>Ga0070764_10000151_pt1 | contig 23691 bp, 19 predicted proteins | sample HubBroMetageWRM4_FD_67287 | JGI IMG/M metagenome (GOLD analysis project Ga0070764, IMG submission 67287) | Warmed soil microbial communities from the Hubbard Brook experimental Forest, New Hampshire - Hubbard Brook CCASE Soil Metagenome WRM 4 | ecosystem: Environmental > Terrestrial > Soil >... | reverse complement strand
TGATAGAACGTCGAGCCTGAGCAGAAGCGCGTTTTTTTTGTAAAAATTTATTTTTCACCTACAGCGTTTGCTGTAGGCGTGAGTTCTAGTGCAGCCGACATCCCGCGAATAAGGCAGCGAGGCGCGATCCAAGAATTGTCTTCCCGTGAAAGTCGATGAAGCCGTGTGCGGATTGGCTAGGCGAGTAGCGAAATTCTTGAAAAATTCATAATGCTCGTCTTGACAGAAAATGACGGATCAAGTCCAATAGTTAGTTGCTACCCAGTCGCAACTAGAAAATCAGGAATAATTTCCTAGAGAGTGGGGATGTTCTTATGGCGGTGGGCGATGGGGTTTTAGTTGCGACCGAGTCGCATTTAGGAAGGGCGAAAAACGATACTGCGATTACCCGCCCGTCTCTGATGAAAGAGTTGGCGGCGCGGGGCGTGCGGATGACCTCGCAAAGACGCCTGCTCGTTGGCATTATTCAAGATTCGCCTCGGCACCTGGACGCGGCAACGCTGCTGGAGCTTGCCCGTAAACAAGACCCGGAGATCGATCGCGCTACCGTCTATCGAACGCTCGCCTTGCTCAAGGATCGCGGTTTGATCGATGAGTTGGATCTCATGCACATACAGGGTGAGAAGCACTATTATGAGGCCAAGACGAGCCGTGATCACTGCCACATGGCCTGTTTTCGATGTGGCGCCATCATGGAATACGCGAGCTCCTCTTTCGAGAAGTTAAAAGAAGAGATGATCAAACAAAGCGGCTTTCAGATTCGGGTCGTCCGGCTGGAAGTTGGCGGATTTTGCAAACGATGTCAAAGGGCAGCCAGTTAACGGCTCTTTTTTTTGGGGATTAGTTGCGACGGATTCGCAACTAGCGCGGATAGTTGAAATACCGCGAGTGAAAATCTAAGGAAGAGGAAACGCGAGACCAGTTTCCACGGAACAATTCTAAGTCGGTCCCCACGACAAGCCTTTTCGCGAAGGGCCGCGGGGACCGAAATCGACAACCCGAGGGCTGACGACCGTACTCATTATACGGAAGACAGCCATAGCTTTCACAAAGGAGAACGGCAGCTTGGCTGGAATCAAACAAAACCGGGATTTTGCTTTTTTCTCTCACATTATGAAGCATCTTGTCCCAGGTCTGTCTTTTGCAATCCTCATGCTCGTCTCCGTCTGTTCGTGGGCGGGCGTCGGGGGAACTGTATCTGGAACAGTGAAAGACTCCACCGGCGCAGTAGTTCCTAATGCGACCGTAAATGCAATCAATATCGATACCGGAGTTCATGCAACGCTCACGACGAACGGAAGTGGTTTTTATTCCTTTCCTCAACTGAACGTCGGGCGCTACAGCATTGCGATTGAAAAGAATGGGTTCAAGCCCTACCAGCGAACCGGCATCACCATTGATGCAAACAGTGCATTGACCGTGGATGCGGTCCTCAATGTTGGCGAGACGTCGGACGCGATTACCGTCGTGGAGAACCAGACTCAGGTTGAAACGATGAGCACGCAGATCGGAGAAGTCATCACCGCCGCGCGCATGACAGCGGTCCCGCTCAATGGACGAAGCTTCACGGATTTGCTTTCGCTTCAACCGGGCGTTGCGCCGGTCACTTCCATCACATCCGACACGGTGCAGGATGTGGGCGCCAGCGTGCTTTCTCCCTCTGGAGATTTGAATCCGGGCACTGTCTCCATCAATGGCCAAAGGGAATTTGCCAACAACTTTATTGTGAATGGAAGCGATGTGGAAGAAGACGTAAACATGGGAGCAGCGATTATTCCCAACCTCGATTCCATTGCCGAATTCCGGATCCTCACCGATAGTTTCGACGCGGAATATGGCGAGTTCAGTGGTGGCCAGATCAACGTCATCACAAAATCCGGCACCAATGCATTTCACGGCGACGTTTTCGAGTTCCTGCGCAACACGAATTTCGATGCCCGTAATTATTTTTCTCCGGCGCGTGGAGCATTCAATCAAAACCAGTTTGGCGGGACATTCGGCGGCCCGATCCGAAAGACAAAGCTGTTCTTCTTCGGCGATTATCAGGGCACGCGATCGACCCAGGGAGTGGACACGGGAGAGATTCCGGTTCCCTCGGCGCAGGAGCGGGCGGGCAATTTCTCGGATTCTCCGAATCTATTTAGCACGAGCAATGATGCCAACGGGAATCCGATTGCCTCGACGGTGCAGAGTTCATGCACAAACAATCAATGCTTTGCTGCTGTTCTTCAGAATTCGCTGGGGTACTCAGTCAATAGTGCCGAGCCGTTTTATTTCACCTCTTCAACTATCAATCCGGCAACGATTAATCCCACTACAGGCGTAGGCACGCCTTTTGGTTATAACTGCACCAACAATACCCAATGTGTTTTCCCGAACACCATGGGCGGAGTCGGTGCGATCATCCCTCAAGTCGCTTTCTCTGCGCCCGGACGGAACTTACTGCAGTACATTCCACAACCAACCGTCGGAACTAATCTCTTCGCGACCTCTGCTTACAACCAAACCCTGCGTGACGATAAAGGCGCTTACCGCGTTGACGCCAACACGCGGTGGGGATTGCTCTCCGGCTATTATTTTCTTGATGACTGGTCGCAGAACAATCCTTACCCGGTGGCTCAAGGCGGCGCGAACGTCCCGGGTTTCAACGCGCTCTACACTGGCCGCGCACAACTGCTTGGACTTGGTCTCACGAAGACGGTGAGCGCGACCGCGGTAAATGAATTTCGCTTCAGCTACCTGCGGGATGGGAACGACCTCGGCAAGCCGGTCGGAGGAGTTGGCGTCAGCCTGGAATCTCAAGGATTCCAGGTCGCGCAGGGTACTCCGGGGATCGTGGCGCTGTCTCCCAGCACTGAAGGAGTGGAGAGCATTGGGTTTAACGCCTTCACCATGGGAACAAATACAAACGAGCTGAAGCAGATTGGCAACACCTTCCAGTGGCTCGACAATTTCTCGAAAGTACTCGGAACCCACACCATTAAAGTGGGTGGAGAATTCCACTACGACCAGGTTAATGTCGATGCCATCGCGCAGTTCAATGGCAGCTTTTTGTTCTTTGGAAGCAAAACCGGCTCCGATTTCGCAGATTTTCTCTTGGGAGCTCCGAGCCAATACAACCAGAGTCAGCTTCAACCTTTTTACGGACGGAATAAGTATGTCGGCATCTACGGACAGGACAGCTGGCGTCTGGCTCACAGCCTAACGCTGAACTATGGCCTGCGCTGGGACCGCATCGAGCCCTGGTATGAGAAGTACAACCAGATTGCCACTTTTGATCCGGGAAAGCAGTCGGTCGTGTTTCCAAATGCGCCTCCAGGCATTCTTTATCCCACAGATCCGGGAGTTTCTCGCACGCTGGCGCCTCCGGGAAATCGTGACTTCGCACCGCGCATCGGCTTGGCTTATTCGCCAAGCGCTTCCGGCGATGGCCTGTTCGCAAAAATATTCGGTGGTCCTGGCAACACCAGCATACGAGCGAGCTATGGAGTGTTTTATACCGCGATCGAAGCTCTCACCATCGGCGTGATGTCCGCTAATGCACCTTACGGAACCACGTATACCAGTCCAGCTCCGCCGCTGTTCGCCACGCCATTTGTCTCGGCATCGAACGGCCAGGACCTCGGCCAATATTTCCCTGTGACTCTGGCTCCGCTGAATTCGAGCGCAAGCCATCCCGACCCCATCGACTTTGCGCAGTTCGAACCCATTACTGGCCTGCCCAACTATTCCATGAACAACCGCGTCCCCTACACCGAGGAATACATGTTCTCGCTGGAGCGCGGATTTGGAGCCCACACTGTGCTCAGTGTGAACTACATCGGCAATCAGGGACATCGGCTCCTGGTGCTTGAGGAGGCGAATCCCGGCGACCCGGCTCTGTGCTTAGCCCTGAGCAATCCTGCGAACCTCGCGCTAAACCAAACGCCATGCGGTCCTTTTGGCGAAGATTCGACCTACATCACCTCTCCTACGTCGCCTTTCGGAGGACAAACATTTCAAGGCACCCGTGGGCCGCTGGGCTCTAACTTCGGAAGCAACGCCTATCAGACGACGATCGGCAATTCCAACTACAACGCTTTGCAGGTGACGTTCCGGCACAGCAGCAAACGTTTCAACATTCTCGCCGGATACACTTACTCGAAGTCGCAAGACCAGTCATCCAATCTCGGGGAGGCGGTCAATCCTCTTGATCCTTCGCTCAGCAAAGCTTTGTCTTCCTTCGATGTGAAGCATAATTTTGTCGTCAGCTACAGCTACCAGATTCCGTTTGAGAGCCTGCTTCACGCTTCGAACCGCTGGACGGAAGGTTGGGAACTCTCCGGCATTACTCATTTCAGTTCGGGCCTGCCGGTCACTCTCATTAACTACGGCGACAATTCTCTGCTTGGCTCCGAACCGAATGGCATCAACAACTTCGGCGTCGATGAGCCCGACTATAACGGCGGTCCTCTCCATCTGAATCACAATCCACGGAATGGCCCTTATTTCTACAGTTCTCAATTCAGCGAAAACGCCCTGGGTACGCCGGGCACAGCACGGCGGCGGTTTTTCCCTGGACCGGGGCTGTCGAACTTCGATATGGCGCTGCTGAAGAACGTGCGCCTGAACGAATCGAAATCCTTACAGTTTCGGCTCGAGGGGTTCAACGTTTTCAACCATGCGCAATTTTTCGGACCGCAATCGGTTGATGGTAATATCGCCGACCTCGGTTCAACGTTCGGTCAAGTGGTTAGCGCACAGCCGGCACGAATTCTGCAGCTAGGGGCAAAATTCGTTTTCTAGAATTCATTTGGAAACAAGAAATCGGTTCTCCAGGCCCTGTACCAAGGCGACTTTATGCAATTTAAAAAGGCCTCTACACTGGAATCTTGCGGACGCTGATCACGCTGTTCCTGATTGTTGTTCTGGCCGTCGGAGGCTGGGTGGCTTGGCTAGTCCACGCCCCGCTTACACCTCCGGCCAACACCTCTTTGTTGCTGCGCCCGGGATATTCGACGCGCAGGATCGCGGCAGAATTGAAAAAGGCAGGCGTGATCCGCAGCGAAGTCGCTTTCCGGGTCTGGCATTGGCTGCATCCGAAACCCTCGCTGAAGGCGGGTGAGTATCGATTCGAAAACGCGGCTAGCTTTCCCCAGGTTTATGAACGCATCGCGCGCGGCGATATTTACTTCCACGTGGTCACCATTCCCGAAGGCTACACGATGTTCGACGTCGCCAAGGCTATGGAAGACGCGGGGCTTGGATCGGCCGTCGACTTTCTGCATGTTGCCCAAACCCAGACGCAGCTGATCTCCGATCTGGCACCACAAGCCACATCGCTCGAAGGATATCTTTTTCCCAATACCTACCAGTTCACACGGACGCAGAGTATGCCCGAGATGGCGGCAATGATGGTCCATCAATTCCGGCAGGTGGCAGACCAGATCGGGCTGACCGCCGGTCCGAACGCGGATGTACCCAGGATCGTGACCATGGCGTCGATCGTGGAGAAGGAAACTGCTGCTCCCGAAGAGCGCCCGCGGGTGGCCGGCGTCTACTACAACCGCCTGGCGCAAAAGATGGCGCTCGACGCCGATCCCAGCGTGATCTACGCGGAATTACTTGATGGGACCTATCAGGGAAGTCTTCATCACGCCGACTTGGCGGTAAATTCGCCCTACAATACATATCGTTTCCCAGGATTGCCACCGGGGCCAATCGCTAATCCCGGAAAAAGCTCTTTGGAAGCGGCCCTTCACCCTGACAGCACAGATTTCCTTTATTTCGTTAGTGATGGCAATGGGCACCACCGTTTCGCCCGGAGCCTCGAAGAGCATAATCGGAACGTGGCCTCATATCGTAGATCCCTGAGTCACTCGCTCAGCCAACGGTAAAGCGTTGAACCCTTCGCTGCCTTATACTAATCAGATATTTATGTGGCATGAGTCTTTCGGGGTCGTGGCATAGGAATGTATCGTCCTCATTTGCGTGTATTTTTGCTGTTACTTCTGACGGCGGCCACTTTTTCGCTGAGCGGATGCCTCTTTCGGACGCGTCCCCTGGACCGTCAATTTTCCAATCGTCCGTTGAAGACTGCAACCCAGCAGGATCTGATTGAGTACGTCAACACACAGGCCGCCAAGGTTCAGTCGATGCAGGCCACTGTGGATATCGACGCTTCCGCTGGAGACGTTAAGAACGGACGAATCACCGATTACAAAGAGATTCGCGGCTACGTGCTGGTGCGCAAACCGTCCATGCTCCGCATGAAGGGTCTGTTGCCGCTGGTGCGCAATACGGCTTTCGATATGGTCAGCGATGGCCAGCGCTTCAAGCTTTGGATCCCTCCGCAGAACAAATTTGTGATGGGCTCCGACGATGCTACGGTCGATAACTACCAGCCGGATAAGCGCTTGGAGAATATGCGTCCGCAGTATATATATGACGCTCTATTGCTGCCCGAAATCGCGCCGGACGAGATTGCCGTGCTTGATAACGGTTATGAGACCGTTCTGGATGCGAAGAAACATCGGGTTGAGCAACCGAATTACAGCCTGCTGGTAATCCGCAAGGGTCCGCAGGGCCCTTATCTATCGCGCCGGATTGAGTTCAGCAGAATCGATCTGCTGCCGTACCGGCAAACTATCTATGATCTGCAAGGGAACGTCGCGACTAACGCCCACTACCAGGATTACAAAGACTTCGAAGGGACGACGTTCCCAAATACAATCGAGATCGAGCGACCCCGTGAGAATTACGACATCACGCTGAACATGGTCAAACTGGAGATCAACAAGCCGCTGACCGACGATCAATTTGTGTTGGAACAACCAGCCGGAGCGGATGTCGTCCACATCGATCAACCGGGTCCCAGCGCAGCTAAATTGTCGAGCGATCAACATAAATAGCCAAAAAACCGAGGCGAACATAAATACATAAATAAATGATGAATCGCATGATCGTCGGGAACCTGGTGCATCGGCCGCTGCGCTCGCTCATTAGCGTTGTAGCGGTAGCGCTCGAAGTCACGCTGATTCTCCTGATTGTTGGATTGTCCCTCGGAATGCTGCGGGATCAACGTACTCGAAATGGGGGCATCGGGGCGGATGTGATCGTGCTGCCGCCGGGTTCTTCTTTCATCGCTGGGCTGACCGGGGCCCCCATGCCGATCAAGATTGGAGAAGTACTCGGCAAGTTGCCCCACGTGACCAAGGTCGCTCCGGTTGTCACGACCATCGGTTCAACGGGCACGCTTGAAATCATCGCAGGAATCGATTTGCAGAGTTATGAGAGCCTGTCGACCGGCTTCCACTACCTGGAGGGCGGTCCCTTTCAAGCTCCCTACGACATACTCGTGGACGACCTGTTTGCCAAGTCCAAAGGCGCCAAGGTAGGAGACACGCTCGAGATGCTGAACAACAGGTTTCGCATCTGCGGGATTGTGGAGCGGGGCAAAGGCGCTCGCAAATTTGTCCCGATTACGACCCTGCAAGATCTGATCGGCGCGAAGGACAAGGCCACTATCTTCTACTTAAAGCTCGACAATCCGGCCAACGCCGATACGGTGGTCGACGAAATTAAACACGTGCCAGGTATGGAGAGGCACGTGGTGAACTCGATGGCATCCTACCTGGCCGCCATGAGCACCGGCAATATTCCTATGCTTGCGACGTTCATCGATGTCGTCGTCGGTATTTCGATGGTCATTGGATTTATCGTGATTTTCCAGGCTATGTATACGGCGGTTATGGAGCGGACGCGCGAAATCGGCATCCTGAAAGCGATGGGCGCGTCCAAGTTATACATCGTGAATGTAGTACTCCGTGAGACGGTGTTGCTGGCGCTTGGCGGAATTGTGTTGGGCGTTGCGCTGAGCCTGCTGGCTCGGGTGGTCTTGGCCCAAAAGCTTCCTCTGGTACAGGTAGTAGTGGATGGCGGTTGGATCGTGCGTGCAACCCTGATTGCGATCGTCGGTGCCGTGCTTGGTGCACTGTATCCGGCGTTCAAGGCCGCGCAGAAAGATCCCATCGACGCTTTGGCATACGAATAGGGATTGACCTTCGTCCGCGCTTCGCCTTTAATTCGCCAGCATTTTGCGGAATTTCTCTCCGCTCATAATTTTTTATAATTTTCCTCGCAAATCTCGTGAGAATGCACGATACTGCCCGTGAAACTGCCGTGCTATAATCACCCGCCGTTACGCAGAAGCAGTGCAGTTTCGCAGCCAGTTGTCTTAATTCCCCTGTGCGCGAAGGCGCGCGGAGACCGAAAACACGCAGGAGGAGATATGCGCTTCGATGATCCGACTCTCTACGGTCGGGACGATGAGACGGATGAATACAGCGACAGCGGCGCCTATGGCGAATCGCTGGAAGAGGATTTGGAAGAAGAGGAAGAAGAGGAAGAGGAACCCGCTCTCGTAGATGAAGATGACGAGGCTCCTTTACCTCCGGCACGGGAACCTGTGGCAGCACCTGCGCCCGTAACTTCATCGGGCGGTGGGGGAAGTCGAAGCGCGCCTCCGAAGAAGAAAGCGCCTGCCAAGAAAAAGGCCGTGAAGAAAGCGGCTAAAAAACCGGCTAAGAAAGCCGCAAAGAAACCGGCTGCCAAGAAGAAAGCTAAACCGGCAAAAGCAAAAACGAAGAAGAAGGCAGCCAAGAAGCCCGCGAAGAAAGCGGCTAAGAAAAAAGCAGCCCGCAAAAAAGGCCGCCGTTAATATTCGTTAGATTCGCGGCTCATTTCACGCAGGCTCACTGCACGTAGCTCACTTAGATTGATGGCGGAAGCCGTTCCGGTTTCCGCCATTTCATTTTGCCTCCATTACTTTGCGTCCGACATGATCGCGTCCGCTTCAATCTCCAGCAACATCTCCGGAGAAACGAGGGCCGTGACTGCCACCATGGAGCACACGGGACGAATCTCGCGGAAAAATTCTCCGTGCGCTTTCCCAACCTTTTCCCAATCCGCAATGTTCGTTAGAAACACTCGTGTGCGAACTACGTCTTTCATGGAAGCTCCGGCTCTCGTGAGCGCGCTTTCAATGTTTTTGAGGATCTGAATCGCCTGGGTATACGCATCGCCAGCAATGAGTTTGCCGTCGAGTCCGGTGGCAGTTGTGCCCGCGACATGGACATATGCCCCGACACGAACCGCACGAGAGTAACCGACGATTGGCTCCCAAGGTGTTCCGGATGAAATGTTGATTCGGTCCACTTCGCCTCCTTTTTGTGGTGCTTTATGGTTGAAACAGATTCGATGAAACGCTTTTTTCAATGCATAGTCCAAGGCGTGCACGAAATTAGCAGTCGCCGTATTCGGCTGCTAATAAATTGTGCAAACCACGCGTCCAGCAAGGGCTTCTAACTATAGTGTGGCACGAATGGTCACTTGTGCGGGATACGGATTCGCGGTATCTAATCCCAACAGCGTTTTGTTCCGATAGGAACAAATAAGGACCACGATTCGGGGGAGGAAGTGGGCCATGGAAATGATTCCGGAGACGCACCCGTTACAGCAATTATTTCTTGAACTTGTGGGGCGGCACTATGCCGAGGAGATTGGAATCCGCGATCCGCAAGTTGTGAGCTATGTCGCGCAACTGCTCTCGGAGTTTTGCGATGCCGAGCAGTTACTCAAGATTCGCAATATGTCTGGAACGCCGTTAAACGATGTGGGCGAGATGCTGATCGAGTCGGATCCCATCTACGGCCCCGCGCCTTCGTTTGATCGTGAACGCCAGGTGCGCAAACACATTGGCGACTACACACTCTTCTATGCCGGCATGTTTCCGGAGAGCATCAATCACTATCGATTGCGTCGCCAGCGTGTCGAAGGCTTTGTGGATTGGGTGAAGGCCGGAAAAGAAAGCTATTACATCGTCTCGAAATTTGAACATTTCGAATATGCCAAAGTGGCGCCCTTATTCGCGCAGCTCTCTCAAAGATTTGAGCAATGCGTGTACGGACTGAACCTGGTGAAAAATGAGCTCGAAGTAATGCAACATCCGATCGTGCGGAGAACCAACGAGCTTATTATGTAGAACAACTACAGAACCAATTAAGGCGTCAGATTGCTGAAGTGGTAATCCAAAGCCGTGGTCTTAACCTCTGCAATCTGACCTCTCACCTCTGACCTTTCTCGCCTCTCACGAACCTCCTGCCGACAATTTCAGATTTCCCCTCCAACACGATGTTGATCGCCTCCGAGTATGCGATGTGTTCCTGTTCAAGAATTCGCTCGGCGAGCGTGTGTTCGTCGTCAGAATCAAGCACGGGCACGGTTTTCTGAACGATGATAGCGCCGTGATCGAGTTCCTCGTCAACGAAGTGCACTGTGCATCCGGCAACTTTCACGCCGTAGGCAAAGGCCTGCTGCTGCGCCTCCAATCCCGGAAACGCAGGTAGCAACGATGGGTGGACGTTGAGAATTTTTCCTGGAAACTGCTGCACGAACCAAGGCGAGAGCAGGCGCATGTAACCGGCAAGACAAATGAGATCGACCTTCTTTTCCAGCAGCGCGGTGACAACTTCGCCGTCGTGCTCCTCGCGCGATTTACCTTTCGACGGAACGGCAAGCGCGTCGAGGCCGCGATGGCGTGCGGCTTGGAGTCCGGGAGCATCGGCGCGGTTCGAAATCACGATTGCAATATGAGTATCGTGTATCCTGCCAGCCGCGATGCTGTCAGCAATGGCGACAAAGTTAGAGCCGCGTCCGGAAAGTAAAATGCCAAGGTTCTTCATAACGGAATATCATGACTGGAATTTGGACTTACACGGAAAGCGAGGACGGAACAAATGGATCAGTCTAGCTGAATACGACTTTGCGATCGCCTTTGACGATCCGCCCGACGCTGTAAAATTTTTCTCCGGCACGCTCCAGCAATGTTTGTGCTTTCTTGAATTTCTTGGCAGGGACTACGATCAGCATTCCGAGGCCCATATTAAAAGTCCGGAGCATTTCTTCCTCGGCGACATTGCCGAGTTTTTGCAGATGTTCAAAGATGGGCAGAACCGGCCACGTGCCGAGCTCAATCACGGCCGACGTACCTTTGGGCAGCACTCGGGGCAGATTCTCGGTGATGCCGCCGCCGGTAATGTGCGCCAGCGCCGCAACACAGTCCCCCGCGATCATCTTCCGAATCACAGACCAGTAGCTACGATGGGTGCGCATGAGCTCATTGCCGACTTTGTTCTTGATCTCGCTGACAAAAGTTTCGAGAGAATAGCCCGCGGTTTCAAACAGCAGCTTGCGAGCTAGAGAGTATCCATTGGTATGCAAGCCATTGGATGGCAGCCCAAGGACGCAATCCCCCACCTGTATGTCTTTGCCACTGATGATTTGGTCGCGTTCAACTACTCCCACAATGAATCCGGCGAGATCGTATTCGCCGTCCGGATAAAATCCCGGCATTTCAGCCGTTTCGCCACCGATCAGCGCGCAGCCGTTATGCTTGCAGGCTTCGGCTAGGCCACCGACGATTTTCTCGACGATTTCTGGATCCAATTTACCGGTGGCCAGGTAGTCCATAAAAAACAAGGGAGCCGCGCCCTGCACCGCGATGTCATTCACACAATGATTTACCAGGTCGCCGCCAACAGTGTGGTGCATCTTCATGTCGAAGGCCACTTTTAATTTGGTGCCCACGCCGTCGACGCTCGAAACCAGCACCGGATCCAAATATTTCTTGTCGACCGAGAACAACCCGCCGAATCCGCCGATCTCGCTTAGCACTCCCTTGGTAAAAGTTTTGTGCGCTAGATACTTGATGCGCTGCTTGGTGCGATTGCCCCGATCAATATTCACACCGGCATCGGCGTAGGTGACTGAATCGTTTTGAGCGTTTGTTTTCTGGGCCACTTTTTCAGTCCGCTATTGCCAGGTGAGAAATTCCGATACGCCGAGCCGACGGAAGCATTTCAGGCGCAACAAATTCTAGCACGTCTGGAGTTGTATCCGGCGGACGGTAAGCGCCTGCAAGAAGAAACTCCTTCTAAGCCCCATCAGCGAAGGCGCTATAATGCTCGTCCAACTCTTTTCTGGAGACAAGATGAGAATTCTGATGGTTCTCTTTATTGCAGTAGTGACCATTCCATTTACAGCGGCGCAGCAGGAGCAATCAGCAGATACAACATCCGAGAACGCGAAGCAGTCCACTTCTAAAAAAGATAAGAAGCAAGCAACGCCATCGAACGCCAACGCTCCAGATAAATCCGCTGAAAATGCTAAGTCCGCGGAGTCGCCTAAGGCCGACTCCGAAGCTACCGATAAGGAAGAACATTACGATGTAGCGGAAGTTCCGCCCGTGGTCACCCATCACCAGATCGCGGTGAATGGCAAGACTCTCGGCTACACGGCGACCACCGGAAGGCTTCCCATCAAACGCGATGACGGCAAGATTGAAGCCGAAATGTTTTTCGTCGCTTACACGCTCGATGGCCAGGAAGCTGGCAGTCGTCCGCTGACGTTTGCGTTCAATGGTGGTCCTGGCTCCGCTTCGGTGTGGCTGCACATGGGCGCTCTCGGACCGAAGCGTGTTGTGCTTCAACCCAACGGCTTCATGCCCGCAGCTCCTTATCGTTTGGAAGACAATCCCGACACGCTTCTCGATCGCAGCGACATCGTGATGATCGATGCCATGGCTACCGGCTACTCTCGGGCTGCGACGGCAGAACTTACTAAAAAGTTTCTGGGCGTAAAGGGCGACATACAGGGCTTTGGAGAATTCATCCGCCTTTATCTCTCCCGCTACGAGCGCTGGAATTCACCACTTTTCATTCTGGGTGAAAGTTACGGCACGACGCGCGCTGCCGGCATTGCAGGATATTTAGCAGATCACGGCATCTCCTTTAACGGAGTTACGTTGCTCTCGATGGCCGTGGATTTTCAAACGCTCGAATGGAACAAGTCGAACGATCTGCCTTACGTTTTGCTGGTGCCAACTTTCAATATGATCGCCGGCTACCATCACAAATTGTCGAGCGATCTCACTCAGGATGTAGCGAAAACTCGCGAAGACGTCGTGCGCTGGTCGACCAATGATTACGCGCTCGCACTCGGCAAAGGCGACGCCCTGACGCCGGAAGAACATCGCAAGATTGTTGAACAATTATCGCGTTACATCGGATTGCGCCCAGAGGTAATCGAAGCGCACAACTTGCGCATCGACGTTCCGACTTTCAGTAAAGAATTACTGCTCGATCAGAAATTGATCAGCGGCCGCCTTGACGGACGATTCACCAGTCCGAATCCAAATCCCGACCAGGATCGCGATTACGATCCGACCGGCGCCGCGATTCTTCCGCCTTACACATCGGCGTTTAATAACTATTTGCGCACCGAACTGAATTACAAGTCCGATGCGCCATACAGGGTTTTTGCATACGACCAGCCCGGCTTCGAGAAGTGGGAGTGGGGAAATGCCGTGGAAGGTTTTCCCAGCACAGCGGGCGGATTACGTTCGGCGTTGATCAAGAATCCGTATATGAAAGTGCTGGTGATGGAAGGCTACTACGACCTGGCCACTCCCTTCACTGCCGCCAACTGGACCATGGATCACCTCGATCTCGATGCAAAGTATCGGCAGAACATTTCTTACGCCACCTACAAAGCTGGACACATGGTGTACGTCGATCGCGCTGAACACGACAAGATGAAGAAAGATCTGGTCGACTTCATGGAGAAGTGCCTGGCGAAATAATTCGCGTTCTCATCTGGGGACGGACCCTGCTGTGTATAAACGACGCTAAGGCTCCTGCTACGTTACGACCTATTTCTAGTGAGGACGCCCGTACTTCGTATCGAGCGCAATATTCAGCTCGAGTACGTTCACGCGCGGCTCGCCGAGGAATCCCCACTGCCGGTTCTGTGAATTCTCAACTACCAACCGCGCGACTTCCGTCTCTGGAATCTTGCGCTCTTCAGCCACGCGCCGACTCTGAAACTGCGCCGCCGCTGGCGTTATATCGGGATCGAGTCCTGAGCCCGATGTCGTCACCAGATCGACTGGGATGGCAGCGCCCGGATTCTCCGCTTGCAACTTGGCAACGTCGCCGTTGACGCGAGCAATTAATTGAGCGTTGGTTGGGCCAAGATTTGAACCGCCGGAAGCGGTCGCATCGTAGCCCGCAGCACCCGCGCTGGATGGCCGCGAATGAAAGTAGCTGGGTCCTGAGAATGGCTGCCCAATCAAGCGCGAACCAACCACCACTCCATCACTCCCCTGAATAAGTTGCCCGTTGGCCTGCTTGGGGAAAATCAACTGGGCGATCCCGGTCACCAGCAGGGGATACAGAATTCCCAATAGCACCGTTGTAGCGATCGTCATGAAAACAGCTGTAATCAAATTTTTCTTCATATGGCTTTGTCTTTTTCTTTATCTTCAAATATCCGAATGCCAGCTCTTTATCTACACCAGCCTGACGCCGGTGATGAACATGTCAATCAGCTTGATGCCGATAAACGGAACCACCAAGCCCCCAAATCCATAGACCAGCAGATTTCGGCGTAGCAGAGATTCGGCACTCATCGCTCGGTATGCAACACCGCGCAGCGCGAGGGGAATCAGCGCCACAATAATGAGCGCATTGAAAATAACGGCCGAAAGCACCGCCGACTGTGGTGTCTGGAGATGCATAATATTCAGTGCATTCAGCACCGGAAATGTCCCGGCAAACATCGCCGGAATGATGGCGAAATATTTGGCCACGTCGTTAGCGATTGAAAATGTGGTGAGTGCTCCGCGCGTCATCAGCAACTGTTTTCCGATTGCGACGACTTCAATCAGCTTGGTGGGATTCGAATCCAGGTCCACCATATTGCCGGCTTCTTTCGCTGCTTGCGTGCCGGTATTCATCGCCACACCTACATCGGCCTGGGCGAGCGCTGGTGCATCGTTGGTACCATCGCCGGTCATGGCGACCAGTTTGCCGTCACCCTGCTCGCGGCGGATCAAATCCATCTTGTCCTTCGGAGTCGCCTCGGCAAGAAAATCGTCCACGCCCGCCTCGCGTGCGATTGCCGCCGCCGTCAGCGGATTATCGCCGGTGATCATTACAGTTTTGATCCCCATAGCGCGCAGTTGATTAAAGCGTTCGCGCATCCCGCCTTTGACAATATCTTTGAGGTAGATCACTCCCAGCGCCCGCTGATTCTCGGCAACCACTAACGGCGTTCCTCCCGAGCGCGCGATCTGTTCTACGCTCGCCTGAATCTCGCGCGGCAACGATGTGCCAAACTGCTGCAGATATTTGATGATGGCATCGACCGAGCCCTTGCGAATTTCGCGGCCATCCATATTCACGCCCGACATTCGCGTTTGCGCCGTGAAAGGAACGAACACGGCTTCGTGAGACGAAAGTTCCCGGCCGCGCAGGTTATATTTCTCTTTTGCTAGCACAACTATCGAGCGGCCTTCGGGTGTTTCATCCGCGAGCGAAGAGAGTTGTGCGGCATCGGCCATTTCGGCATCGGTTATTCCCGGCGCGGAAATGAATTCTGCTGCCTGCCGGTTGCCGAGCGTGATTGTTCCTGTCTTATCGAGCAGCAACGTATTCACGTCGCCGGCTGCTTCCACGGCACGTCCGGACATTGCGAGCACATTGTGCTGCACCAGACGATCCATGCCGGCAATGCCGATGGCAGAAAGCAGACCGCCAATCGTGGTTGGAATTAAGCAAACCAGCAGAGAGACGAGCACAAATACTGTCTGTGGCGATCCCGAATAAACGGCAAACGGTTGCAGCGTAACCACCGCCAACAGAAAAATGATGGTCAGACCCGCCAGCAAAATATTGAGCGCGATCTCATTTGGAGTCTTCTGCCGTTCAGCACCCTCGACCAAAGCGATCATTCTGTCGAGAAAGGTTTCTCCCGGATTCGAAGTGATGCGAACTTTGATCACGTCGGACAATACGCGAGTGCCACCGGTAACCGCAGAACGATCGCCGCCAGCTTCGCGAATCACCGGCGCGGATTCTCCCGTAATTGCGGACTCGTCCACTGAAGCGACGCCTTCGATGACTTCGCCATCGCCCGGGACTAATTCGCCCGCGATTACCATCACAACATCGCCCGATCGCAACTTGGCGCTCGGCACCGTCTCTGTCGAACCATTTGGCAGCAAGCGCTTCGCCACGGTTTCAGACCGGGCTTTGCGCAGCGTGTCTGCCTGCGCTTTGCCGCGTCCTTCGGCCATGGCCTCCGCAAAATTCGCGAACAGTACCGTGAACCAGAGCCAGAGCGTGATCTGCAGATTGAAGGCGAAGCTCTGTTTCTCTCGAAACAGCAGCAGGGTCGTTACCACGCTGCCGACCTCGACCACGAACATGACTGGATTCTTCATCATGGTGCGTGGATCGAGTTTCACCACGGCATCGACCAGCGCGCGGCGTATGATTTTTACGTCCCACAAACTCTTGCTTTTCTTTTCTGCCATGTTTTTCTTCAGGAGTTCTGCCTCAGAAAGTTTTCCCTGCCATCATCAACAGGTGTTCAAGTACAGGTCCCAAACTAAGGGCCGGGAAAAATGTCAGCGCGCCTACAATCACGATCACCGACACCAGCAGAATGGCAAACAGCGGCGTAGTCACGGGGAACGTACCCGCTGAAGCAGGCACCGTTTTCTTCTTTGCCAGGTTGCCGGCAATTGCCAGCATGGGAATGATCATGAAGAAACGTCCCACCAGCATGGTCATCGCGCCCGCAGTGTTATACCAAAGCGTGTTGCCATTCAATCCTCCGAACGCGGAACCGTTGTTCCCTGCCATGGAGGTGAACGCATACAGGACTTGAGTCAGCCCGTGGGGGCCCGCATTGCTGATGCTCGACGTGCCAAATCCCTCGACCGATGAAATGGCTGTGAGCACCAGAATAACCAGCGGGAAAACCAGCGTGACCAACATCGCCATCTTCACGTCGTAGGCTTCGATCTTTTTGCCCAGATACTCTGGTGTTCGCCCAACCATAAGTCCGGCAATGAATACCGAAAGCACGACGTAAATCAGGATTCCGTAGAGACCCGCGCCCACTCCTCCAAAAACGGTCTCGCTAAGCATGATGTTGACCAGTGGCACCATTCCACCCAGTGGCGTGAAGGAATCATGTTGGCCATTGATGGCGCCGCAACTCGCATCAGTCGTGACCGTGGCAAACAGCGCGGAATTGGCGATACCAAAGCGCACTTCCTTGCCTTCCATATTGCCGCCCGGCTGCAGCGCGGTAGTGCGCTGGTCGACGCCGTGCAGTAAAGGATTGCCTTTGGCCTCGGCCCAGTAAGCCGTTGTAACTCCACACAAAAACAGAATCGCCATCGCTGCCCAGACCGCCCAGCCGTGACGCGGCGACCCAGTCATTCGGCCCAACGTATAGGTAAGTCCTGCCGGGATCGCAAAGATAGATAGGATCTGCAAGAAGTTACTGAGCGGCGTGGGATTCTCAAAAGGATGGGCGCTGTTGGCGCCGAAAAATCCGCCGCCGTTCGTGCCCAGCATCTTGATCGCCTCCTGCGAAGCGACGGGCCCTTGTGCGATGGTCTGATCGGTCACAGTGCCCATTACCGCTTTGCCGTCGGGCCCAACCATCGGCTTGCCGTCCGTCCCAGTTTTCTGAACCTGTTGGGGCTCGACAAGCTTCGCGGTGTCGTAGGGCCTGAGGTTCTGCACAACTCCCTGCGACACCAGGAGCAGCGCATAGACGATGCAGGCTGGCAGCAGCACCCACAGGGTGGAGCGGGTCATATCGACCCAGAAATTACCGATAGTTTCTCTTTCCTTGCGGGCAATGCCACGAACGAACGCAATTGCCAGTGCAATCCCCACCGCAGCCGATGTGAAGTTGTGGTATGCCAGACCAGCCATCTGCGTGAGGTAACTCATGGCCGACTCGCCCGAATAGTTCTGCCAATTGGTATTGGTGGTGAAAGACGCGGCGGTGTTGAAAGCCAGCGCCTGAGCTACTGCCCCAAACTTCTGCGGATTCCAAGGCAGGAACTGCTGCACCCGCTCAATCAGATAAAGCAACAGCATGGAAGCGCCGCTGAACAGCAGCATGGCGAAAGCGTATTCCGTCCAGCGCATCTCATGCTTTTCATCGACGCCGGTCACGCGATAGAGCAAGCGCTCGATCGGCCGAAGCGCGGGATCGAGGAAAGTTCGCTCGCCGCTGAACACTCTTGCCATGAATACGCCGAGCGGCTTGGTGATCGCCAGAATCAGAGCCAGAAATACGAAGATCTGTATCCAGCCATTGGTTGTCATGTCAGAATTTCTCCGGTCGCAGCAACGCGTACAGCAGGTAAACCATCAATCCTGCGCTCACAATCAACATGATGATCGATTCAATATTCATAAGTGACAGTCCTCAGCGAATTCGATCGCAGAATTGCACGTAACCGAGCGCAACTACGAAAAACACTATTGCCACTACAACGAAGATTATGTCTTGCAAAACTAGCCTCCTCACACGCCGCTAACCCAAGCCGCTATGAACCTACCGTCAAAATTTGACTAGAATGTCAATGTCGATGAAATGCTCGTCCCTCCGCAGATCGGGGAACCATACGCTGCTGCCTTGCGCCCCGCAGGCCGTTTGTGCGCCGCTAAGGGTCAATGCCCCTGACGTATTCCCGTCGTTGCAGGCAAAGAATTGGGGTGATCCATTGTTCGTATAAGGCACTCCGCCGGATCCTGGCGGCGTAATTCCGCCGTGACCCGTCCAATACGGCACACTCGCGTGGCGATAGTCGTACTCCCAGCGGAAAGTAATCCATTGCTTCGGCATGTAATCGAAAGTTATCGAACTATCCCAGGCTTTAAACGGGTCGCCAGGATTTTCGGTAAAGTAAGGCGAGTTGATCGCCGCGGAGGGTGCAGTTTCTCCATTGATGGGCGGGAGCAGAACCAGATAGCGCCCGGGATTGTTAATTTGACCGCCGCCGAGGGTTAGTCCGAACGTGTCCTTCTTGAACCACATGCGGTTGTAAAACATGTAGCCGACAAAGCTTTGCTTAGGATCGATTCCCCCCTGCGGGAAATTGGCGCTGGGTTGCGCTTTCGCGTCTTTCCTGTCACCGAAACAGCTCACGCCGGCTAAGGTGGCCGTGCTCGGGCCAAATTCGCAGCCCAGATCACCGGTGAACGAGAAGGCCATCTTGTCGAGCCTTTGTCCCGGTCGGTCGAAATATTTGATCTCAATGCTGTTGTCGGTATGGACGCGGCCTCGATTCGGTATATAGAGATCGTCGTGGCCCAGGCCGTAATTGTTGGAGATGATGTTGACCCAGGGCCTCGGTGTCCACTTGATCTGTCCACCCAGACCCTTCCTCGAATTGGCCGACCCATAGGATTGCCATCCATTGATGAGCCATGGCTCGATCTTCAAGTGGGGGTTTGGGAAAATCTGCACACGCAAGCCTTCGAAAAACCAGGGCGTGTTGGAGGAGACATACGAAGGTTGGTAGGCCCAGTTATCGGCGTTGTAGTAACTAAACAGACCAATATAAGAAAGGAAAATGCCGGCGTCGATGTTGATCCCATCCAGCGCATTGATGTGATATCCGCCATAGGCTTCCGACAGGAAACGGTCCGCTTCGTTCAGAGTCCATTGCCCCTTAGCATAGCTGGGATCGTTGCGCACGGTTGTCGTGGCATACATACCAAATTGAGTCATGAAGCGGGCACGAACATTGTCGTAGTGGAAGTCTCCGCCGATGCCGAGTTGTTCCAACTGGATTTCGTTGGCGCGAAATATTTCGCTCGATCCACCGATCGAGTTGTCAATTGGTTTGTTGAAGTCGTAGTTGTAGGTAATGTCGGCACGGATTTCCGGAGTAAAGAATTTTGAATCAAAAGCCGTGTCTTTGTTGCGCGGATTGCCGTTAAGCCAAGTCCAGTCCCAGTCCGAGAAAGGTGCGATCTTTTCTACTTTTGTCGACGCGGAACCGCTGGACGCTTGCTCCACAGGTGCCGGAACTGGCGCTGTCGAGGCCTCCACTGTTCTTGCTGGGGTCACTGCTGCGGGCGCTACAACTGCGGGAGATGCCTCTGTTGTTATCGTACGGCTCTTCAGTTCCGCCTCGAGTTGCTCAATCCTCTTTTTCATGGCATCAAGCTCTTCGATAATCTCTTGCTGTGTTCGCGGATTGGCGGTAGCTGCCTGTTGATTCGCGACCTGAGCATCATTCGCGGTCTGCTGACTATAAAGCGGTAACGTTAGTACCGCTGCCGCTGCTACGATGACCAACACCCGCCTGCCGGTTTCTACTGCCTGCTTGTACACACAATTCTTAAGATTCATATAGTCTCGATGCCGCTCGACTGGATCAGGTTCCGTGAATAAACTGTTATGGGTCGCGGCGATTGAATTTGGTTTCTTCCAGAAGGGCAATCAAAAAACGCACCATGAAAACTATCGCCCCTGCGCATAACGCTATGAAGACCAGTTTCATTTCGGCCGCCTTTCCAGGATCGAGAACAATCGGCCGCAACCAACCATTTGACGACGGCAGGCATAAAGGTGCCCTAAGTGGTTCATAAAGATTTCATAAAGAAACTCCGGCCGGAGCCAGCCGGGAAACCTAGCAGCCCCACTCCGCTTCGCCGGGTTTGGCGAAATATCGTCTGGATTGGCGTTCGCTGGGAACGAGTTCAACTTCAAGGAGAGCTAGACGTGCTGCAGCAATCAATTTGGTTCTTTCCGAAGGCGGTAGATTCTCCCAAGCTTCCTCTGTGTGAAGGTTCGAAGCACTACCAGGTTCGCTAGCCAGCGCCTGATGATAGCAATGAAAGAGTTGTGCAAAGCGTTCAGCGGATACTTCTTGAATGGACATGAGGTTATTACCTTTCTGACAACCGGCTTTCACCGGCATCCAATACATTGGATTCGAAAGGACGTAAATTCCGCATAAATTGAAAATAGAAAACTCGTAAAGATTCACGGAGTACAGCAGGAACTCGCGATTTTTCCGGTCTCTCAGTCGCCGGGCTCGAAGCGATAACCCACCCACGGATCGGTCACAATGTAACGAGGGGAATTTGGCAATGGTTCAAGCTTCTTGCGGAGTTGGGCGACGAATACTCGGAGGTACTCAACCTGTTCGGTATTCTCACCACCCCAAACCGCGCCCAGCAAGGCTCGATGCGTGACAACTTTGCCGGCATGGCGCGCGAAATATACGAGCAGGTCGAACTCTTTCGGAGTGAGATGCACGGCGCGGTCTTTGACGAGAACGCTTCGTGCGCCGGGATCAATTTTGAAGTCTCCCGCCTGAATCGGCGCGAGGTCAGACTCGTCCGTCTTCACGCGGCGAAGATTGGCGCGGACGCGTGCCAGAAGTTCCTCGATGCCGAAGGGCTTGGTAACATAGTCATCCGCGCCCGCATCGAGAGCCTTGACCTTGGTCTGTTCCTCGCCGCGCACCGAAAGCACAATGATCGGAATCTGCGTCTTCGCTCGCAACCGGCGGCACAATTCGAGTCCGTCCATGTTGGGCATTGCCAGATCGGTAATGACCAGATCCGGCGCCCAATCTTTCATGATTTCGAGGGCAGTTTCGCCGTCGTTGGCGACGCGAATGTCGTATCCATGGCTGGAAAGAGATGTCCGTAGCACGCGCGTGATCTGCGATTCGTCGTCCACCACCAGAATGTGTTTATGCTCCGACATCCTGAATCAGTTGGGCTCCTGCGTCACGATGTGTACGTCCACCGCGGGAGCATCGCGCAAGAATTGATGGATGGCGGAAAGATAGAAATACCGCTTCCAGCCTCGCGTCGCGGAGCGCCCAAAGACAACTTGCGTAATGTGTTTCTCGTTGACGAACTCCGCAACTCCGGCAGCCACGCTCTTCCCCTGTAGCCGCACGATCGCTGCGCCCACGTTTTCCGCGAAGCGCAGGTTCGCGGCCAAGGTTCGCTGGTTCGCTTCGCTCGAATCCTGCCCCATGTCGGTATAGACCACAAAGAGCTCGGCATTCAGCGCCTGCGCCATGCGCGCTCCGCGTGCGATCAGATACTGCGCTGCCGGGTTCGAGCTGATACAAACCGCGATGCGTTCGCGGATCGCAACCGCTCCTCGATCTGTACCTTGCTCGCCGCGATGTTGCTCGAGACTTTGGTCCACCTGCTGCGCTACCTGGCGCAAGGCGAGCTCGCGCAAGGCGATCAAGTTCGTCTCGCGGAAAAAATTCTCCAGCGCCCGTCCCACGCGTTCCTGGGGATAGACGTCGCCACGCTTCATCCGGTTCTGTAATGCCTCCGGAGTCAGATCGATCATTACCACTTCGTTGACTCTTTGCAGCACCCAGTCTGGAACAGTCTCCCGCACCTGGATCCCGGTGACTCCCTGAACCGTCGGGGTCACGCTCTCCAGATGCTGGATGTTCATAGTAGAAAGGACGTCGATTCCCGCATCCAGCAGTTCGAGCACATCTTCATAGCGCTTGTGATGTTTGCTGCCTTCGATGTTGGTGTGCGCCAGTTCGTCCACCAGTGCGACACAAGGCTTGCGCGCAAGAATGGCGTCTACATCCATCTCTTCGAAGAGCGCACCCTTGTATTCGATCTTCCTACGCGGAACAACTTCCAAATTCGTGACCAGTTCACCGACCGCTTTCCTTCCGTGGGTTTCGACAACCCCGATCACAACATCTTCGCCGCGATTGTTCCGCCGGATCGCCTCGGTCAGCATAGTGTGCGTCTTGCCCACGCCGGGAGCATACCCAAGAAAGAGCTTGAACCTGCCGCCCTTCTTCGTCGGTGAACATTCCTCCAGCCATTGTTCAGGCGTCTTAGACATTCAGATTATTGTCCTTGAGACATTCGACTTTGTCGATGTCAGTTAGATGCCGCCCAAAAATGTCGGTTACAATCAGCTCGTGAATAACGCCGCAAGATCCGCGTCGGGATACTCTATTGCCGCGCTCATCGTGGCGGCAATTACTTTCGTCGGATTTCGAGTAATTCATCTCAATCCAACCACCATCGCTCTGGCATTCTTGGTAGGCGTTCTTGGCATCTCCGCTTCGTGGGGTTTGCGGCAAGCCATTTTCATGTCCGTGATCGCCACCCTGGCTTTTAATTATTTTTTTCTACCGCCGATTCGCACTTTTACCATCGCCGACCCGCAGAACTGGGTCGCTCTCTTCGCTTTTATTATCACCGCCGTCACGGCCAGCGAATTATCGGAGCGTGCCCGGCGCGGAGCGCGAAGCGCCGTCGAGCGCCGGCAAGAACTGGAGCGCCTCTACGCCTTCAGCCAGTTGCTGCTTTCAAGCGACAGCCCAGCCGAACTGTTGAACCTGATTCCCCGCTATATTGTGGAGTCATTCGGCATCCGATCGGCGGCAATTTCATTGTCCAGCCGCAGTGATGTTTATCGCTCGGGCCCTAGTATCAATGGATTAGAAGCGCGCGATCTGCAGTTAGTCGGCTTACGGGGCGAACCGCGTATCGATTCTGCTCAACAAATCGCCTTCATGCCGCTTCGCATGGGCATGCGCGTAGTAGGTTGCCTCGGCGTTTCTGGTTCAATTCTCTCGCGGCAAACACTGGAAGCCATTGGCAGCCTGGTCGCGATCTCCATCGAACGTGCGGGTGCGGTTGAAAAACTCAGCCGTGCTGAGGCCGCTCGTGAAAGCGAGCAGCTCCGCTCCGTCCTGCTCGATTCGGTCACTCATGAATTTCGTACTCCGCTCACCGCGATCAAAGCGTCGGTGAC
>Ga0070764_10000149_pt1 | contig 23778 bp, 20 predicted proteins | sample HubBroMetageWRM4_FD_67287 | JGI IMG/M metagenome (GOLD analysis project Ga0070764, IMG submission 67287) | Warmed soil microbial communities from the Hubbard Brook experimental Forest, New Hampshire - Hubbard Brook CCASE Soil Metagenome WRM 4 | ecosystem: Environmental > Terrestrial > Soil >... | reverse complement strand
CTCTGCGTCGCCGGCGATTACATTGAAACCCTGTGCTTTCAGGGTTTGTACCCCCTGCTCGTGCAGGTCCATACCGACGACACTCTTGGCCACTGCCGCGATGGCCTTATGCAGCCAAAATCGGCTTCGATAGGATTGCGGATCGTGCTGGACGCAGCCAAGATCGAGCACGTCTTTGTCTTGGCAATATTTCGCAACAAAGGCAATTTTATGATCGCCAAAAGCGATGTCCTCGCCAAAGTAGCGAGTATCGGCTCGCAAATGAGCGCCTTCCAATATTCGAGGCGGACCGTTAGCTTCCATATCCCTTCCTCTCGCGATGACCAATTGGCCCCATCAGTGGTGGCAGACTGGAAAGTACACCTGTCGGGACACAGAAGTCACTCACATGCGAGACGTTATAGGGCCGTGCGCGAGTTCACGGGGCGTCCAACATTGAAACGCAGCCGCGCAGAATTTGGGCGGCCGCCTGCTCTGGTGTAAATTTTGCAATGACGTCCAAACATCTCAGCGCAACCGCCGCCCGATCCTTGGATAAAAGCTGCGCGTTCAACATGGCTTGTGCCAAGGCGCCCACATCGCCGGCCGGGAATGAGTAACCCGTGACGCCGTCAATCACCAGCTCCGGAACGCAGCCGCAGATGTTGCTGACGACCACCGGGCAACCGAAGCTGAGCGCTTCGTTGACCACGAGACCCCAGGGCTCCCGCAGACTCGGCAGGATCATTGCCGCGCTGTTCAACAGCAGCTTCCCGATATCGTCGGGCGTTTTTGTGCCGAGAAAGGTCACCGCTGAAGCCATCCCGAGTTGCTCCGCCCGTTGCCGCAGCTCTGCTTCCAGCGCGCCCGATCCGACCAAATCGAGACTCGCTGCGGGCAGCTGTTGACGGACGCGGGAAAAAGCTTCAAGCAGGTCGAACAGCCCTTTCTCCTCCGCCAATCGCCCGATGTAAAGAAATCTCAGCGCGCAGTCGGCGGCGAAGGAGTTGCCGGCATAATGCGCGCGGATGGCGGCAGCCTCGTAGCCATGCGCCAATGCGGCCGCTTGGCAGCCATCATAGATCTTGCCTGGATCGATCCCGTAGCTCGCGACATATTGCTTGCTGCGGCTTCCATAACAAAAAAACCCATCGCAGCGGCGGAAAAACATGGCCTTTGCCCTTTCCTTCCACGGGCTCTTCTTGCGATCGAACGCCGTCGAATCGCAGAACACGGCGCGCCTGCGCCGCCGCAGCATGCAAATCAGCAACATCACCCAATACTCGGGCCGGTGATAGCCCGGCAGGACGACCAAGTCGCTGGGATTCATGATGAGGTCGCCAGATAGCGACGTGACCAGCTTGTAGAAGGGAATACGGTCGTACGACCCACTAAATAAAAGCTTATAGGGATATTGGTGATAAGAGCGATCTGCGCCACCCAGACCTTTCCGATCGACGGACGTTTCACCCACTTGTACGAAGAATGTGGACACCCCATTGCGGTCGCTGTTCGCAAATACTTGTGTAAATATCGCGCCCTTGTATCGAGCCCAAAGATTGTTGTGATAGATGCGGACGCTGCGAATGCCGGTGGTACTCATGAGGCGAATGTTGCTTGTGGCGCTGGATGCGGTATGCACGATCGAATAGCATACAAGATGCGGGGATTTTATTGCGCGCTGTCGTGGATCCGCCATGAACCGGTGTCGATCGGGTCAATAGCGCGCACTGGTGGAGTCGCAAAATGCACTCTGCATTGAAAAGTTTGCAGCCCGCAGCGCAGATGCGCGTGGCGGTCATCATTGCCACGAAGGGCCGGCCGCAGGCGCTTGCCGAACTGCTGCGCTTGCTGGAATGCCAGTCGCAGCTTCCCTTGTTGGTTGTAATTTCTGCAACCGCCGGCGGCGATGTGGAATTGCCGATCGCCACAGCATTGAACTTAGAATGCGTCTACGGGCCGCCCGGTTTGACGGCGCAGCGTAATAAGGGCTTGGCTCAGATCAACGGCCGCGCCGATGTGGCTGTTTTCTTCGACGATGACTTCGCCCCCGCAGAGAATTGGCTGGAGCAGTGCGCGAGATTATTCCTCGTTGAGCCGAACATCGCGGGCGCCAATGGGGTCATCGTGCGCGATGGCGTCAAGGGCGAGCCGGTCTCCTGGCAGGAAGCCAGGCTTCTCATTGCGCGCCGCGCACCAGATCAAATCATCTTGTCGAAAATTCCGGATCTGTACGGCTGCAACATGGCATTCAGAATGTCGGCCATCGCTGAAATGCAATTCGACGAACGGCTGGTCCTCTATGGGTGGCTCGAGGACAAGGATTTCTCGCGCAAAGCTGCGAAAAACGGCGGCCTGGTGCAATGCAATTTGTTGGTCGGCGTGCACCTGGGACTTCAATCCGGACGCGTTTCAGGCAAAAAATACGGCTATTCGCAAGTGGTGAACGCTTGGTATCTTTACAGGAAAGGGACCCTGTCGTTGCGCGAGGCTACCGTCAACATTCTGAAGGCGCTCACCGCCAATGCGGCCAAGGCAGTGGGGACGCAGGGTCACATCGATCGCCGCGGGCGGCTGCGCGGCAATTTGGTCGGAGTTGCTCATCTGCTGTCCGGCACCTGCCGCCCGGAAAGAGCCGCGCAGCTTTAGCCAATCCGCTGATTCATTCGTGCAGCACGCGATGCACTTGCTGGATGCATGCAGAGCCCTCGCCCACCGCGGCCGCGACTCGTTTGACGCTGCCGCAGCGGACATCACCCACGGCGAATATGCCGGGAACACTCGTTTCGAAAAATTCCGGCTGGCGGCCGTTTGACCAAGTCGCCGCGGCCAATTCATCCTTGCGCAACTCCGAGCCGGTTCGCACGAAACCCTTGTCGTTCAGTGCGATGCATGAATTCAGCCAGCTCGTGCATGGGAGTGCACCGGTCATGAGAAACACGTGCCCGATGTCATGGGTCTGCGGCGCTTGCCCGGCGGTTTTCCAAGTGACGCGGGCCAGCTGATCCTCGCCTTCGAGCGCAGTGATCTCGGTCTGTACCCGCAGCTCAATGTTCGACGTATCCTCAATACGGCGTATGAGGTACTGCGACATCGAGGCCGCGAGTCCCTTGGATCGCACCAGCAAGTGAACCCTGCGACAGGTACCGGCCAGGAAGATCGCCGCCTGACCCGCGGAGTTCCCGCCGCCGACGACGATGGCTTCGCCTGCGCCGCAGCGCCGCGCCTCCGTGCTGGTGGCGGCATAGTAGATTCCGGTGCCCAGGAAGCGCGACGCGTTATCAAGCGCCAGCTGGCGATACTCCGCGCCGGTCGCAATGATGATGGCGCGTGCGCGCGTGGCCTGACCGGTCGCAAACTCAACTGCATAGGGCCGCTGGCCGCAATTCAAGCGCATCACCGAGTAGGCTGTCCTGATCTCAGCGCCAAACTTCTGCGCCTGAATCAAGGCGCGCGAGGCCAATGCCAAGCCGGAAATCCCAGTCGGAAAGCCGAGGTAGTTTTCAATTTTGGAGCTCGAGCCGGCTTGACCGCCCGGCGTTCCGGTTTCCAGCACCAATACGTCGAGGCCTTCCGAAGCCGCGTAGACGCCGGCGGCCAACCCTGCAGGACCTGCGCCCACAACGATGACATCGCGGACACGATCGTCGTCGATCCGCTGATTCATCCCGAGGCAGGACGCGACTTCCTCATTGCTGGGATTTTTCAGCACGACCGAAGCGCGGCAGACCACAACCGGGAAGTCCTCAACCTTGACATGGAACCGGTCGAGCAGCTCTCGTACGGACGGATCGCCGTCGATGTCCAGGTTTACGAACGGATAGGTGTTGCGGGTGAGAAACTGCTGCAGGCGCAGCGTTCCCGCGGAGTGCGACGAGCCGAGCAATATGACGTCGCTGGTCTGGGAAGTGATAAGCATCACGCGCCGCAAAATAAACGCACGCATGAACAACTCGCTCAACTCCGAGTCGGTCTGAACGATGGTGCGCAAATGGGCCTCATCGATCGCCAGCACCTCGCCGGTTTCGCGCACGCGCATCCGCACCACGGTGCCGATCCCGCGCAGGGTGCCCACGTCTCCGGAAAAACTGCCCGCGGTATGCACCACAATCAGCGTCTCGCCGTTCAAGGTCGGCTGAACCACCTCGATGCTGCCGGATAACACGATGTACATTGGCAGCCGGTCGCCCGGTTCGGCCAATACCTGGCCCTTTTGGATGCTGATTTTTCTGCCGTGCGCACTGAGGCGCGCGATTTGCAGCGCCGTAAGGCGCGGAAACGTTTGCGCGGGGCGGCCGGCGTAAGGCGACTGCGCGATCGACCCTTCAAGGCTTAGCTCGGTACTCATTTCTCGCAGCCTATTGGTCCGTCTCGATCAATTATAGCCTGCGGTTTTTGTTGCGAGTGCCTGCCGCCCTTCCGCTGCATGCCAAATCAGCAAAATGGGCACGCCCAAGGCGATGTCCCTGGCCCGCTTCAGCAACGACAAGGCAAGCCCGACCTCCGCCCCAACCCCGAACAAGGGTGCCACGACCGCGTAGGCGGCCTCCTGTACGCCGAGCGCATTGGGGACCAACACCGCAGCGCTGCGCGCCGCGCAGACCAGACTCTCGATGGCCACCACGGGCAGCAGGCCGACGTGAGTTCCAATCAGGCGAAAGGCAATCCAGGTTCCGATCGCGCTCGCGATCCAACCCGCCAAATGCAGCGCCGCGGACAGGCCGATGCGCACCGGTGAACGATGGATGTCATCGAAGCTGGAGGCGACTGCGGCGCTCGCCGCACCGGCGCCGCGCAGCAAGCGCGCTGCCAGCTTTCCCGTTATCCAGACGCTGTGGCGCTGCAATACGAGAAACAAACCGCAGGCAGCGGCCGTCACGCCCAAGCCGATAATCAACGCCGTGCTCAGCGACGCGACGAAAGGAATGCGCGGCCCACTGGCGCTTAAGATCGCGAGGCCCATCGCAACAAAGACAATCTGGGCCAGCATTTCTGTAGTCACATCGACGGCTGTTGAGGCAAAGGCGACAGCGGGCGCCACGCCGTTCAAGATTGCTGCGCGCGCGCCAATCACGATACCGCCGAGCTGCGCAAACGGCAGCACGTCGGTCGCCGCGTCCCGCACCATGCGAGCCGCCACGAAAACCCACCAGCTTCGATGGTGTGGGTCCGGCACCAACACATACCAAGCTGTTCCGGTGATGGGGAACAGGGCCAGCCCGCACAGGCAAAGGATCGCGAACCCGCCCCCACCTAACGCAAGGGCAGCCGAAAACACGGCGCCGAGTCCGACAAAAGCAACCAGATACGCTGCCAGGGCGGCGCCCAGAGCCGCGATGATAACGATGCGTAATTTCACGCCGTCTTAGACGCGGGTCTTGGGCTTTGAGTTCGATCGCATGAATCGGCGCGCCAATTTCGCCAGGGCCGGCACCGCGAACGGTCGTAACAGGCGTCGGTCGTAGGCACCCATGCGCCGCTCGTTTTCCGCGAGACAGAGGTCGATCAGTTCGGCCACGTCGATATCATCGCCGACGGCCTTGGCGCCGGTCACGGTGAAATTATTGTCCTGGACCCCGCTTCCCACGTCGCGCGCGATGCCGATGCGCTCCCAGATCAAAAAGAGCCAGACCGCAAGCACCTTCAACTCGAACAGCGGCCGCCGCCAAAACGGCATGGTCCTGCGGTGCCAGGCGGCCCAATTGACGAAAAACAGGATGTGGCGCGCTTCCTCGTGGATAACCGGCTCGAATGTCTCGACTAACTCCGGTGGAAAGAAACCGGAACGCTTCGCGGTCTCGAATAATCCAAACGCGAAAAAGCTGTCGATGCATTCACTGTAGCCGGTCACCATGAAGGCCCATTCAGGATCGCCGCGCACCACATATTCGGGCTCCGGCGCCAGCGCGATGCCGTATGCCGCGACCAGATTGGAAAGCACGTGTTTGTGGCGGCCCTCCTCAAAGGCATTGAGCTCGATTGCCGTGCGCAGCAAAGGATCGACGGTCATGGCCGCATAGGCGGCGACATTGAGCCGCGCCCGGCCTTCGGTCTGCACGGCGATGTCCCAAATAGGCAACTCGACCAGACGGTTGCGCGTCTCGGTATCCAGCGAGGGCCAGTCGATCACCGCCGGCTTGTACGGATTGAAAGTGTCGAGCAGCGTGCGGCAAAAAAGCGTCTTGTGCGCCTCGCTACCCAAGCGAATCGGCCCCGCAGTCAAGCTTCCCTGGCCAGAATCGGTCACCGCGGTCGGGGAATTCACGCTCGCGATCCTGCCTTAGGCAGCGTCGTGCCGCGACCGCAGAAAGTGGAAGAATTCCACCCCTTCGCGCAACCGGCGCTTCATCATCTCCGGGCTGGCGATCATTTCGGCTACGATCGATGCGATCTTGGAAGGCCTGAAATAAAATTTCTTATAGAAATCCTCGACCGACTTGAAGATCTCGGTGTGGCTCAGGTGCGGATAGTTTAGGGGTGCGATCTGCGTGCCCTCCTGGGTCAGAAGATCGATTTCCTCGTTGTAAAGCCAGCCGTTTTCCTTTGCCTGGCGGTACAGGAAGGTCCCCGGATAGGGGGCCGCGAGCGAAACCTGAATCGTATGCGGATTGATCTCCTTGGCAAAATCCAGCGTCTGCTGAATTGTCTCCCTGGTCTCGCCAGGCAGCCCGAGAATGAAGGTGCCATGGATGACGATTCCCAACTCGTGGCAATCCTTGGTGAAGCGGCGCGCAAAATCCACGCGCATGCCCTTTTTGATGTTGATCAGGATTTGCTGGTTGCCCGATTCGTAACCGACCAGCAGCAGCCGCAAGCCATTCGCCTTCATGACTTCCAGCGTCTTGCGGGGAACGTTGGCCTTCGCATTGCACGACCAGGTGACGCCGAGTTTGCCCAATTCCTTTGCCAGCGCTTCGACACGCGGCAAATTATCGGTCAAGGTATCGTCATCGAAGAAGAATTCCTTCACCTGCGGGAAGGCAGCCTTAGCCCACTTCATTTCCTCAACGACGTTTTCCACCGAGCGCACTCGATAGCGATGCCCGCCCACGGTCTGCGGCCACAAACAAAAGGTGCAGCGCGATTTGCAACCGCGTCCCGTGTAGAACGAGATGTAGGGATGCTTCAAATATCCGCCAAAATATTTCTCGACCTTAAGATCGCGCTTATAGACAGGGGTCACCCAGGGAAGGGAATCCATGTTCTCCAGAACCGCGCGGTCTTCGTTGTGAACGATAACCCCGTCAGCGTTGCGGTAAGACAGCCCTTTGATCCCGCTCCAGTCCATGCCGTCGGCCACCTCTTTGATCGTGAAATCAAATTCGTTGCGCGCGACAAAATCGACGGCGTGTCCGGCAATGAGGCTCTTCTCCGGTTCAACCGCGACTTTGGCGCCGATGAATCCAATTTTTACGCCGGGATTAATCGCCTTGATCATCTCCGCCGTTTTGACGTCTGCTTTGAAGGACGGCGTGGAGGTATGCATCACCACCAGCTCGCGGTTTTTCAACTCCGGCACAATGTCCTCGAAGCTGAGATCGTGAGGCGGCGCATCAATGAGCTTCGAGCCCTCCACCAGCGCCGCCGGCTGGGCGAGCCAGGTGGGATACCAGAAAGAGCGCACTTCGCGCTTCATCTGATAGCGCGCTCCGGCCCCGCCGTCGAAGCCATCGAAAGAAGGCGGATGCAAGAACAAGGTTTTCATCGTCAATGTCCTCAAAATCGAAGTCGGCGCAGAGGCCAATGTTAACACGCGAGGCAAAAGCACGCCTTCGTAGGAGACTGCCTACGAAGTCATCTGAATCTGCGATGTACGCCCCAGGCCGCCGCACGCGTATCCTCGCGCCACTTGCACCATTTTCAAGAGCTTGGTCCACTGGGTGGGTGGAGCTGGCCGATGATCCCAAGATCTGCATGCGTCATTATTTTAGCGTCCGTGTCGTTGCTGACCGGTTGTGGCGGCAGCGATGGAGCAGCCCCATCGGCGGCCGTGTCTACTTCGACGACCACGGGAGTAACGGACTCATATCTGGTACCAAACCTTAGCTCGTTGAGCCCCAGCAGTCTTCTAATCAATTCCGGTTTCTTCAGTCCCGAGAACTTCGGTGTCAGCCTGAAAATTGCGGCAACTCAGGGCTATGCCACGGACGGCACCCACAATTTCCTTTTTTCCACGCAGACAATCGTTCAGACGGATTCGCAGTGGAATGTTCTCTATACCAACTCTGCGCCATTCTCGGGGATCGATATCACCCTTACGCATGTCGGGGACGGCGAAGTCAGCGGTGGCAAGATTTATGCGCCCCTCGCATGCAACACTCAGGAAAAGTGCAGCCCGGAGGCGGTTGCTATCGGGGTGTATTCTGCCAATACCGCCGGCCTACCACTGGAGCGCTGGGCGGATATCACATCATCTGGCTGCGATGGCTCCGGGATAGCGGTCGGACCCAACAATACGCTTTACGTAAGCAGTTTCTTCGTGAATCCAGACGTCCTTTGCCTGTATGACGCAACGACCTTGGAATCCAAGGGCACGCTGACACTGTCAACGCCAATTCCGCGGATTCAAGGAATAAGCTTCGATCCAGCCTCGCAGCGCTTCGCGGTGAGTGCAGATAACGCGGCGCGAACTATCGGCTACATTTACTTTGTTTCATTGGATGGCGAGGTAGTCGGTCCCGCATATACGGTGCCGCAGACGGGTGAGCTGGAAGGCTTGGATTTTACCCAAGGCTACATCGGCTACGTCATTCAACCCTTCGACTATGTCTATTTCCTCTATCCCATCCAACTGACGGGCAGTCACTTTTATTCAGCGTCGAAGGTTGAAGTCGATGACGCCGCACAACAGACGACGTACGAAAGTGGCGAGTTACTGGATGCAATTGTGCCTGCTTCATCGCTGCATCGTTTCGGCCAAGTTCAGGTTACGGTCCTTAACCCCTCTCCGGGCGGCGGCACTTCATCTGCCTTACCCTTTACGGTGACGCCGTCCGAATGACTGGCATCATTTCCTGGCACTGCCGCAATCGAAAGTATTGGTCGGGGCGACAAGATTCGAACTTGCGACCCCTTGCACCCCATGCAAGTGCGCTACCAGGCTGCGCCACGCCCCGACCGGAGGTGAATGATAGCCCAATTGGGCGACAAAGACTTTGAATCGCGAGCGGAATCAGCGGCGCAGAATCTTGATCAATTCCTCGAGCTCCAGCCGCATCTGATGGATCAATTGCTGGCTCTGATTGAGGTCCACCTGCGCGTCGTCGCCCGTGAGTCGATTGCGCGCTCCGCCGATGGTAAAGCCCTGCTCATAGAGCAGGCTGCGAATTTGACGAATGATCAACACGTCTTGGCGCTGATAGTAGCGCCGGTTGCCGCGCCGCTTGACCGGTTTGAGCTGCGGGAACTCCTGCTCCCAGTAGCGCAGCACGTGCGGCTTGACGCCGCATAAGTCACTCACTTCGCCGATGGTGAAGTAGCGCTTCCCCGGAATCGGCGGCAGATCGCTATTGTTGCTTGGTTCCAGCATATGCCTCGACGCGCGCCTTCAGTTTCTGACCAGGACGAAATGTGACCACGCGACGGGCGCTGATGGGAATCTCTTCGCCGGTTTTCGGATTGCGCCCAGGACGGCGATTCTTATCCCGCAAATCGAAGTTTCCAAAACCCGAAAGCTTTACTTGCTCGCCCGAAGAGAGGGCCGCACGAATCTCCTCAAAAAACAGATCGACGAGTTCGCGCGCCTCGCGTTTATTGAGTCCCAATTGATCGAATAGGGCCTCGGCCATTTCTGCCTTCGTTAGGGCTGCCATGCTTATTGATCTCTTATTGTGGCGCTCAATACATCCCGTAACCGGGCAGCCACTGCGGTTACCACGGCATCTGCATCAACGTCAGTTAGAGTGCGGGAAGAGTCCTGTAAAATCAAGCCTAAAGCGACACTTTTTCGTCCAGTTTCTATGCTGGGGCCCCGATAGACATCGAACACCCGCAACTCGCTTAATAGACCTGACGCACTAACAGTAACATTTTCCTGCAAAACTGCGAGAGGGACGCTTTCGTCCACCACGATCGCCAAATCGCGTCGCACACTCGGAAACTTAGATATTTTTTGATATTTCAATTGTTTACATGCAAATGCTGATTCTATGTCTAATTCAAATAAAAATGCCGTCGCCGCAAAATTGAGCGCCTTGAGCGTCTGCGGATGCATCTCTCCCACCCAGCCGATCGGCGTCGCATTGCGGTAGATGCGCGCGCTGCGGCCGGGCCGTAGCACCGGCAGCGTCTCGGGCACAAATCGCACGCTCGAGGCATCGCCGGTCAGCGTCAACAAATCCATCACGTCGGATTTCACATCGTAAAAATCTACCTGATCGGTGCTGCTGCCCCATTGCTGCGGCCAGCGCGAGCCGGTTGCAATTCCGGCGAGCGACTCGACCTCTTCAAGTTCATCACCCGCGGCGGCACGCGTGACCTTGAATCGATTGCCGATTTCAAATAAGCGAACCCGGGACTGCTGCCGCCGCAAGTTTTCGCGGCAGCTATGCACCAGACCCGGCCATAGCGATACGCGCATTTCACTCAAGTCTGCGGAGATGGGATTGGCCAGCTTCAGGGCCGGGACATCCGGGAAAAGCTGTTGCTGCAGAGCCGGATCGACAAAGGCGTAGCTGATCATCTCGCGATAGCCCCGATCGGCCACGGCCCAGGCCAACCGAGCATACGAAACCTTGGCTTCGGTGGCCGAACCCGCGATCTGCGGAGCGCTCGCATGCAGTTCCTCGATCTTGTCGAAGCCCCGTAAGCGCGCCACCTCCTCGATGAGATCCGCTTCGATGCGGATATCGAAGCGATGCGAGGGCTTGCGCACCCGCCAGCCGCCGGACATCGCTTCGACACGCTCGCTGATGGCGCTGATGACCGCGTGTACCTCATTGTCGGGGACCGGTGCGCCGAGCAAGCGCGTCACGCGATCGCGACGCAAGGTCACCCAATAATCCTCGAAAACGGCCGCGTCCTTGAGACGGCTCACTTGCGTCGGACCGGGCTCGCCGCCCGCACACGCCAGCAGCAACTGCGTGGCGCGCTCGATGGCAAGGGTGGTCAAGTTAGGATCCACGCCGCGCTCAAAGCGCTGCGCGGCATCAGTGAATAACCCTAATCGCCGCGCACGTCCGGAGATGGCGTCGGGTGTGAAATGCGCCGACTCGAAACACACATCGGTGGTGGAATCAGAGATCGCCGTGCCCCGCCCGCCCATGATGCCCGCGAGTCCGACCGCACCGCTCGCATCGGCGATCACCAAGAAATCCGGATCGAGTTCGTATTCCTTGTCGTCGAGCAGGGTAATGCGCTCTTTCGGCTTGGCCGCCCGCACCACGATCCCCTGGTTCAGCTTGGCGACATCGTAAGCATGCAGCGGCTGGCCCAACTCCGTCATGACATAGTTGGTCACATCGACGACCGCGGAAATGCTGTTGATCCCGACCCGACGCAGGCGCTCACGCAGCCACTCGGGTGATTGCGCATTTTGCCGCACGCCCCGGATCACACGTGTCGCCAGCACGGGACAGGCAGCGGACTCCAACGACACGGGGAATACCGCCGGCAGGCTCGCCGCGACGGGCTGGTCTACAAATTTGAGGTGCCGGCGCGCGCTCGCGGCCGCATAGTCGCGAGCGATGCCGAACACGCTCATGCAGTCGCCGCGATTCGGCGTTGCATTGACTTCGAGAATCCAGTCATTGAGGTCCAAGGCCTCACGCACATCCTGATTCAGCGGCAGCGAGGCTGCCAGCTCCATGATGCCATCGTGTTCATCGCCCAGCCCCAACTCGCGCGCTGAACAGAGCATGCCGTTGGACTCTTGACCGCGCAGCACGGCGCGTTTGATGAGGACATCGTTCGGCAGTTGCGCGCCGACCGTGGCCACCGCGACCTTCAGACCGGCGCGAACATTTTTCGCGCCGCAGACGATTTGCAATCGATTCTTGCCGTCGGTGGTGACCTGGCACAGCGATAATTTCTCCGCGTCGGGATGGCGCGCCGCCTCCAGTACTTCACCGACCACGACGCCCGCGAAAGGTGGTGCCACGGGGCTGATCGATTCCACCTCGAGCCCGGCCATGGTCAGCTGCGCAGCCAACTCCGTAGGCGATGCGCTGATCGGCGTAAATTCCTGCAACCATCGATAGGTAACTTTCACGGGAGATGATTCACATTCACGGAAACTGTTTCAGGAACTGCAGATCATTCTCGAAGAACAACCGCAAATCATCGACGCCATAACGCAGCATGGCGAGACGGTCGATGCCCATGCCGAAAGCATAGCCTTGCCATTGCTCGCTATCGATGCCCGCGGCGTTCAGCACGTTGGGATGAATCATCCCGCAGCCCAAGATCTCGAGCCAGCCGGTCTGTTTACAAACCCGGCAACCCTTGCCATCGCAGAACACGCATTCGATGTCCGCTTCGGCGGACGGCTCGGTAAAGGGGAAATACGAAGGCCGCAGACGCATCGCCAGCGGGCGCTCGAAAAATCGCTCGAAGAAGGTGTGCAGCATGGCTTTCAAATTGGCGAAGCTGATGTTCTCGCCGATCACCATGCCTTCGGCTTGATGGAACATGGGCGTGTGGGTCATGTCCGAATCGATGCGGTAGACGCGGCCCGGCGCGATGATGGCCAACGGCGGCGGCTGCGAGCGCATGGTCCTGATCTGCACCGGCGAGGTATGCGTGCGCAGCAGCCGGCCATCGGGAAAGTAAAAGGTATCGTGCATGGCGCGCGCGGGATGATTCTTGGGGATATTCAGCGCCTCGAAGTTATGGAAGTCATCTTCCACCTCCGGCCCGGTGAGCACCTCGAACCCCGCTTGCCCGAAGATTTTCTCGATCCGCAAGCGCGTCCGCGTCACCGGATGCAAGCTGCCCGGCTCCTGGCCGCGGCCGGGCAAGCTGACATCGATGGTGCCCTTGGCCAGCTCGCGCTGCATGGCGGCCTGTTCCAGCCGAATCCGATGCATTTCAAGCGCCGCGTGGATCGCCGCCTTGGCATCGTTGATGCGCTGGCCCGCGGCAGGACGCTCCGCCGCGGATAGCGCACCCAAACCTTTCAGCTGCTCGGTGAGGAGTCCCTTTTTGCCGAGCAGCCGCACCCGCACCTCGTCGAGCGCGCCCAAATCCGTCGACGCGTCGACATCAGCGAGCGCTTGGTTGACAAGCGCTGACAGGGATTCGGCTGCGCCCACGAGCTTACGCCGCGAGGCTGGCTTTGGCCTTTTCCGCGATCGCCGTAAAGGCCGGCATGTCATGCATCGCCAGATCCGCAAGCACCTTGCGGTCGATGGCAAGGCCGGCCTTGTTAAGACCGTCGATGAGCGTGCTGTAGGTCATGCCGCACAGCCGCGAGGCCGCGTTGATGCGCGTGATCCACAGTGCGCGATACTCGCGCTTCTTTTCGCGCCGGCCGCGATAGGCATACTGGCCGGCCTTGATGACCGCCTGTTTGGCCGTACGAAATACTTTGCGGCGGGCATTGAAGTAGCCTTTCGCTTTCTTGAGAATTTTCTTGTGCCGCCGACCTGCGACGACACCGCGTTTTACTCGTGCCATGGTTTATCTCCTGACTTTAGGCGTTCGGCAAACATTGCTTGATGCGCTTGACGTCAGATTCACTGACGTGCATCTCGCGGCGCAGTTGCCGCTTACGCTTGCTCGGTTTTTTCGTCAGGATATGACGACGATGGGACTGACCGCGCTTGAAGCCATTCGCTGTTTTGCGAAAACGCTTCGCCGCAGCCCGCTTAGTTTTCAACTTGGGCATGATCGACTCCTAATTTATAGCCCTGCTCACAAGCGCCCTGCCATCAAGGTCGCCGCTACAGGCGGGGTGGCAGATTTTTAAGGTCTGCCGCTCACTTCTTTTTGGGCCCGAACACCATGACCATCTGTTTGCCTTCCATCAGCGGGGTCTGCTCCACGACCGAATACGGTGCGAGGTCTTCAGAAATCCGCGTGAGTAGCCGGCGACCGATGTCTTGATGCACGAGCTCACGGCCGCGGTAACGCAAAGTTACCTTGGCCTTATCACCCTCGGTCAGGAAGCGGATGATGCTACGCAGTTTGACCTGGTAGTCCGCCTCTTCCGTCCCGGGACGAAACTTTACTTCCTTGACTTGAATCTGCTTCTGCTTACGCTTCGCCGCGTGCGCCTTCTTGTTTTGTTCAAACAAGAATTTGCCGAAATCCATGACTCGTACCACCGGCGGCTCCGCCATCGGCGAGACCTCGACGAGGTCCAGAGTTTGCGAGAGGGCCATCTGCAGCGCTTCCGCGCGTGTCATTACCCCTGCTTGGCTTCCATCGGCTGCGATCACTCGCACCGATGGTGCGGAGATCTCCTCATTGCGCCTGACCCGCTTCGACGTTGCGATACACGATCCTCCTAAACAGAATGTCCGCGGCTCGCGACTTGCTCGCGAAGGAAGGCATAGAGCTTCGGAAGCTCCATGGTGCCTAGATCTTCGCCGGCGCGCGTGCGAACGGACAGGGTGCGTCCCTCGACTTCCCGCTCACCCGCGACCAGAAGGAAAGGAACACGCTTAATTGTGTGCTCGCGGATTTTAAAGCCTACCTTCTCATACCTCAAGTCCGTTTCGACCCGAAGCCCCTGATTTTTCAGGTTTTCCGCGACTTCTAGGCAATATTTGTCCTGGGTGTTGGTAATTCCCATCACCACGGCCTGTACCGGAGCCAGCCAAGTGGGCAGTTTGCCCGCGTGGTGCTCGATCAAAATGCCGATAAACCGCTCCAACGAGCCGAACATCGCCCGGTGCAGCATGACCGGGGTGTGCTTCTGGCTGTCCTCGCCGATGTAGCTGGCGCCGAGGCGCACCGGAAGGTTGAAATCCACCTGCAGGGTCCCGCATTGCCAATCGCGCCCAATGGCATCTCGCAAAACGAACTCCAGCTTGGGTCCGTAAAAGGCCCCCTCGCCCGGGTTCAGGATGGTTTCAATGCCGGCGGCCGATGAGGCGTGTCTTAGGGCGGATTCGGCCTGGTCCCAGATCTCATCCGACCCGACCCGTCTTGCGGGCCGGTCTGAAAACTTGATGCGTACATCGGTGAAGCCGAAGTCCCGATAGATGCTCAAGATCAAATCCGTGATCTTGACCGACTCCGCCGTGATTTGCTCCGGCGTGCAGAATACATGCGCGTCATCTTGCGTGAACGAGCGCACCCGCATGAGCCCATGCAGCGCGCCCGACGGCTCGTAACGATTGACCGCGCCAAACTCGGCCAAGCGCAGCGGCAATTCGCGGTAGCTGCGCAATCCCTGCTTGAACACCTGAATGTGGCCCGGGCAGTTCATCGGCTTGAGCGCAAACACCCGGTCATCCGGCGTCTGCGTGAAAAACATGTTCTCGCCGAAGGTCTCGATGTGCCCGGACTTGACCCACAGCTCGCGGTCCATCACCTGCGGGGTGTTGACCTCTTGATAGCCCGCGTCGTTTTGGCGCTGGCGCATGTAGGCGATCAGCTGCTGAAACAGCGCCCAGCCCTTGGGGTGCCAGAACACCGCGCCCGGCGCCTCTTCCTGCAAATGGAACAGGTCCAGTTCCTTGCCGATGCGCCGATGGTCGCGCTTTTCCGCTTCTTCCAAGCGCGTCAGGTATTCCTTGAGCTGTTTCTCGCTGGCCCAGGCGGTGCCATAGATCCGCTGCAACATTTCATTGTTCGAGTCCCCGCGCCAATAGGCGCCGGCCACTTTCATCAATTTGAAGGCCTTGAGCTTGCCGGTACTGGGGACATGCGGTCCGCGGCACAGATCCTCCCAATCGCCCTGGCCATACAGGCTGATGGATTCCCCGGGCGGAATGGCCGCGATGATCTCGGCTTTGTAAAGCTCGCCGATTTTCTTGAAATGCGCGATCGCTGCATCGCGCGGCAGGACGCGGCGATGCACCTTTAAATCCTTGGCGGCGATCTCGGCCATGCGTTTTTCGATCGAGGCCAAGTCTTCGGTGGAGAACGGCCGCTTGTAGGCAAAATCATAGTAAAAGCCGTTTTCGATCACCGGACCGATGGTGACTTGCGCATCGGGAAAGAGCTCCTGCACCGCATTCGCCAATAAATGCGCCGTGGAGTGGCGGATGATGTCCAGACCCTCCGGATCCTTGTCGGTCACGATGCTCAAGGTGGCATCCCGGTCGATCGACGCCGAGGTATCGACCAGCTCGCCGTTCACCTTGCCGGCGAGGGCTGCTTTGGCCAATCCTGGGCCGATGCCGGCCGCCACTTCGGCCACCGTGATGGGCCGGTCGAAGTGTTTTTGGCTACCGTCGGGAAGTGTAATCGCTGGCATAGAAGGCATCTTAACAAAGGGGTCCCGCACCCCTGGTGTCACACAGGGATGGTGCGCGCTAGTGGGATCGAACCACTGACCCCCACCATGTCAAGGTGATGCTCTACCGCTGAGCTAAGCGCGCGTAAGGGCGCGAAAGATACCGGATTCGCCGGCCCCAATAAAGCAAAAATCGCCTAAATGGCCGAAAATCACTCTTTGGGCGGCGCGTTCGCGGGTTTTGCCACGTAGCGGAATTGAATGTCGCCGATCGTCACGATGTCGCCGTCGTTCAAGACCTGCCGCGTCACCTTGCGTCCATTCAAAATCACGCCGTTGGTGCTGTTGAGATCCTCGATGATGGCCTCGCGCGTACCAGCCAGGATCAGCGCATGATGGCGGCTCACGGATGAGGAGTCGATGTGCAGCTCGCAACCCGGCGCGCGCCCAATGCGCGTGCGGCGGCCGAGGGCATGGCTGATGCTTCGATCGCCGTCGATGCGGACCAATTCCGGCGACCATTCCTGCGCCGGCGCGGGGTTCACTGCCGGCGCGACTGAGGAGCCCAGTCTTTCCATGCTGGTCTGGATCCGGCCCAGCACGTTCGCGTTGTTGCTTTCGCTGCGCTCCAGGCGCCGGATGAGAAATTCACGCTCCTCGAGCTGACCGCGAGTGCGTTCCAGCGCCGCGCGCAATTTATCACCCTCCTCGGTGAGGTCGTTGATGGCGACCGTCTTGAGGGCAAGATCCTCTTTCAGGCGCTTCACGTCGCCTTCGATCACTTCGATGGGCCGGCGCGCTTCCTTGAGATGCGCCATGAGCACCGTCATTTCCTGCTCGCGAGTCTCCGCGTCGGCTTCGAGTTCCGCGAGTTTCGCGGCATGCTCGGCCTGTAGTTGCGCTTTGCGCTGGGTCGCACCGTCTGCGGTCGCCTGCGCCAGCGCGAGCGCTTGATCGCTCGTGGTCAGTTCAGCCTGCAGGCGTGCCCGTTCGGCCTCAGAGGCCGAGAGCTTGGCGGCCCATGCGCTGCGCTCCTGCTCGGCTTCTTGTAGGCGCTTCACCTGTTCAGCGACCGAGCCGGCTTGCGCGGCGGCCGCGCTCTGCAATTGCTCGATCGTGGCACTGTGCGCGGAAATCGTCGCTTCGTAGGCTGTCAGTCGAACGACGATCTGGTCGCGCTCGGCTTTGAGCGCCTCGCGCGCTGTATCGGCCGCGCCGACCTTCGCGTCCATGTCGAGAAATAGATTCCGCTGGAAGTTGCTGCGCCAATCTCGAGTTCGCAGCAATTCCAAATAGGAGCTCGCCTGGGTTTTGGTGATCGCCAAATCGGCGCGTGCGGCACGGTTTTCCGATTCGTGGCGTTTGACCTGCGCGCCGAGTGCATCGGCCTGCTGCAGTTTGCTCTTGAGTTCCGCGGACACGGCTTGCAGCTGCGCACGCACGGCATTCAATTCATCTTCCAATTGGGTGCTGGTCTTGGCGCGGGCTTCCAGCGCCGGCAGAATCTTGGCGTGCTCGGACTGCAGGGCGGAAAGTTGCGCGTCGCGTTCGCTCAAGGAGTGCAGCACTTGAACAATCGTGGCATCGCGGGCGGCCAGAGAGTCGCGCAGGATGCGTGTCTCGGCGAGGTGTCGCTCCGCTTCGCGCGTCGCCTCCTCGGCGCGGGAGCGCGCCGCGTCGAGCGCCGCGCCCTTCTCGATCGTCGACTTTTCAAGGTCGCGCGAGCGGACAGACTCCGCCTCCAATGCCGCGCGGGCCGCCGCCAGATCCCGCTCCAGCGTGCCGGCACGGCCCACGGCCGCCGTCTCCGCTTCGCGGGCGCGCTCGTGGGAACGCGTCAGCGCTTCATATTCGGCATTCTGGCGCGCAATCCGTTCTTCGACAGTGCGCAGGCTCTCCGCGAGCGAGGGCAGATCAATGGATGATGGGCGAACGAAGCTGGGTGCGGCACGATCCATGCGCACCGCGTCGTCCGCCACATCCTCGTCGAACAGCACGCCCTCGAGAATCGGGAGCTTGTCGGTCCGATCCAGGTCCATCTCTTGGGGCTGACCGTTTTCCACTGCCATAGGTACCTACCCTGCCCGGGTGCTCGGCAAGCCGAATGCCGAGGCCCGCAGCTTTTGGATTTCATCGCGCACGCGCGCGGCCTGTTCGAACTCGAGATTGCGCGCCAATTTGGTCATTTCGATTTCGAGCTTCTTGATGCGCTTCACTGCCTGCTCCGGCGCCAAGAGCGCGACCTCGCCGTCAGAACCGTAGCGTTCGCCGTCTTGCACGGCGCGCGCGCCTTCCATCACATCCGCGACCGCCTTGACGATGCTGCGCGGCGTAATGCCATGATCGATATTGAACTGGATCTGCTTGTTGCGGCGCCGGTCGGTCTCGGCGATGGCGCGCTCGATGGAGCCGGTGCGGACATCCGCATACAAGATCGCCTTGCCCGAAATGTTACGCGCCGCGCGCCCAATGGTCTGGATGAGCGAACCCTCGGAGCGCAGGAATCCTTCCTTGTCGGCATCCAGGATGGCCACCAAGGAGACCTCCGGCATGTCGAGTCCTTCGCGCAGCAGATTGATGCCGACGATCACGTCGAATTTGCCCAGGCGCAAATCGCGAATGATTTCCGAGCGCTCGACCGTCTCGATGTCGGCGTGCAGATAGCGGACCCGCACGCCATGCTCGCTCAAATATTCGGTCAGATCCTCGGCCATGCGCTTGGTCAGGGTCGTGACCAGTACCCGTTCATCGGCCTTGGCGCGGATGCGGATCTCCGACAAGAGATCATCCACCTGGGCACGCACCGGCCGGATCTCCACCGGCGGATCGGTCAGGCCGGTGGGGCGCACCACTTGCTCGATGACCTGGGCCGAAACGCGTTTCTCGTAGGCGGCCGGGGTCGCCGATACATAAATCGCCTGCGGCGCCAAATGCTCGAACTCTTCAAATCTCAAAGGTCGATTGTCCAGCGCTGAGGGCAAGCGGAAGCCGTATTCGACCAGCGTCTCCTTGCGCGATCGATCGCCCTTGTACATGGCGCCGAGCTGCGGAATCGTCTGGTGGCTTTCATCAATCACCATCAGCGCATCCTTGGGCAGGTAATCGAACAGACAGGGCGGCGGCTCGCCCGCTTCCCGCCCCGACAAATAGCGCGAGTAATTCTCGATGCCGGCGCAGTAACCCACCTCATGCATCATTTCCAGGTCGAATAAGGTGCGCTGCTGCAGGCGCTGTGCTTCCACCAGCTTACCGGCGTCATTCAGTTCCAGAAGCCGGGTACGCAGTTCATCGCGGATTTGATCGACCGCCGAATGCACTCGTTCCCTGGGCGTCACATAGTGCGATGACGGGTAAATGGTGAGGCGCGGCACCTTGCGCATCACTTCGCCGGTGAGCGGATCAAAAAAGCTCAAACTCTCGACCCGATCGTCGAACAACTCCACCCGCACCGCCTCGCGCTCGGATTCCGCCGGAAAAATGTCGATGACATCGCCGCGCACCCGATAGGTTCCCTGCTGCAAATCGATTTCGTTGCGGGTGTACTGCATGTCGGCCAGGCGCCGCAGCAGTTTGCGCTGATCGAGAATGTCGCCGCGCGACATGTGCAATACCATGCTCAAGTACGCGTTCGGATCACCCAAACCGTAAATGGCGGAGACGGTTGCTACGATGATCGAGTCAGGCCGCTCCAACAGCGCCTTGGTGGCTGACAAGCGCATTTGCTCGATATGCTCGTTGATCGAAGCATCCTTTTCAATGAAGGTGTCCGAGGCCGGAACGTAGGCTTCCGGCTGGTAGTAGTCGTAGTAGGAAACGAAGTACTCGACGGAATTCTTCGGAAAGAAAATCTTGAACTCACCATAGAGCTGCGCGGCGAGCGTTTTGTTGTGCGCCAGCACCAGCGTGGGGCGCTGGACCTGCTGGATGACGTTGGCGATGGTGAAGGTTTTACCCGAGCCGGTCACCCCTAACAGGGTCTGGTGCGCCAGGCCGCTGCTCAAACCATCGACCAACTTTTCAATAGCCTGCGGCTGATCGCCTGCGGGCAGGTAATCGGAAAAGAGTTCGAAGGTCATAGCAGCATATTCTCTCACGTTGCAGGGTTTCACGGCATTCGCGGCCTACCGCAGTGCACCGGTACGCGTTTCCGAAAGCCATATGTCACAAGGCTCGAGGGCTCAAGGTTCCTGGCATGGGTTGGGGTTTTTTCGTACACTGAAAACCCACCCGGCATTTAACATAGGAAACTCCCCTTGCCCGTGTCCCTTTCCAAGCGCGTTCAAAAGGTTAAGCCCTCCCCGACCCTCGCCATGACCGCCCGAGCCATCAAGCTCAAAGCGGAAGGCAAAGACGTCATCGGATTGGCAGCGGGCGAACCGGACTTCGACACGCCGGCATACATCTCAGATGCGGGCATCGAGGCCATTCGCAAGGGGCTGACACGCTATACCGCGGTCGACGGCACCCCCGAACTGAAAGACGCCATCATTGCCAAATTCAAACGGGACAACGCGCTCTCCTATGACCGCAGCCAGATCTTGGTGTCTTCCGGGGCCAAGCAGACCTGTTTCAATGCCTGCGCCGCCCTGCTCGATCCGGGCGACGAATGCGTCATTCCGGCGCCCTACTGGGTATCGTATCCAGACATGACGTTGCTGGCCGACGGCGTACCGGTCAGCGTGTACGCGGGTCCGGACCAGGGCTACAAGATTAGCGCGGCACAACTGGAGGCGGCGATTACGCCCCGCACCAAACTCTTTATCATGAATAGTCCGAGCAATCCGACCGGGGCGGCCTACACGAAAGCCGAGTTGCAAGCGCTCGGGAAAGTGCTCGCCCGCCACCCGCAAATCATCATCGCCTCGGACGAGATGTATGAGCATATCTATTGGGCACCGGAGCCGTTCACGAGCTTTGCGCAAGCCAATCCGCATCTCTACGACCGCACGATCACCATTAATGGAGTCTCGAAGGCGTATGCGATGACCGGCTGGAGGATCGGCTATTGCGGCGGACCGAAGGAGATTGTGGCGGCGATGGCCACGGTCCAGGGACAATCCACTTCCAATGCCTCCAGCATTTCTCAACGCGCCTCCACGGTCGCCCTCAATGGAGACCAGACCTGCGTCGGTGAGATGAACAAGGCCTTCAAGGCGCGGCATGATTTTGTGGTGGCGGGGTTGAACGCGATTCCTGGCTTTTCCTGCTTGCCGGGCGCCGGCACGTTCTACGCCTTCACGAATGTCGAAGGTGCGATGCGCTCACTCGGAATGAAAGACGACACCGAGTTTGCGGAATACTTGTTGGCAAACGCGCTGGTGGCCGTGGTTCCGGGATCAGGATTTGGCGCCCCCAACCATATACGCATCTCTTTCGCCTGCAGTCTGGAGACCCTCAACGACGCGCTCAATCGTATTCGACTGGCGGTTTCGCCACCGGTGGCCAAACGCGCTTAGGGCGCGGTGGAGGCCTGAAGATGCCGCTACGGTGCCGGGACGGTTGATCGGTCCTGGCTTCGGTTTCTTGACTTACAAGCGCGGCTTCCCGACAATCCGCGCCTCTTCCGATTCCCCGGTAGCTCAGTGGTAGAGCGACGGACTGTTAATCCGTTGGTCGGCGGTTCGAATCCGTCCCGGGGAGCCAGATAAATATCAATAAAATCCAATCCTTATTGAATATTATTGATATGAATTATAGGCTAGAAATTTCCTCAATTTACTCTCTGTACCTCACATAGAGGTGGAGTGGCATCCTAAAACGCGCAGATCACGATCTTGCGCAATACGAGCCGGAGCGATTTGGCAGCTTTCGATGGCCCGGAGTTCACGGATCGAACTCCGCGCACCTCAAGACCCATTGACGTTGTGATCTGCGCATCCGCCGCCACGACATTTTAAACGCCCTGAATGGTTGCATTGTAGAATTAAGCCGTAACCATAAAGGTTGCATGTCGTAACCTAGTCGGTTACGCTGCGCCTAATGATCAAGAGTTTCAGGCATAAGGGACTCGCAGCGCTATTTGAGACAGGCAATGCTCGAAAAGTGCAGCCGAAGCACGCGAAACGCCTGAATCTGATCCTTACTGCCCTCAATGCCGCAAGCCAGGCGGCACAGATGGCGATGCCCGGAATGCGGTTCCATGCATTGCATGGCAACCGCTATTCGGTTTGGGTGGACGAGAACTACCGCGTGACGTTCCGTTTCGACGGCGGGCACGCCTACGAGGTGGATTATGAAGACTATCATTGAGGGCTCGGGCCGGATGCACAACCCAGCCCACCCCGGGGAGATCCTCAAAGAGATGTACATGGGACCGCTCGGCGTGACGATCACGCAGACTGCAGACGCCCTCGGAGTAAGTCGTAAGCACGTATCAGCGATCGTGAACGGTCGGGTGCCCGTGTCGCCGGATATGGCGGCGCGTCTAGCCGGGGTCTTCGGCACTGAGCCGGACATCTGGATCAACCTTCAGGCTCAGTACGATCTATGGCAGGTGCGCCAGCACGGACGTCCGAAGGTCAAACGACTGGCAGCCTGAGTGGATCAGTCGCGAGATACGACTTCCGCGCGCTCGTCGTCCGACAACGTCCGGCGGCAACCACGTTTTAGAAGGGGTGTTTTTGGGGGTATCTCAAGCGAATGGAAATCAAAAGACTCGAGAATTCTCGACGTTTTCTCGCCGATTTCGGTTCCGTCCCGGGGAGCCACTCGGCACCGAACATCTCGTCTCAGGCCGGCTGTTGGCGGGCACGAAAGAGAGTGAGAAGACGGATAACGCCCGAAGGGCGGCCCCGAAGGGGCGAGGCGCGAAGCGCCGAGTAATCCGTCCCGGAGGTTCATAAAATAACAATAAAATCAATTGATTATATTATTTTATTGATCTTATTCTACGGGAGTCGCCAATCCACTTCTACGACCGAGATCGGACCCGTTGCCGACCGTGGCGGCCGTCCGCTTCTGGATATCAAAAACTCGAAATATTTCCCGCTTCGACAATCACGGAGTAGAGATCGGGGTAAAGCCGGTTTCCCGATTGACTGCTATCCCAGTCATATCGCGGCAACCACGCCTGGTGGCTTCCACGTTCCTTCGCCGGGCGGCAAAATCGAAGGCGGTGCGTCCTTCGGGGAATACAATCGCATGATCAGATATGCCGGACCGTTAGGCGCAGGCAGCCAATTCGACTCCTTGGCTTGGCCGGGAGAGTTCTTTTGGATATACAGCGTCAGCGAGTCGTCGGCATTCTTCTTCATGCTGGGCAGCATGGGCGAATTGATAAGAAAGCGATTGATCGGATTCTTAATCAGTAGCTGCGACGTGGCGTCGTACATCGTCACTGACCAAAACGCATTTACCGGAGGAAGGCTGCCCTTGGCAAAGGTCAGCGTGTAATTACCTTTACTGGTGTCGATCAGTTGACCGTCAGCGGCGATCCGCGTTTTCGGATACACGGC
>Ga0070764_10000147_pt1 | contig 23832 bp, 15 predicted proteins | sample HubBroMetageWRM4_FD_67287 | JGI IMG/M metagenome (GOLD analysis project Ga0070764, IMG submission 67287) | Warmed soil microbial communities from the Hubbard Brook experimental Forest, New Hampshire - Hubbard Brook CCASE Soil Metagenome WRM 4 | ecosystem: Environmental > Terrestrial > Soil >... | reverse complement strand
TCGCCTTGACAGCCCATCTCCGCGCCCGAGATCGAGGCATTTTGTTTGTACAACATGCCGATCGCCGCAGCGGACAACAGAAACCGGATGACGCCGCTGTCGTCAGCTCCCGCCTCAAAGCGCCGGTAGTAGTGCAGCACCGCGGGTACGATGCCGGCCGCGCCGTTGGTGGGTGCGGTCACGACCTGGCCGCCGGCGGCATTTTCCTCGTTCACCGCGAGCGCATAGGCATTGACCCAATCCAGCGCATGCATGGGACTCAAAGGGTCGCCGCTCATGAGTTGCCGGTAGAGTTTCGGTGCCCGCCGTCTCACGCCCAGCACGCCCGGCAGCAGCCCTTGAGCGTCGAAACCCCGGCGCACGCAATCCTGCATGACTTGCCAGATACGCAAGAGCTTCGCGTGGATCTCCGGGTCGCTGCGCCAGGTGCGTTCGCGGGCCATCATCAGCTCGTGAATCTCCAAGCCGTGCGCTTTCGCGAGGTCGAGCAACTGCGCGCCCGAACCGAATTCATAGTGCGGCGCATCGCGCGCCGCACCGGCATTCATTTCCGCTCCAGCGCGAATCACAAAACCGCCGCCGATGCTGTAGTACTCCTCCCGCGCCAGGAGATTCTGCGCGGCATCGTGCGCTGAGAAACGCATGCCATTGGAATGGCCCGGCAACACCTGATCGGTGTGAAACAACAGATTCAAGGGTTCATCGAATTCGATCTCGTGCCTGCCCAGCAGTCGCAAGCGCTTGGCGTTGCGAATACGCTGCAGAGCCGTCTCCACGGCGAGCGGATCGATGCTGTCCGGGCTCATCCCTTCCAATCCCAAGAGGATTGCACGATCGGTGCAGTGTCCGCGTCCGGTGAGCGCCAAGGAGCCATAGAGTTGCGCCGAAACGTGCGCGGTACGATTCAACAAGTCGCGCGCGCTCAAGCTTTCGACAAAATCGCGCGCGGCGTTCATGGGTCCCATGGTGTGGGAGCTGGACGGGCCGATGCCGATTTTGAAGATATCGAAAACACTCAAACTCATACGCGAGAACCATCTCTTGACCGGTAGGCGCGCATGATACGCCGCCGTACCGCGGAGCGCTCAGCGGGAGCCGCGGGCTGAAAGCGGCGGCGAGAGCGCCGGAAATGCTAAACTAGCGCGATAACAAAGTGTTTGGCTGGCCGATAATTCAACGGAGTGTCATATGATTCGCTACCCACTGATTCTGGCAGCATCGCTCGCCGCGTCGCTGTCGCTTTCCGCCTGCATGCACGAACCCAGCGCACCGGGCGCGCCCAGCGCTGCGAGCAATGCCGGTGTCGCCGCCGCGGTCGCCGATAGCAATCGCCCCGATGCCGACAAGCTGCGCGATGCCAACCGCAAGCCGGTGCAAACGCTGGAATTTCTCGGCGTGAAGCCGGGAGAGCAAGTCGCCGAAATATTGCCGGGCGGCGGCTATTTCACCCGCATATTCAGCAAGGCAGTCGGTCCTTCCGGTCACGTGTATGAGTTGGTGCCGGAGCGTCCTGCCGGTGCGCCGGCGAATTTGCCGGATCTTGCCGGCGCAGTCAAAGCGATTGCCGCCGATCCGAATTACCCCAATGTGACCGTCGTGGTTCAACCTCTGACCAAATTGGTGACGCCGGCGCCGGTCGACCTGGTGTTCACCGCGCAGAACTATCACGACCTGCACAATTTCCCGGTCGATGTGGTGGCGTTCAACAGGACTATTTTGGATTCGCTGAAACCGGGCGGTCTGTACGTCGTGCTGGATCACTCGGCGCCGGCGGGTTCGGGCTTGACGGATACGAAGACCCTGCACCGAATCGATGCCGACGTGGTGAAACAGGAAGTCACCGCGGCGGGGTTCGAGTTCGTGGGATCCAGCGACATTCTGGCAAATGCCGGCGACAGTCGCACCGCTGCGGTGTTCGACCCCTCGATTCGCGGCAAGACCGACCAGTTCATATTAAAATTTCGTAAGCCCAGGAAGTAACCGCTATTGGAAACCCTTGAGACCCGGGGCCCAAGCCCTGGGATTCAAGGGCGGGCGGTTTGGGCCTTAAAAAGCGAACTTGGGAGCTTGTTTCCTGTCAACTGAGAACCATGTTCTACGTTGAATTCTGAAGGGACCAGAGGGTTTGAACGCATGAAATTCGTCAATCATCCACGCCTAGCACGAGCCTCCGTGGGGGCCATACCGGTTGTGCTGCTGGGACTGTTGAGCGCCTGTGTAACGCCGCCGCCACGCACCTATGCGGTGCCGGCACCGCCACCGCAACGCGTATTCGTATATCCGGCCCACGGCCAGAGCCCGGAACAGACCGAGCGCGATCGCTATGAGTGTCATACCTGGGCAGTCCAACAGACGGGTGTCGATCCCAGCCGCTCCGATGCGAGTCCCTACGAGCGCGTGGTCGTGCAACCGTCAACGCCGCCGGGGGCGAATGCGGTCGGCGGTGCCATCGCCGGCGCCATCATTGGCGGGATCATCGGCGGCCCGCGCAACGCGGGTGCGGGCGTGATACTCGGCGGCGCGACCGGCGCCATTATCGGCTCAGCCGCGGATGCCAACGCGCAGCAGCAGGCGCGGGCCACGCAACAGCAAATCAATATGAGCGCCGCCGAAGGGCGCGCGCGCGCTGATGCGTATCGACGTGCGATCGGCGCCTGCTTGCAGGGGCGCGGCTACACGGTTACTTAAGAAAACAATCGGAACGGCCATGAACAAGACAGCGAAAATTTCCGCGTTGAGTCTCTCTATTCTGCTGATCGGCACCGGTGCCCTGCAGCTCGCCGCGGCTGCGGATGAGCACGGCCGCCCCGAGGCGGCGCGCGCAGATCGGCCGCAGGCCAGACCTGCGCCAGGGCGGCCCGGAGGTCAGGTGCTCGATTCTCGCTACAACCATGGACGCTACTATCCGCCGGTCGGAACCGTGCGACCGTCGTTGCCGGAAGGGTATCGGCCGTACTATCGGGGCGGAAATCCGTACTATTTCAGCGGAGGGATCTGGTACGCGCCGCGCGGACCTGGATTCGCCGTGGTGTACCCACCGGTGGGCTTGGTGATTGGGGCGCTACCGCCGTTCTACTCGACCGTATGGTTTGGCGGCGTGCCTTATTACTACGCGGATAACGTGTACTACTCCTGGCAGCCTGACCAGAATGGCTATGCGGTCGTCGACCCGCCCGACAATGCGGACGCACCTTCCCAGCCGCCGCCGGATCAGGCACAGCAAGACCTGATCATTTACCCCAAGAACGGGCAGTCAAAGGACCAACAGGCGGCTGACCAATTTGAGTGCCACACCTGGGCCAAGGGCCAAACGGGATTTGACCCGACCCAGCCGGGTGGGGGTACGCCGGGGGGCGCCGCCATGAACCGAAGCAACTACAACCGTGCGATGTCAGCCTGTTTGCAGGCTCGCGGTTACCAAGTTAACTAACCCGCAGCTGCCAAGTTAACTAAATCAGTGGGTGAAATCCTACGCCCGTCGCTGTTTGGCGCCGACTGTCGGTTCGCTGCGCGCCGGCGCATGATGAAGTCACTTGGTGAATCTTCTGAAGGAAATGTCGATGCTCGCCAGCCAAACCACTGCTGAGACGGAAAACGATATCAACCTCGTTCGCTTGGGGCTGGAGCTTCCTGCGGTCGCCGCGAGCGCGGCTGCCAGCGCGTTCGAAGACATCAAACAAAAGTTCACCAACCACAAACAGAAGTTCACGAACCAGCGACAGTGGCGCGAATTCGTGTCGGCAGTCCAGTGCTCGGTGAATTACCCGGCTGCGATCAATTCGCTGCGCTCCGGCACCAAGTGGTTCAGCGACGGCTTGGCGCAAGCATCCTCGTGCCTTGCGCGAACGCTGCACGTCGCTCAAATCCGCTAGCAGCCTAGGAAGCGTAGCAGCTCGCTCCCCCAGGTGACTTTGAGCGATTCCTGAAAGGCACTGGCCATGCGGCCGGTCAAAAAGCGGCTCAGTTCCGATACGTAATCGTCAGGCCGATGGTGCGCGGCCTGAACGTGTACTGCCGCTCGAGCGACGGGGCGTTGCCGGGATAGATGGTGAAATTGTAATTAGTGACCGTATGCGTGTCGGTGAGATTGTCGACGAACGCAGCAGCCTGCCAATTGCCAAAATTCATCCCGGCGCGCGCTGAAGCCAGATTGGTCGAGGACAGCGGATAAAACGACGCATTGAATTGCAGCGTGTTGGGATCTTGAGCCGCGGACGGCCACTTGTTGCGGCTCGTGTATTCATCGTCAACGCGCACGAATGACGGCAGATCGAACAGGTTGAATTTGTATTCCAAGCCCAGCGTGAAGGTGAACGGGGCGCCGGGTTGTCCGGGCGGCTCGCCGCTTTGGCCGACGATGGCATCCCCCTTGGAAACGATGGGCAGCGCTTGGACGTCCGAGAATCTTGAATCCTGCGTATAGCGGGCGCTGGTATAGCCCGTCGCGATTTCGGCGGTGAAATTGTCCGTCAGCGCGATTTCGGCTTGGATGTCTCCGCCCTTCGCAACGGCGGTGCCCAAATTCGCGATAAAGGTGATTTGACAGGTCGGCGGCAGCACACTCTGCTGAATGTTGTTCCAGCGGATGTAGTAAATGCTGCTGGCGATTTTCACGCGATTATCGATATTGTTTTTCGCGCCGACCTCAAAGCTGTTGACGGTGTCGGACCCAAAGGTCGGGGGCGACTGCGTAATGCCAAAGGACGCGAAATCCGGGGCACACGCCGCCTGCGGCACGGGATTGTTGGCGCCGCCCGGGCGGAAGCCTTTCGCGTACGTGGCGTAGTACAAGTTTCGCGAATCGTACTGGTAGGAGAAGCTGGCCTTGGGCGTGAATGAATTCTCCGTTTGCGAGACATCCACCGTCTGCGGTTGCAGGAACAACTGCGGACCACCGGTCAAAGAATCATTGGTGAACTTGATCCTCGAGTAGCGCGCGCCCAGCGTCAGCTTGTACTGATCGGTGAAGGCGTAAGTCCCTTCGGCGAAAAAGGCATACTGCTGATCGGTCGCCTCGGTTTGCAGAAAATAAGAATCATTGGGATAACGCGGATCATACGTAACGGGATTGCCATTCGGATCCACGAACCAGTCGGTATAAGGCAACCCGGTGGCCGCCATCGACAGTTCATTGAGCAGCGGATCATGGATCTGTTCGAGATACGACTGCCGGTCGCTGCTGAAGAAAATACCCGTGGTCCAGAACAGCGGCGAAGTCGAATCGGCGGATTGCAGGCGAATTTCCTGGGTGATGTTTTGCTGCCCGTTATCGATGGAGTTCGGCGATCGATAGTCGAGTGCCCCGGGCGGCAGATGCACGCCTAGGTTGTCGAGCAAAGGATACGGTGTCGACGCAGAGGATCCGTCGCCGTTTAGAAACACCTCGGCTTGATAGAACCCCAGGTTATACAGTGTGCCCTCATAGCCGGTTTGTTCCCTGCGATGGAAGTACGAGGTATTGGAGATCAGCTTGGCGAAGCCGAGGTTGCCTTCGGCCTTCACAGACGCCAAATAGAAGCGATCCGGATCGGAGCGCTGATCCGGGTCGGCGCTGACGAATTGGTTGTTGCCGGGATTCGAATACAACGGCCAGTAGTCCTCAACCTGATTACGGTATCGGTCTTGGTAGTAAATGCCGGGCGTAATGGTCCAGTTTTCCGAAGGTGCATAGATAAACGCCAGCCGATACAGCACCGTCTCGTCGAAATTGGCGTTCTTTTGCACGGTCGAGAGCGATACGGGATTGATGAGATCGATGTAGCCGCCGTCGCGGCGGTACCAAACACTCAAGCGGGCACCGAGCGTATTGTCGATCAGGGGGCCGCCGGCCGCGATGCCCCCTTCGTAGTTGAGGGAGCCGCCTTCCGTGTAGGAGACCTCTTCGCGGCTGTAAAAGCTATTTTGGGTGAGGCTGGGCTGGGTCGTGATATAGCGCACGGTGCCGCCCTCGGATCCCGCGCCGAACAGGGTGCCTTGCGGCCCGCGCAGTACCTCGACCCGGTCGATATCGAATGACTTGGGGAGGGCATCATCGGGGTTGAAGGCGGTACCGCGGATTTGGATCGGCGTGTCGTCGATGTAGATGCCGGTGGTGCCGGCACCTCCGGTCGAGGCAATGCCGCGAATGGAAATGTTGTTCGTGCCGGAATTGTCGATATTGACGCCGGGCGTGAAGCGCACGATGTCCTGGAAATCCTTGATGCCGCGCAAATCCATGGCATCCTGAGTCAGTGCGGTGACACTGATCGGCACCTTGCTCAGACTTTCCTCGTGGCGCGTCGCTGTCACGGTGATTTCCTGCAGTGGCCCACTGGCATCCGCGTCTGCGCCGGTGTCGGCCGCCGTTGCAGTCGCTGCGCATGCTGCCGCTGCGCATAGCGCAGCCAGTGCGCCGCCGATCGCGGTTCGCCGCGCCTCGCTCCCAAGTACTCGGCCAGATATTCGGATTTGTGACATGAGAGCATCCCCAGCTTATTTTGAGCGCATGCCGCGCGATGATTGCGTTCACATTGCAACATATCGGCTTAACGGTTGAAAGGCTAGTTGTGGGATCATCGCCCTATGAGCAGCCCCGCCGAGCGTCCCCGACCTAAGTCGCTGAATCCCTTGTTGGCATTGTGGCCTTTCCTGCGCCCTTATTGGCCCATGATGGTGGGCGGCGTCTTCGCCCTGCTGATCGCCGCGGCTGCTCAATTGGCACTTCCAGTGGCGTTGCGCCAGCTCATCGATCATGTATTTGCCGAAAAGAACCTCGGCACGGTCAACAAATGGTTCCTGGGTTTCCTGGCTGCGGCGGTGATTTTCGGCGCATTTGCCGCCTTGCGTTTTTATATGGTGACCTGGGTCGGGGAACGGGTGGTTGCCGATTTGCGCAGCGCCATTTACCGGCGCGTGGTGCGCATGGACCCCATGTTTTACGAGACCACGCGGGTGGGCGAGGTGCTGTCGCGGCTCACCGCCGATACCACGCTCGTGCAGGCCATCGCCGGCGTCAATTTGTCCATCGTGCTGCGCTCCACTTTGAGCTTGATCGGCGCGCTGGTGCTGATGGGCTTCACCAGCGCCAAGCTCATGGGCGTGATTTTGCTGATGATCCCCGTGGTCATCGTGCCGTTGATTCTGACTGGCCGCCGTGTGCGCGGCTTATCGCGCGCTTCCCAGGATCGAATCGCGGACACGAGCAGCCTGGCAGACGAGACGTTGAACGCCATCCAAACGGTGCAGGCCTTCACCATGGAGGAGCTGCAAAGCGAGCGTTATGAAAAGGCTGTGGAAGACAGCTTTGCCACCGCCGTGCGCCGCACGAAGGTGCGCGCCGCACTCACCGCCATTGGCGTGATGCTGGTGTTTGGCGGCATCACTTTTGTACTCTGGCTCGGCGCGCGTCAGGTCTTATCCGGTACGATGAGCGGCGGGCAGCTCGCGCAGTTTTTGCTCTACGCCGCATTCGTCGGTACCTCGGCGGCGGCGCTCACGGAAATGTGGGGCGAAATTCAACGCGCCGCCGGCGCCATGGAGCGCTTGAGCGAATTGCTGCAAGCGCAGCCCGTCATCCGGGCTCCGGAGCGGCCGCTCGAGTTGCCGGCACGCGTGCGGGGAAACATTCGATTCGACAACGTCACATTTCATTATCCCTCCCGGCCGCAGCAGGCCGCCCTGGACAGTTTCAGCCTGGAGGTGAACCCGGGGGAGACCATAGCATTCGTGGGTCCTTCGGGCGCCGGGAAGAGCACGACGTTTCAACTGCTGCTGCGATTCTACGATCCGGATTCCGGGCGAGTTCTGATTGACGATAAACGCCTGGCGGATTTGCGCCCGGAAGATATCCGCCACCAGATTGGCCTGGTGCCTCAGGATACGGTGCTATTCGGCGCGAGCGCGCGTGAAAACATTCGCTACGGGCGCCCCACCGCGAGCGATGCTGAAATCGAAGCGGCCGCGGTGGCGGCGGCCGCGGATGAGTTCCTGCGCAAATTGCCGCAAGGCTATGACACCTTTCTGGGTGAGCGCGGTACGCGACTGTCGGGCGGTCAACGCCAGCGGATCGCACTGGCGCGCGCCATTCTCAAAGATCCACCCATTCTATTGCTGGATGAAGCCACCAGTTCACTGGATGCGGAATCCGAGCGGTTGGTTCAGCAGGCGCTGGAAAAGCTGATGCAGGGCCGCACCACGATCATTATCGCGCATCGGCTTGCGACCGTGCTCAAGGCCGATCGCATCGTGGTAATGGATCATGGTCATAAAGTCGCGGTCGGAACGCATGCCGAACTGCTGCTGCACAGCCCGCTGTATGCGCGCCTCGCGGCGCTGCAATTTGCCGCCGCCTCCACCGAGGCGCTGGAGGCGGCGGAAACGTCTTGAGGGTTTACTTGATCAGGCCTTCGGCTTTCATTGCTTCGATGACTTTGGGGCGTTTCGCGATCCGAGCTTTATAGTCGGCGAGAATCGGCCACTTGCCCAGGTCAATCTTGACGTGCGCGGTCCAGTTCAGCACCGTGAACAAATACGCGTCCGCGACCGTGAAGGTGTTGCCGAGCAAAAACGGCTTCGTGCCGAGGAAGCCCGACAGCCAGTCGAATTTCTTGGCAAGAATAGCCGCGAAGGTTTCCTTCATCTCCGCCGAGCTTGCCGGATTGAACAGCGGCGAGAATGACTTGTGAACTTCGGACGTAATGAAGTTCAGTATTTCCATCAGCTGGTAGCGCTCGAAGGATCCGGCCCGCGGCGCCAAACCGGATTCAGGCTTAAGATCGGCGAGATATTGCACGATCGCAGGGCCTTCCGTCAGCACTCGACCGTCATCCAATTGCAGCGCTGGCACGGCACCCTTGGAATTCACGGCCAAATAGTCCGCGCCGCTTTCAGTTTTTTTGGTTTTGGAATTGATCTTCACCAAGGTTACGGGCACGCCCGCTTCAAGCGCGACGATATGGGGTGAAAGCGAACAGGCGCCGGAAAAGTAATAGAGATTCATAGACGTCCTCAATGTGGGGTGTCGGATGATACTACGCGCCTTGCCGCGATGAACGCCTTCGCATACGGCGCCGCCAGCAACGAGTCCACACGCACGCGGCCGCCGCTCGAAGGCGCATGCACAAAAAGCTGACGATCCAGCGCGATGGCAACGTGCAGTTCCTTGCTGGAAAGATGCATGAACACCAGGTCGCCGGGCTGCAGTTCCGCGCGCTTCACGGGCGAGCCGAATTGCAGCTGTTCCGCGGCCGTGCGCGGCACGCGGATTCCCGCGTTGGCGGCTGCGTAAACGACCAAGCCGCTGCAATCGAATCCACCCGGCGCCGCGCCGCCGAACCGGTAGGGTTGGCCGATCATGGAGGTCGCGCTGTCAAGCATGACTTGGGTAGGCGTCGGCGGGTGCCAGACGGAGATTCCAGCCGCGGGCGCCGGTTCGATTTGCGGCGCACGCGCCGTCTCATGCGAAGTTGTCGCGCAGGCTGCCAGGGTCAGCGACATCAGTGCCGCGAGAATCGCCTTATTCAGGACCGCGATGCGGATAGCGTCGTGGCCAATGCTGCGCCCACGATGCCGGCTTCCGCGCGCAATGTTCCGACGCATAGACGCGCCTCGCAATGCAGTTTATGCATGAATTTTTCAGGCTCTTCGGTGATGCCCCCGCACAAAACGATGAGATCGGGCCACAACAAAGAATGGTATTCATTGAGAACTAAATTCAATTCGCTTGCCCACGCGTCCCAGCTCAATCCGCCTTCCACCTTGGCGCGCCCGGAAGCACGCTTCTCAGCCTCCTGACCGGCGACTTGCAGATGCCCGAATTCAGTGTTCGGCACCAGTCGGCCATCGACAAACAGCGCACTGCCGATACCGGTGCCGAGCGTCAACAGCAGGACGGTGCCCGGCACGGCGCGCGCGGCGCCGTAGTGCAATTCCGCGAGTCCAGCGGCATCTGCGTCGTTGATGGCAATCACCGGCCGATTCAAATGCTTGGCCGCAAGCTCCGCCAGCGGCTGGCCGATCCATGCCTTGTTGAGATTGGCGGCGGTTCGCACGACGCCGCCGCGAATCACACTGGGAAATGCCAGGCCCACGGCGTGATTTCCCGGAATATTCGCGACTACCGAGGTGAGTGCGCGCAGCAGTGCCTCGGTCGAGTCTTGCGCCGGTGTCGGCGTGCTGAAGCGTTCTCCCGCGAAGGCTCCGGTGGCCAAATCAATGAGCGCGCATTTAATCGATGAACCGCCGACATCAACGCCAACGGCCAGGGAAGGCGATTTCAATCCGAGTGCCGCATTGTGAGGTTTGCCCCGCGTGCCCGTTAACAACCTTATAATAACCCCTAATATGGACTCTATTGACACCCAATTCGCCACTCGACGTAACGTCGCCCTGCAGCCTGGCACGCTGCATGCGGCGCTTTTAGACCGTCTCACCCGGACCCTCGGAAAGAACCCCGAGTCGGCGACGCCCCGGGATATCTACGATGCGCTGTCGCTTGCGGTGCGTGAGGAACTCATGCTGCGCTGGCTGTCGACGCAGCGCCGCGTGGCGAACGCGCATGTCAAGAGAGTGTGCTATTTCTCGGTCGAATACCTGCCGGGGCGCTCGCTGGTCAATGCGCTCTCGAGCCTGGACGGGGATTTGCTGCACGAAGCGCGCAGCGTGTTGCGCGGCATGGGTTATGAGCTGGAAGACATCGCAGCCCAGGAGGTGGATCCGGGTTTGGGCAATGGCGGCCTGGGACGCCTGGCAGCCTGTTTCCTGGATTCGCTGGCGACGCTGCACTACCCGGCCGTGGGTTACGGCATTCGCTATGATTACGGAATCTTCACACAGGTCATCGATGCCGACGGCGGGCAGCGCGAAGTCGCCAGCAGTTGGTTGCGGCTGCGCAATGTTTGGGAAGCGCCGCGCGGCAGCGCGAGTTACACGGTGCGCTTCGGCGGGCGCAGCACGGCGGCGCCCGGCGCCGAAGTGGGGGAGGCGCACCGTTGGGTGGATACCGATGACATGTACGCGATCGGATTCGATCAATTGATTCCGGGAAACGGCGGTCCCACCGTCAATCACTTGAGACTTTGGTCCGGCCGCGCAATTACTCCTTTCAAGCTCGACACCTTCAACGCCGGGGACTACGCGGCCGCGGTTCAAGATCAATTGGAGGCAAAAAATCTATCGCGCGTGCTATACCCCGACGATTCGACGCCGCAGGGCAAAGAACTGCGGCTCAAGCAACAGTACTTCTTCGTGAGCGCAAGCTTGCAGGACATATTGGTCACGCATTTGAGCGAGGGGCGCTCGCTTGCCTCCCTGCCGGACTCCATTGCCATTCAATTGAATGACACCCATCCTGCCGTGGCGGTCCCGGAATTGATGCGGCTGCTCGTCGATGAGCATGGCCTCTCCTGGGCAGAAAGCTGGCAAATTACCCGGGGCGTCTTTTCCTACACCAACCACACATTGTTGCCCGAAGCACTGGAATCGTGGCCGGTGGCGATGTTCGAGCGCCTGTTGCCGCGGCATTTGGAGATCATCTATCTTGTAAACCGCGATTTTCTGCGGGCCGTGGCGTCGAGCTTTCCCGATGATGCAGAGCGCCTTCGTCAGCTCTCCATCATCGACGATGGCGGCGACCGGCGCGTACGCATGGCGCACCTCGCGATTGTCGGCAGCCACAAGGTCAACGGCGTCGCGCAGTTGCATTCCGACATCATGCGCAAGCATGTGTTTCGCGATTTTGCGCAGATGTATCCCGAGCGGTTCATCAACGTGACCAACGGGATCGCGGTGCGGCGCTGGCTCAAACAATCGAATCCCGGGCTCTCGGCACTGCTGACGCAACATTTGGGCCGAGCCTGGGAAAATGACCTCGAAGAGATCGGCCGCCTGGCCGGCGCGGCCGAAGATCCGGAGTTTCGCCGCCAGTTCCGCGGCATCAAGCGGACCAACAAGCAAAGATTGGCCGATGAGGTGAAACGGCGCAGCGGATTGGAGGTCAACGTCGATTCATTGTTCGACGTCCAGGTGAAGAGAATTCACGAATATAAGCGTCAACTGTTGAATCTCTTGTATGTCGTGACTCGCTATCAAAGGATTCGCGGCAACCCGCGCGCGGAGGTTGTTCCGCGGACGGTCATTTTCGCCGGCAAGGCGGCGCCGGGCTATGCGATGGCCAAGGCCATCATCAAGCTCATCAATAATGTGGCGCGCACGATTAATTCGGACGATCTCGCTCACGGTAAGCTGCAGGTGGTATTTTTGCCGGACTACGATGTTTCACTGGCGCAAAAAATCATGCCCGCGGCAGACCTATCGCAACAGATCTCCACCGCCGGCATGGAGGCCTCAGGAACGGGGAATATGAAGCTGGCGCTGAATGGCGCCCTCACCATCGGCACCTTGGACGGCGCCAACATCGAAATCCGCGATCACGTGGGCGCCGAAAACATGTTCATCTTCGGACTCACCGCGGATGAAGTGGCGGCGCAGCGTGCGGCGGGTTATCAGCCAAGCCAAGTGGTCGAGGGAAACCCGGAACTTGCGAGCACGCTCGATCTGATTGCCTCGGGCCATTTCTCGCCCAATAGTCCGGAGGACGCTCGCTCGGTGATTGAACGGTTGCTCAGTCCCGGCGAGCCTTTCTTGGTGCTGGCGGACTACGCTGCCTATGCGAAGGCCCAGGATCAAGTCGACGCCCTCTACGCCCTGGAGGATCGCTGGAGTCAGAAGGCGGTGATCAATTGTTTGAACATGGGTTATTTCTCGAGTGATCGAAGCGTTCGCGAGTACGCGGAGCGTATTTGGGCGGTGAGGCCGGCGATTTGAAGGCGCCCTTGCATTGACCGAACATTCGATCAGCGATTTCGATCTGCATTTGTTCGGCGAGGGCAACCACCAGCGGATTTATGACAAGCTCGGCGCGCATCCTTATTCGAGCGGTGCGGCAAACGCTGCGGCGAGCGCTGCGGCGAGCGGCACGCATTTTGCGGTGTGGGCGCCGAACGCGCAGCGCGTCAGCGTGGTCGGTGCCTTCAATCAGTGGGACGGCAATGCACATGTCATGCGGCCGCGCGGCAGCTCGGGCATCTGGGAATTGTTCGTCCCGGCGATCGGCGAGGGAACGCCCTACAAATTCGAGATTCGCGGCCGTGATGGCCGCCTCTTCCTGAAGGCGGATCCTTACGGCGTTGCGATGCAGCTGCGGCCGGACAATTGCTCCGTCGTCATGAACCTCGACGGCTTTCAGTGGCTTGACGCCGCCTGGCTGCAGCGCCGCGCCCAGATCGATCCCCTACGCCAGCCCTTCAATGCGTACGAGGTGCACGTGGGATCGTGGCGGCGCCCATGGGATCAAAGAATGCCGCCTTTCACGAATTGGCTCGAGGCCGCGGATCAATTGATTCCCTATGTGCAAGATTTGGGCTACACCCATCTGGAACTCATGGGCATCGCGGAGCATCCGCTCGACGCCTCATGGGGTTATCAGGTGGTGGGTTACTACGCGGCGACTGCGCGCTACGGTTCTCCGCGGGACTTCATGCGTTTCGTCGATCGATGTCACCAGGCCGGGATCGGCGTGATCCTCGATTGGGTGCCGGCGCATTTTCCGCGCGATGATCATGGCCTTGCGCAATTCGACGGCAGCTCCCTGTACGAGCACGCCGACACGCGTATCGGCGAACACCGCGAGTGGGGCACCAAAGTATTCAACTACGGGCGTCACGAAGTGCGCAATTTTCTAGTCGCGAATGCGCTTTTCTGGGCCGACAAGTTTCACATCGATGGATTCCGCGTAGATGCCGTGGCGTCCATGCTGTATTTGGACTACAGCCGCAAGCAGGGGGAATGGCTGCCGAACCGCGACGGTGGGCGCGAGAACCTGGAGGCCATTGAATTCTTGCGCCAGATGAATAACGCCGTGCACGCTGCGTTCCCGGGGTTGTTGACGATCGCTGAGGAGTCCACTTCATTTCCCGGCGTGACCCGCCCACCCGAACACGGCGGGTTAGGTTTCAATTTTAAATGGAACATGGGATGGATGAACGATACCTTGCGATATATGTCTCTCGATCCGGTGCACCGCCGCTACAACCACGGACTCATTACGTTTTCGATCGTCTATGCCTGGTCGGAGAATTTCATCCTGCCGATCTCCCATGACGAAGTGGTGCACGGCAAGGGTTCGCTGATCGGCAAGATGCCCGGCGATGCATGGCAAAAGCGCGCAAATGTACGCTTGTTGCTGAGCATGATGTGCGCGCATCCCGGCAAGAAGTTGCTGTTCATGGGCTCGGAATTTGGGCAATCCTCCGAGTGGCGCGATCAGAGCCAACTCGAGTGGCAGCAGTTGGAATCCGCGGGTCACCGGCAATTGCGCGACTGCACGCGACAGCTCAATCATTTATATCTGCGGACCGAACAGTTTCACCGCAGCGACTGCGACCCCGACGGATTTCAGTGGTTGGATTTGCACAATGCGGAGGACAGCGTTTGGGCCTTCGCGCGCCGCTCGGGGGGTCAGGACGGCGGTTCGTGCGTCATTTGCATTTTCAACGCGACCCCGGTGCCGCGCGAGAATTACACAGTCGGCGTGGCGAACCTTGGGCGATACCGCAAGTTGTTCGACTCCGATGGCGTCGACTTCGGCGGGTCAGGCTACAACGGTCAGTCGGAAGTGGATGCATCGCCCGCACATGCTTTCGGGCAGCCGCAGTCTTTGCGGTTGAATTTGCCGCCGCTGGGCGCAATGTTTTTCGTGGGGCCATGAAGTGAAGATCATTGATGCGGGTACCCCGAGGCCGCTCGGCGCCACCTGGACCAAGCAGGGTGTCAATTTCGCGCTCGTTTCGGGCCACGCGACTCGAGTCGAAGTCTGTCTATTCGATGCCGTCAGCGGCGCGGAAATTGCGCGCCAGGATTTGCCCGGCCGCAGCGCCGATGTATGGCACGGGCTGATTTCCCGGCGCTACGGCAACCCGGGCGCACACTACGCATTTTGCGTCCATGGCGCCAATGACCCCCAAAGCGGCCAGCACTTCGACCCGAGCGTGCCCTTGATCGATCCGTACGCGCGCGCGCTTTCGGTTCGGTCGCCGCATCGCGCGCGGGTCATTGACCCCACATTTCACTGGGATGGCGACCGGCCGCCGACGGTGCCTTGGCGCGACACGGTCATCTATGAACTCCACGTGAAGGGGTTTACCCGGTTGCATCCGGCGGTGCCGGAGAAATGGCGCGGCACCTATCTCGGGTTGTCCGTTGCGCCGGTGATCGAGCACTTGAAATCGCTCGGTGTGACCGCCGTCGAATTGCTCCCTTGTCAGGCATTCGTCAGCGAGCAATTCTTGATCGATCACAAGCTCAGCAACTACTGGGGCTACAATCAGGTTGGCTGGTTTGCCCCGGCGAATGAGTATGCCGTTGATGACGCGGTGCTCGAATTCAAAACCATGGTCAGAGCGCTGCACGCAGCCGGAATAGAAGTGATTCTGGACGTGGTCTTCAACCATACGGCTGAGGGTAACGAGAAGGGGCCGCTCTTGTCTCTGCGCGGTATCGACAATTCAGCCTACTACCGCTTGAATCCGGCGGATTTACGTTTATACGAGAATCTCAGCGGAACCGGCAACACGGTCAATTGCGAGCATCCGCTGGTGCGCGCCCTGATCGTCGATTGCCTCAAGTACTGGGTCGAGGAAATGCATGTCGACGGATTTCGCTTCGACCTGGCGACGGTGCTGGGGCGCGAGGCCAACGCGTTCAACACGCACGCCGCTCTCTTCAAGGCGCTGCGTGCCGAGCCGGCGCTTGCGTATGTCAAGCTGATTGCGGAGCCTTGGGACTTGGGGCCAGGCGGCTACCAGCTTGGGCATTTCCCGCCCGGCTGGTCGGAGTGGAATGACCGCTATCGCGATACCGTGCGCGCGTTCTGGCGCGGCGATGACGGCAAGCTGGGCGAGTTTGCGGAAAGATTTGCGGGCTCCAGCGATATATTTCGCCACGACGGACGCAAGCCCACGGCAAGCGTCAATTTTGTGACCGCCCATGATGGTCTGACCCTGAATGATTTGGTGTCCTACAACCAGCGGCACAATGAGGCCAATCTCGAGAACAACGGCGACGGCAACAGCAATAATTTGAGTTGGAATTGCGGCGCGGAGGGACCCACGGACGATCCCGCCATCGTCAAGCTGCGCAAAAGACAAATGCGCAATTTCCTGGCGACCTTGTTTCTGTCGCAGGGGGTTCCCATGCTGCAAGCCGGCGACGAATTTGGACGGACCCAGCGCGGCAACAACAATGCGTACTGCCAGGATAACGAGATTTCGTGGGTCGATTGGCGTATGCGCGCCGCGAATCCCGACTTGCTGGAGTTCGTGCGTTTGCTCGGGCATCTGCGCCGGCGCCACGCGGAATTTCGGCGCGAGACCTTTCTGAAGGGCGCCGCATCGCGAGCGGGTGTCAAGGACGTGACGTGGTTAAACGTTCGTGGCACCGAGATGACGCAAAGTGAGTGGCGGGATGCGAATCAACGCACCCTAGGCATTTGGTTCGGAGGGCGCGCAGGCTCGGTGGAACATCTTTTGTTATTGGTGAACGCCGCGGATTCGGAGCAGTCGTTCGCACTACCGTTTGCGCCGGCGGAGGGACCGTGGATTTGCCTGTTCGACACCGCGGCGGAGAGCCTGGCGGCGATCAGCCTCGGCAAGATACAAAAGTACGTGCTCAAAGCCCGCAGCGTCGCGCTGTTGGAGTGCTGAGTAGTGGACAAGGCATTGATCGAAAGATTGGCCCAGCTACGCGGCATGGGCGATGCCTACCATAACTATCGCGGCGAGTTACAGTACTTCAGCCTGGAGACCAAAGCCGGCATCTTAACGGCCCTGGGCTGCGTGGTGGACGACAGTAACGCACTCGCTGCCGAAATCGCGCAGCTGGAAACCGCCCGGTTGCGCAAATTTTTGCCGGTCGTGGCCAGCGCGCACAGCGCGAGAATCGGCTTTGACATCAATGTCACCGCCCGCGAGTTCGGCGGCACGATTGTCTGGCGTGTGCTTCTCGAGGACGGCTCCCGCCTGGACGGCGCTGTCTCGAGCGCCGATTGCGCGGAAGTCTGGCGCGGCGAAGTGGCAGGATCGTGGATTACGCGCCGCCGTTTCGAGTTGGCCGCGGATCTGCCGCCCGGCTACCACGAGTTCGAAGCGAGGATCGCCGGCGGCGCCGCCGACCATTGCTTGTTGATTGTTTCGCCGCCGAAATGCTTCGAGCCGCCCGCGCTGGCTGCGGGGCGACGCCTCTGGGGGCTTGCGGTGCAGCTGTATACCCTGCGCTCGCTCAAGAATTGGGGCATCGGTGATTTTGGCGACTTGGAGCTGCTGATTCGCTGGATGGCTTCGTGCGGCGCCGGCTTCATCGGGGTCAATCCCCTGCACGCGCTGGCGCCGGCGGATCCGGCGCGCTCGAGTCCCTACAGCGCATCGAGCCGGCATTTCCTCAACGTTTTGTACATTTCAGTCCCGGCGGTGCCGGAGTTTGCCGACTGCATCGCGGCGCGTGCGCGCATGGCCGATGCGGAATTCGCGCATCGATTGGCCGGTCTGCGCGCGGCGCAGCTGGTCGATTATCGCGGCGTCGCGGACTTGAAATTCGAAATTCTTGCGCTGCTGTATCAAGAGTTTCGTGACAAGCACCTGGCGATGCGCAGCGAACGCGGCCGCGATTTTCTCGAGTTCGTCGCGCGACGCGGACTGCCGCTGCAAATGCACGCACGATTCGACGCACTGGATCGCCATTTTCGTGCAGCTCAAGGGACTCCCTCCGGATGGATGAGCTGGCCGCAGGAGTTTCGCGATGTGAACGGCAGCGCAGCGGCACGCTTCGCGCTTGAACATCGCGAGGAGGTTGACTTCTATGCGTATTTACAATGGCTGGCCCACTCGCAGCTGGTGCAAGCCCAGGCGTTAGCCCGAGAGCTGGGCATGCCGATCGGACTGTATGGAGATTATGCTGTGGGCGCCAATCCATCGGGTTCTGAGACCTGGGTAGATGAAGCCAGCTATTGCCTCGGTGCGGAAATAGGCGCCCCTCCGGATCCCTTGGCGCTAAAAGGCCAAGGGTGGGGAATCCCTCCGCCGGATCCCGCGGCAATGCAGACGCAACGCCTGCAGGGGTTCATCCAACTGATCCGCGACAATATGCGCTACTACGGCGCGCTGCGGCTGGATCATGTGATGTCCCTATACCGTCTGTGGTGGGTTCCCGCGGGGTGCGCCGCGACGGCCGGCGCCTATGTCCACTATCCGCTGCAACAGCTGATGACTGTGCTGAGCCTCGAGAGTGCGCGCAGTTCCTGCCTGGTGGTCGGCGAAGATCTCGGCGTGGTACCGGATGAGATGCACAAGGCGATGCCGGAGTTCGGTCTGTATCACTATAAGGTCCTGCTGTTCGAGAAGGTCCCGGGTCGATTTCGCAGGCCGGACGAATTTGTAAGAGAGGCGCTGGCAGCGGCCACCACGCACGATTTACCGACGTTGCGCAGCTACTGGGAGGCGCGCGACATAGAACTGCGGCGCCGATTGAATCTGTTTCCCAGTGCTGAAATTGAAAACGATATCGTGCAGCAGCGCGACCATGACCGCGACATGCTGCTGAGCGCGTTGCGCGAACAGGGAATCAATCCCGCGCATCCCAGTGCGCCGCTGGAGCCCTACACCGACGAACTCGGCCAAGCGCTGCATCTTTATTTGGCGCGTTCCTCCGCCGCCCTGGTCGCTCTGCAAATCGACGACTTGTTGGGAATGACCGACCCGGTCAACGTGCCCGGTACCTTTGCCGAGTATCCAAACTGGCAGCGAAAGGTCACCGCGTCGATCGAGGACATGGCGGCGCGCAGCGATCTTGCACGACGGCTCGACGAAATTAATCGCGCACGGGTGCAGACTTCGGCGCAGTGATTTTGACCGGACGATTGCTCGGGCCGGTCAATATCACTACGCCGGCGCTGCCGGTGAGTGTTGGTCGACGCGACCGATTGCGACGCGAATCTCGTCGTTCCGGCACCGTGAGCTTGACCGTCGAGTCTGAAAGGCCTACTCGGATGGGCAGCTGCGAGGCCCTGCGTCCTCGGGGCCCCGCAGCTGCCCATCCCACTAGCCCATCCGGGCGCGGGACGGTCAAGATCACAGTGCCGACGAGTTGACGGGTGTCGATGCACCCTGAGCGCGCGCGGCCCAGACCCACACGAATCCACCTACCAGCACCGCCACCGGCAGAATCTGCATGGCAGTCGCCAACGAGGACGCATCCGAGATCGCGCCGACGATCAAAGGAGAGATCGCGTCGCCGAGCACATGAATTGCAAAGACGCTCAAGGCAATGGCAGTGGCCCGCTCGCTGGCGATGACGAGATTGATGATGGCGGCGTTGATGGGGCCGGTGGACAGGAACAAGCAGAGTTGCGCCGTCACCATGTATGCGGTGTACATCGTCGTTGAGGTCGTTGTGATAGCCAACCAGACAAAGGGCGCGGCGGCGAGCGTTGCGTAGGCCGACAGCCACAAATATGCCTGCCGCGAATTCTTGGCAAAATAGTCGCCCATCCAGCCGCCGACAAAAGTGCCGATGAATCCGGTGATGACCACGATGGTGCCGAAGTTGACGGTGGCCTCGCTGCGCGAAATGCCCCGGGCCCGTTCCAGGAATGCCGGCATCCAGACAGCCAGGCCGCCGATGCCGAATGTATAAGCCGCGTATCCCAGCACGGTCAGCGCATAGGGCTTGTTGCGAAGCAGTTTCCAGTACGTCAGCAACGCGTCGCGGCTGATGCTGGCCCGCAGTCGACTCGCTGCCGGCTTGCCCAGGCCGGCCGCTTGATCTTGAATGCCGCGCGGCGGATCACGCAGCAACAAGCACAACGCCGCGAGCACCAATCCCGGGACGCCGGCGACAAAAAATGCCGCGCGCCAACCGTAATGTTTATCCACGAGTCCGCCGACGACGTAGCCCAAAGCGGAACCGACCGGAATGGCACAGAAGAAGATCGCCATGACCCGGCCGCGTTGGCGCACTGGAAAATAGTCGGACAGCAGACTCGGCGCGATGGTGACGTAGGCGGCCTCGCCGACACCCACGGCGGCGCGCGCGGCGAACAGGGTGAGATAATTGACGGCGAATCCAGAGAGCGCGGTCGCGAAACTCCAGCACGCCACGCCGATGGCAATCAAGCGCGGCCGCGAGCGGCGGTCCCCCAGCGCGCCGAACACCGGGGCGAGCAGCGTATAGACGATCAAGAAGCCGGTCATCAACGACCCTAAATTGGTGTCGGACAGTCCGAGGTCGGAATGTTTGAGGCTTTCGAGCACGCCGGCGACGACGAAGCGGTCGATGTAGCTGAATAAATTGATGAACGCCAGAATGGCGAGGCCAGCATTTGCCGAGACTAGCCAGGACTTTTGTTTTTGTTCGGCCACGCCGAAGTATAGTAGCGATCCTGACAATTGCACGCAGAAGCGGTTGGGCTGCGAAATAGCACGTAACATATTGATTTATAAAGATTTAGGAGATTAATTTGGCCAAGCCGAACTACCGTCACGCGAAAAAACAAAAGGAAGCCGCCAGAAAAGCCCGGCAGGATGCGAAACAAACCCGGCGCTCGGCGGCACCGGAGGTTCCTGCCGAACCGTTGCCTGCCAAACCCGGCGAGTGAGCAGAACGGCGACTCAGGAAGTAACGGCCGGCTTCGCGAAAATCGATGCCGGAGACTGTGCGAATGCACGTACGTTTTAGCGCGGCTCGGGAATTGTCGCCGCTCGGCGACGCATTCAATGCGCATCAGTCGACTTCACAGATCTTTTCTTGTTTGGCGCTTCTCACACGCCCTCAATCGCACAACAATACCTGCATGCGCGACTTCATTTCGAAGCTGCTCGCGCTGCCGCTGATGCTGGGACTGCTGATCCTCGCGGCGTGCAGCGGGAGCACAGTGGTAACGCTGACCGCGACGCCCTCGTCGGACCCCTTTGTGACCTACCGGGTCGGCGTCGCGTCGATACAGCTGCAAACCTCCAGCGGCAAGCCGAGTACCATGATTCTGCCGGCGGAAACCACGGTAGATTTTACAAAGGTCACGGACCTGAGCGAGGTTCTCGGCGCACCGACCGTGCCGAAGGGCACCTATGGCGGCGCGGAAATTACGCTCGATTACAGCAACGCGCAGATTGTTTACGACGACGGCAGTCTTGAAGGCGTGTCGCTCACGCCGGTGGATTCGAGCGGCAAAGCACTGGCCCTGGCGCGGGTGACCGTGTCCGTGGACCCGTCTGATCCGATGCGCAGCGCAGCCAAGCAAGCCAGCCGACTGTCCCTCAGTTTCAATCTGGCGGCTTCGAACCTCGTCAACTTGAGTAACGGGACAGTAACAATCACGCCGCTGTTCGCGGCGAGCATGCAACCCGTCGATACCAAGCAAGTGCGCCTCAACGGTCCGCTGCTGAGCGCCAACGATTCCGCACTGGCAGCCGGTGTGACGCCCTTTGACAGTTCGACGGCCGCGCCCGGCAGCCTCTCGATTCAGCCGAGCGACACGACGACCTACGAGATCAATGGTTTTGTATTTACCGGCGCAGCAGGCCAGACGGAAATCGCGGCATTGCCGGCGAACACGGTGACGACGGTGTTCGGCACGCTCACGGCAACGAATTCCGCGAGCATCATCACCGACACAACCCCAACCGACACAACCCCAACCGACACTACGCCGACCGACACCACTACGACCGACACAACCTCGACCACCACCACACCCATCGTAACAACACCGACGAGCTCGATCACATCCACCGTGACATTCACCGCCTCGCAGGTCTTGGTCGATGGCAGTGTTCAGGGCGTGGGCTTGGCGCGCTTGTCGGGAACGGTGTCGGCGCGCAGCGGCAACACGTTGGGAATCGAAGATGCGACCCTGACCCAGAATGGCACCACTGCGACGCTGGTTCCGGGCACGACGATCGTCAATGTGGGCCCCAGCACCTTGGTCACTTTCTTCGGCCAGGGCGTTGAGGCCGCAATCAGCACGCAGCAGATTTCAGTGGGATCGGTCATCGAGGCCTTCGGGACGGCCAGCAACACGAGCACCGGCCAAGTTCTTGTGGATGCCAGCGCCGGTCGAGTGCGCCTCGACCAGACCTCGGCGTTGGGCATCGTGACCGTGCAAGGCAGCAATACCTTGACCCTCGATCTGACCTCAATCGGAGGCCGCGCGATCAGCGCGTTTGACTTTACCGGTAGCGGGGCAGCGCCGACTCAATACGGAGTGGCATTCAATCCCGCGCCGGATTTGACCAATTCGACCGTCGGGGCGCCGGTCATCGTGACCGGTTTTACCAACGCGTTTGCGAGCGCGACGCCTAATTTCACCGCCTCGGCGCTGCTCGATCCGACCACGATCAACGCACTGCTGGTGCTGGATTGGAGCGGTGGCACGGCCGCGCCATTCAGCTCCTTTGATAGTTCTTCCATTGTGCTGAACCTCGCCACCAGCAACTTCGGGGCGCGCCATCAGATCCAAATCGGATCGCAACTCATCAACCTGGTGGGCCTCGCATCCAACCCGTCGATCACGCCGGCAACCAGCTCGAGCGCGGTATATTCCATCGGGCACGCCTCTTCCTCGAAGGTGGAGAACTTCGAGACCTACGCCGCATTCATCACGCAGCTGCAAACTGAACTAAACGGTACCACGTTGGCGACGGGGATGACGGCAATCGGGCAATATACGGCCTCGACCTTTGCATTTGCTGCGAACAACATTACGATCTTCTTGAATAACTGAACGCTAAAAACGTTGCGCAATGGAATAAGGATTTTTGAGATCTAGAATTACCCGGCGCGATTTGCTGCGTGCAGTACCGCTGCTCGTGCCGACGGCTTGGCCCCGCCTGATCGATGCAGCCGCGCAGCCGGCTGCACAGCCGGCCACCCAACCGGCTGCGCCGCCGGCCGCACCAGTCCCGCCGACCTACCATTACGCCTACGTTGGCACCTACACGCCGAACGGCGGCGGAATTTATTTATTTCGGCTCGACCCGGCGACCGCGGCGTTGACCCAACTGCAGGTCATCGATGACATTCGCAATCCGACCTGGCTGGCGGTGAATGCAGCTCAGACGCGGCTCTATGCGGTCAGCGAAATTGACAACTACCAGGGCATGCACAGCGGCGCCATCGTTTCGTACGCCATCGATAATGACAGCCTGCAGATCAAGCGAATTGGTGCGGTGAGTTCCGGCGGCGCGGCACCGACGCATGTCAGCGTGCATCCGTCGGGAAAGTTCGTATTCGCCGCGAATTATGGCGGCGGCAGCGCCGCCGTCTTCCCGGTCGGAGCCGATGGCGCATTGGGCGATGCCAGCGACGTGCGGCCGAGCGTCGGTCCGCGGCATCATGTGCGCGGAGCAAATGATCCACCCGGACAATTTGCGCTCAGCGACCACGACAGTCCCCATCTGCACATGGTGGCGGCAGATCCGAGCGGACAATTTGTCATCGCAAACGACGCCGGCCTGGATCTCACGCTGATCTGGCGCCTCGACGCGAGCGCAGGAAAACTGCTGCCCGCCCAAGTGCCGGTGGTGCCGGCACCGCCGGGCTCGGCGCCGCGGCATTTCGTGTTTCATCCCAACGGGCGTGTGTTCTACAACTTATATGAGCATGACGCCAAGGTCGCGGTGTACGACTACGACGCGTCACGGGGCGGCATGAAGCTCAAGCAAGTCGTGCCTAGCCTGCCGCCGAAATTTGCAGGCAGCAATCTTGCGTCTGAAATCATCATGACCGCCGATGGCCGGTTTCTGTACGTGG
>Ga0070764_10000146_pt1 | contig 23883 bp, 24 predicted proteins | sample HubBroMetageWRM4_FD_67287 | JGI IMG/M metagenome (GOLD analysis project Ga0070764, IMG submission 67287) | Warmed soil microbial communities from the Hubbard Brook experimental Forest, New Hampshire - Hubbard Brook CCASE Soil Metagenome WRM 4 | ecosystem: Environmental > Terrestrial > Soil >... | reverse complement strand
TTTCCGCTCAGGGCGGACTTGCACAATGTTGCCAGCAAGCATTGGCCCCTGGGGTTTACAAAATTAGGGTCAGGAGGTAACCCGATCCGCATCGAACACCGCAGGCAGCGCCAAATTTAAAAGTCGAGAAAGGCCTCTCAGAGCTCGAGCTGTTGACCCTTCTCCAAGGCCGACTCTACGCGCTCACGCAGGATACGCAAGCGTCCGCCGACGTCGGAATCGAGATTGGTGTCACGATTGCGGAATCGGATGAGTTCATTTGCCATGTTGAGCGCGGCAATTACGGCGATGCGATCCAAACCGACGACCTTGCCGCTGTCGCGGATTTCCCGCATCTTCATGTTAAGAAACTCGGCTGAATCAAGCAGGTCGGAGCGCTCCTCGATCGGGCAGGAAATGTGGTATTCCTTTTCCAGTATTCGCACGCTGACCCGCGCTTGATTGTCGCTCACGCCTGTTCCATGGATTTCAAGCGGCCGATCATGGCTTCCACCCGCCCACGCACTTGCTCATTTTTTTGCAACAGCGTCGCCCGTTCGGATGTCAAGGTATCCTGGCGTTGCCGCAGCGCGCGATTCTCCTCCTTGATATGGCTGACGGTGACGATGAGATCTTCAAGACGCTTTTCCAAGCGCTTCAGCTCGAGTTCGACCGCTGACTTCGAATTGGCTTCGTTCATGGCTACCAATATAGAGCGGACAAAAGCGCAATGCAAAGGGCGGTTCATGCCTCCACTGCGCTATTATTCGGCCAACCATGATGTCAGATATTCGATTCCAGGATTTCGAGGACGTACTGGCCTCCGCCGGCGGCCTGGCTGACGCGGCCGAGGCGCATGGTTCGCTATGCGGAGCCCTCTGCTCGGTCGCACCTTACAGAATGCAGGACTGGATCAATGAGATCCTCCCGGACGGCGCCTCGCTCAGCGACGAATCCGCCGCGATGATCGAGAGGGTCTTCACGGCCACGGCGGCATCCTTCGGCGAGCAGGGAATGGAGTTCGAGCCCCTGCTGCCCGATGATGAGCAGCCGCTCAATGGCCGCGCCAACGCGCTCGCATTATGGTGCACCGGATTTCTCTATGGATTGGGTACCGGTTCCATCTCCGATCTCGAAGCGTTGGGCGGGGACGTCGGTGAAATCGTCCGGGACTTCACCGAAATCTCTCGCGCCACGGGCGACGATGCGGAAGGGGACGAGTCCAATGAACAAGCCTACGCAGAACTGGTTGAGTTCATCCGGGTTGCGGCGCAGGTGGTCTTCGAAGAGCTCCTGCCGCTGCGCAGGCAGGTCTACCCCGCGCAGCAGCGGCTGCACTGAAACCAAGGCTCCTGAGGCCACGCATGGATCGCAAGGAGTTCGCACGCCGCCGGCGCCAATTCATGCGCATGATCGGCAAGGAGGCGATCGCAATCTTGCCTGCCGCGCCGGTGCGTCACCGCAACGGCGATATCGAATACGCTTATCGGCAGGACAGCCACTTTTACTATTTGAGCGGCTTCCCGGAGCCGGACGCGGTCGCGGTTTTGGTGCCCGGCCGTCCGCAGGCTGAATATCTCCTGTTCGTGCGTGAGCATGACGCCGTGCGGGAATCGTGGGACGGCGCACGCGCCGGCACCGAAGGAGCGGTCGAGCGCTACGGTGCGGACGATGCCTTTCCGATCGAGGACATCGATGAGATTCTGCCGGGACTGATGGAGCAACGCTCGCAGATCTTCTACTCCATGGGAACCCACCTGGATTTCGACCCCCGCATCTTGAGCTGGGTCAATGGACTCAAGCTGCAGTCCCGGCAGGGCGCAGGCGGCCTGCAGGAATTTGTCGCGCTCAACCATGTGCTGGATGATATGCGTCTGTACAAGAGCCGGCCGGAACAGGCCAGCCTGCGGCGCGCGGCGCAAATCGCGGTGGGCGCGCATCGTCGCGCCATTCGCTTTGCGCGTCCGGGCCGTATGGAGTACGAGGTGATGGCGGAAGTGCTGCACGAATTCCGCTCGCACAATGCGGACGTCTCATACCAACCCATCGTCGGGGGCGGCGCCAATGCCTGCGTGATGCACTATCGCGACAACGATCAACCCTTGTGCGACGGTGATCTGTTGCTGCTCGATGCCGGCTGCGAACACGATTACTACGCGTCGGATATCACCCGCACCTTCCCGGTCAGCGGCAAGTTCACCGCGGTGCAACGCGCCGTCTACGAGGTGGTGCTGGAAGCGCAATTGGCGGCCATCGACAAGGTGCGTTCGGGCAACCATTGGAATGAGCCGCACGAAGCGGCGGTGCGGGTTGTTACGCAGGGCCTCGCCAAACTCGGATTGCTCAAGGGATCGGTCCCTAAGTTGATCAAGGACCAAGCCTACCTGCCGTTTTTCAGTCATCGCACCGGCCACTGGCTGGGGCTCGATGTGCACGACGTGGGTGACTACAAGGTGGGAGGCGAGTGGCGCGTGTTGGAGCCCGGCATGGCGCTCACCGTCGAACCGGGAATCTACATTCGGCCGTCGCCCAAAATCCCGGCGGAGTTTTGGAATATTGGCATTCGCATTGAAGATGAAGTGCTGGTCACCCCGGGTGCGCCGGAGGTGCTTACCGGCGCGCTCGAGAAGACCCCGGACGCCATCGAGGCGCTGCGATGAGCTTTGATGTCGCCATCGTCGGGGGCGGCATGGTCGGGGCGACGCTGGCGGTTGCTCTAGCGCCCTTGCACTTGCGTGTTGCCCTCATTGAGGCGGTTCCACATAACGCGGCGTCACAACCCAGTTTTGACGAGCGCACCACGGCGTTGTCGAATGGCAGCCGCAGAATCTTGGAGACCATCGGTGTGTGGCCGGCGGTGAATGCACAGGCGACGCCCATCGCCAAGATCCATGTGTCGGACCGGGGGCGGTTTGGCTTTGCGCGCATCGACGCGAGCGAGCAGGGCCTTCCCGCCATGGGGTACGTGCTGCCGAATCGGGCGCTCGGCAGCGCCCTGTGGTCGCTCCTGCCGAGTCCGGGAATAAAAATATTCTGTCCGGCGCAAGTTTCGGGCCTCGCGGCGAACGAAGAGGCGGTCAAAATCGAGATTGCCGAGGCGGGCGCCACGATCGCAATCGATGCCAAGCTCATTGTGGCGGCGGATGGGGCGCAGTCGGTCGTGCGCAGCGCGTTTGGCGTCGCCGCGGAGGTGCGCGACTACAACCAAACGGCCGTGATCACCACGGTATTGCCGCAGCGCTTTCACGACAATGTGGCCTACGAGCGCTTCACACCCGAAGGTCCCCTGGCATTGCTGCCCTTGGATGGCGGACGCTGCACGCTGGTTTTGACGTTGGCCAAGGACGCCGCGCAATCCGCCTTGGCCTGGTCGGACCAGGAGTTCCTCGCTGAAGTACAGCGCCGTTTCGGTTTTCGTCTGGGTCGGTTCCTGAAAGTCGGACGCCGCGTGCCGTATCCGCTCTCGTTGACGCAGTCGGACCGTACCAGCGCGCCGCGTTGCGTCATCATCGGCAACGCGGCGCAGGGCCTGCATCCGGTGGCCGGCATGGGATTCAATTTGGGACTGCGCGATGCGGCCTGCCTCGCCGAACTCATCGCCGAGAACCTGGCAAGCGATGCCGACCCAGGCAGTGCAAAGCTCCTGAGCGAGTACGATGCCTGGCGTCGCGCGGACCGCGGCGGCGTCATCGCGTTCACGGACGGATTGGTACGCCTATTTTCCAATCCGTTGAGCGGCGTGGCGCGCCTTCGCAACTTAGGGCTGCTCGCATTCGATCTGCTGCCTCCGGCCAAATCCGCTCTGTCGCGCCTCAGCACCGGCGGCGGTGGCCGTGTTCCTAAACTCGCCCGCGGTGTGGCGCTCACATGAGCCGCGGGCGATCGCCGGAGTTCGATGTCATCGTTGTCGGTGCCGGCGTGATCGGTACGGTGATGGCGAGCCTGCTGTTGGCGCGTAAATTGAGTACGCCAGGCAGGGTGGCGGTGGTTGCCGATCAATTTACTGCGGCTCCTCTCAGCGCCGACTGGGACCTGCGGGTATTTGCATTGAGCCGCGCCTCGGAGCGGCTGCTCAAGGTGTGCGGCGTTTGGAACTCGCTGCCCGCAGAGCGGGTGTTTGCGTATGAGCGCATGTGCGTCTTTGATGCCAGCGGAACGCCGACCGGGCCTGGCTCCTTGAGCTTCGATTGCGCAGAGCTCGGCGAGCCGAATCTTGGCTACATTGTGGATGGCAAGGCATTGCAATGGCAGTGCCTGCAATCCGCACGAGCTGCCGGCGCGGTGCTGATCGAGGGCGCTATCGCGGGAATCGAAGCGGGCGACGACGATGTGACGCTCTCGTTGAGCGACGGACGAGAATTGCACGGAACGCTGGCGGCGGCGGCGGACGGTCCGGATTCACAGACCCGGCAGCTGCTTGGGATCGACACCGCCGGCCATGCCTATAACCAAGATGCGTTGGTGGCGCACGTGCACACCGCTCAAGGTCACGCCAACACGGCCTGGCAACGGTTCTTGAGTACCGGACCTGTTGCCTTTCTGCCGCTGAAAGATGGACGCTGCTCCATTGTGTGGAGCGTCGCTCGGCCACAGGCGGATCTTTTGAGGGCCATGGATCCTCAGGCTTTCGGCCATGCCCTGACTGAGGCCAGCGGTGCGCTGTTGGGTCAGTGCACGCTCACGACCAAACTGGCGAGCTTTCCGCTGAAGCTGCAATACGCCGTCGACTATGCGCGGCCACGGGCGGTGTTGCTCGGGGATGCCGCGCACGTGGTGCATCCGCTCGCCGGCCAGGGATTGAACTTAGGGCTGCTGGATTGCGCGGCGCTCTCGGAGGTCTTGGCCGAAGCGGGGGGCGCAGCGAACTTCGGCGACTTCAAACATCTGCGCCGCTATGAGCGGTGGCGGCGCAGCGAGAACGTGATTGCGACCGCCGCACTGGATGGACTGGAACGGCTATTTTCCAATTCCGACGCGCGCAACGTGGCGCTTCGCACCGCCGGTTTGGGCGCGGTGGCGCGGATGCCCTTGGTCAAACGCGGCTTTGCCAGGCGCGCCCTGGGCTTGGCGGGGGATTTGCCGGGGTTTCTAAAGGCGGTCTAGCTTTGCCGCGCAAATAAAATCATTCACCGACAGTCCGCCGATCGAGTGCGTGGAGTAGGTGACGTGACAGTAATCATAGCCCACCTCCATGTCCGGATGATGGTCTTCGGTGTTGGCGATATAGGCGAGCGCGTTGACGAAACTCATGGTCCGATAGAAATCCTTGAATTTCAGCGCCCGCTTCAGACTCTTGGAGTCCGCGGCGATTTTCCAGTCCTTGTGCAACTGCTTCGCCAGAAGTTTGACCTTGGCGGGGGTCAAGGGCTTGACGCCGCCCTCGCAGGGCGCGCATTTTTTTTCCGACAAATCCTTCACGTCTGAATTCTGGCGTAGGTGCGCTCGATGTAGCGCTCGACCAGATCCTGAAATTCCTCGGCGATGCGCTCACCCTTGAGCGTCACGGTCTTCGCACCATCCTCGTATACCGGCGCCACCGGGTGTTCACCGGTGCCGGGAAGACTGATGCCGATGTTGGCATGCTTGCTCTCGCCGGGGCCGTTGACGACGCAGCCCATGACCGCAACCGTCATGTCGGCCACGCCCACGCGCTGCTTGCGCCATTCCGGCATGCGATGGCGAATGTGGCTTTGGATCTTTTGCGCCAATTCCTGAAAATAGGTGCTGGTGGTGCGCCCGCATCCGGGGCAGGCAATCACCATGGGCGTGAATGCGCGCAAGCCCATGGTCTGAAGTATTTCCTGAGCGACGATCACTTCCTGCGTGCGGTCGCCGTTGGGTTCCGGTGTCAATGAGACGCGAATGGTATCGCCGATGCCTTCTTGCAACAGCACGCCCATGGCCGCCGTAGACGCCACGATGCCCTTGCTGCCCATGCCGGCCTCAGTGAGCCCTAGGTGCAAGGGGTAGGCACAACGGGCCGCCAGATTGCGGTATACGGCGATTAGGTCCTGTACGCCGCTCACCTTTGCGCTGATGACGATCCGGTCGGACCCCAACCCTAAGGATTCGGCGCGCTTCGCACTGTCCAACGCCGAGACGACAATGGCTTCGCGCATGACGTCGATTGCGGCCTTAGGTTCGGCCAACTTTGAATTCTCATCCATCATGCGGGTCAGCAAGTCCTGATCCAGACTGCCCCAATTCACCCCGATGCGCACCGGCTTGGCGTACTTGACGGCCGTCTCGATCATTTCCGCAAATTGCGGATCGCGTTTGCTGCCGCGCCCGACATTGCCCGGATTGATGCGCAGCTTGCCGAGCGCCTCGGCGCAGGCGGGGTGCGCCTTGAGCAGCTTATGGCCATTGAAATGGAAATCACCCACCAAGGGAGTATTGATGCCTTGCGCATCCAGGCGCTCGCGGATGTGCGGGACCGCCGCGGCCGACTCGTCGTTATTGACCGTGACGCGCACCAATTCCGATCCGGCGCGCGCCAATGCCTTGACCTGCGCCACCGTGCCGTCAATATCGGCCGTGTCGGTGTTGGTCATCGATTGCACCACGATGGGGGATGTGCCTCCTATGGAGACCGAACCGACTTTTACAGCCAGGGAATGTCGACGTGATTTCATGCTTGCATTATACCTGACCCGATCTGGGAGGCCGCCTGAACAGGCCCCTAGGGCTTCGCCGCGGCCGCCGGAATGATTTTCGGCGCGGCAACAAATGGCTGGATGCCGAATTTCGGATATACCTCGCTGGGGAAGTACACCGTGCCGTCCTTGACGACCATGCTGATGGTCTTGATGGCTTTTAGATTCTTGATCGGATCGCCGGGGATGAGAAAGAAATCCGCGAGCTTGCCTTTATCGATCGAACCCAAACGCTGGTCCTGGCTCACGTAGCGAGCCGAATCGAACGTGGCGCGCTTCAAGATTTCCGCGGGCGTCATCCCGGCGAGCTGGTACAGCTCCAATTCCCGGTGATAGGTGAAGGAGCCGCCCGTGTCGGTGCCAAAGACGATGAACACGCCGCGGTCGTGCAGCATGCGAACCACCTCGACCAGTTTGTCGAAAGCCTGGCGATAGGCTTGATCATCGCCCGGCGCAGAGGTATCGGCCAATGCTTTCATGTTATCGCGGCGCCAACCAATCGGCATATGGTCGAAATAATCGACCGCACCCGGCGGAATCTTGCCGTCGCGGCGCTGCGTCAACTGCTCGTGAATTCCGAGCGTGGGATCGATGGCAATCTTGCGATCCACCATCATGTTGATGGTGTGCTGGACCTTGGGAGCCTGCAGATCCAAAGCGGGTAGGCGCTTCAGGGCCGTCAAACGGAACAGCGTGCGCGTGTCCTCGGTCGGTTGGATCACCCAGCCGAGCGAGAACTGATTGATGTGGGTAATTTCATCGTAGCCCGCCTCGATCATGGCGTCGGCATTCGAAAAAGCCGGAATGTGGCCGGCCACCCGCATCCCGAGCAGATGCGCTTCCTTGGTCATGGCCGGCACCCAGGCCGGCGTCATGCTGTTGTAAATCTTGATCTGCCAGTAATTGCGCGCACCGTACCAGCGCACCGCATCGATGGCCTTTTCTTGGCTGTCGACCAGGATGCCGTTGTTGGCGCTGAAAGGGCTCTTGCCCTCAATGAAACCGGAGCGGATGACATGCGGACCGCCAATGGTGCCGCTGTCGATCTGTTGGATCAGCGTATCGAGCACCGCGTTGTCATTGCCCATATCACGCACGCTGGTGACGCCCGCGACGACGTTGAGCAGGGCCACGTTTTGGCTCAAATGGGCGTGCATTTCGTACATGCCCGCGATCAGCGTGCCGCCCTCGCCGTCAATCGTGGTCTCACCGGGAGTGGGCGGACTGTCGTTGGGTTCAACGGCGGCGATCACCTTGCCCTGCACCAGCACCGACATCGCCGGCGTCAGCGAGGAACTCTTCGGATCGAACAATCTGACATTGCGGATGCGAATGGGTCCCGCGAAGGTGTGCGCGACTTCGCGCTCGATTTTCACGAAGCGCTGACTCTCCCAGGCGGCCGCCAGGTCGCGCAGACGCTTCTCTTCGCCTTCGTATCCGGTGCGCACGAGAATGGAGCTGGCGTTGACGTCGGCGAATAAATTGTTCGCCGAGTCCAGCAGAATGGTCTCGGGATCGAGATCGATTCCAATCAGATCGTAACGCGTCAGCGACAGCGGGCCGGCGCTTCCCTGGACCTCGAGGGTCTCGCCCTTTTCGAGGCGCAGCACCCCGCCGGGCAGCGCCGGCAATTGCATGTTTGCGGTCTTCAACAGGGCGCGCGCATAGACTCCGTTTGCCCAAGGACTGGAACTCTGCGCAAGATAGATGCTGGGCGTGTTGATGGTCGAGTGGCCCTTGCCGGTGGAATCCACCCACTCGCCGCGCGTCCCCTTGTGGCTGAAATGCTCGGCGATCTTGCTGCCGAAGGTCGTGGTGCCTTTGACGCTCCACTCAGTCGGCAAGCCGGCGGCATCCAAGGTGATCGACTCCGCAATGGTTGGTCCGCGGCCATTGTTCTTCACGTCGTAGTCGATGGTGGTCTGATCGCCCTTGGTTTCAGCGGTCAAGTGCCCGACTTTCTTCTCGCCGGAAATGAATGAATACGTGAGGGTGTCCGCGAGGGCCAAGGAAGGCAGGCTTAGAACCAACAGAAGGCCGATTTTTTGTAGCACTGGGAACTCTTTGGTGGTGGGTCGAGCGAGGATCTTTTGTGGTCGCGGATTCTAAACGCAAAACATGCGCCGAGAATTAATTGCGGCGACCCGTGGAGCGGTGCGGCGGACCTCGTGATGCCATAGCCTTGCTTACTGAGCATATCTAGTATATACAGTGCGCATGGCTGATTCTTCGGCAATTCTACAATTGGGGCCCGTTTCACCGGCCGCTTCCGGTCCGCTGTACCAGCAGATTGTCGATGGCATCAAGCGCGAGGTGCTGGCCAATCGGCTCACCGCCGGCAGCGCACTGCCTTCTTATAGAGTGCTCGCTGAACAACTCTTGGTGAGTCTCATCACCGTCAAGAGAGCCTATGAGGAGCTGGAGCGGGAAGGCATCACTTTCAGCCGGCAGGGACTGGGAACCTTTGTCGCCGCCCGCGGCAATGACCGAACTCGAGCCGACCGTCGCGCCACGGCGCGCGACGCGCTGCGATCCGCCATCGCCGCGGCACGGCAGGCGGGCATCACCGATCGCGAATTGATGCAAATGCTGCGCGAAGAAATGAAGACCGACCCGATCGAATCAACCGCTGAGCCCATCCGAGGGAGTGCCCCATGAGTGCATCCGCAATTGAATTTCAAGATGTGCAGAAGTCCTTTGGGCTGGCGTTCTCGCGTGGGCTCGCATTCTCGTTGGGGCCTTTATCCCTGAATGTGCCATGCGGTTCGATTTACGCACTGATCGGACCCAATGGCGCGGGGAAATCCACCGCGCTCAACATGTTGATGGGGATGGGCGAGCCAAGCTTGGGGAGCATCCGCGTATTGGGACGCGATATCCGCGGGGAGGAAGTCGAAATAAAACGCCGCACGGCTTATGTCAGTCCCGATATGGATTATCGCGCCTGGGGAACGGTGGGACGCGCAATCGATTTCGTTCGGGGCTTCTATCCGGACTGGAACGCCGCGCATTGCGAGGAACTGCAATTCATGTTCGGCGTGCATCGAGACTCGAGAGTCGACGCGCTGTCGTTTGGAGCGCGCATGAAACTCGCACTGGTTTTGGCGCTGGCGCGCGACGCGGAGCTGCTGGTATTGGATGAGCCGACGCTAGGCCTGGATGCCATAGCGCGCCGTCAGTTGTTCACCGAGCTGCTCAAGTTCATGGCTCGCGAGGGCCGAACCATTTTGATTTCTTCACACCAGTTGACCGATTTGGAACGATTTGCAGATCACGCGGCCATCATGAATCACGGCAGGCTGTTGACTTGTGGGCGCATGGATAAGCTGGTCGAGCGCTATCGGCAATTTGATGCGCGGGTCGTGCGCGACACACCCGGATACGTACCCGGAGTTTCGGTGATCGATCGTCAAGGAGACCGCGTACGGCTGCTGATCGACCAAGAAGCGGTTCCGCACGATGTGCTCGAGGCACTGCACCTCGAAATATTGGCACAGGTTCCGCTCACGTTGGAAGATTTGTTCCTGGCGTTGATCAAGAGCGCCGACGGCCGGAGCGGCTGGTGGCCGCAATTGAGCGCCGCGTGAATCGCACCGTCTACAAACTGCTGAAGGGCTACCTTTTCCGCAGCGTGTGGTTGTATGCCACGGTTGGCCTCACGCAGTACTTTTTGGTCGGGTTGTACTGGCAGCGTGGATGGGGGCTGCCGATTGCCGCCGCACAACTTGGCCTATGGGGCGCCTTTGCTGCGGTAAATGCGAATAGTCTCGTTTGGCGCAGCCTGCCCATCGCCGCCAAAGATGCCAGCGCTTTTCGCTGGTGGGCGATGGTCGGCGTGCCCGGGATTTACCTGACGCTTTTGATGGGCATCACCTGCGCTGCGCACCTCGCGAGCGGATTTCCGATTGCCGCGTCAGAGATTGTTTGGGAAGCAGTATTTGCGAACTGGGCTGTCCTCGGAATTGTGGCTGTGGTGTTCCGCTCGCCGCGTTTTTACGAAGTACGGGGGTCGGGCGCTAAAGTTCTCGTGGCGGTGAGCTGCGCAATCATCCTGCAGTTCATTGGATTGCCGGTCGAGGCGGCCGCACGCCCGTACTCGATCGGATTCATCGCGGTCGGCATGGTTCTACTCGCGATCTCCGCGGCTCAGGGCTACAGCGGCCGGCATTGGCGTTGGCCAGACATCGCGACTCGGATTCCCGCGCCGGCGAAGAAGTCCGGTGCCGCACCCGCGGCATACCGATACGGTATTTGGACGGTATTAGTGCCGGTACTACAGCGCACGGCGGTCGCCGCGGCGATTGCGACGGTACTGGTGATAGTGCTGCACTACGTTTTTCCGCGCGCAGCCGCAGCCTTATTTTGGATATATTTTATCAGCATCTCAACCGCGGGGTTTCTCCTGACCTTTCAATTCCGTTCGGCGCTGCAGCCGCTGCGCTGCTTGCCGTTGAGCACGAAACAACTGGCGGGCCTGCTGCTGGTTTTGGGAGCGCTGCCCGGTGTTGCGACGCTAGGGTTGACTTTTTTCATGAACCAAGTGTTTTTCACGGTGGACATGGATAACAGCGCGTTTGTCACCTTCGCTGTCATCATCATCGCATCTCAGGCGCTGCCCTTGGGGCAAGATAACGCGCGCCCCCGATCGCGCATCCTGCGCCGCTGGTTTCCTCTAGTCCAAAGGATGTTCTTGCCCGTTTATATCGCAGTCATGGCGGCGACCTACAGTAGAGCGTCTGCGGCACTCTGGTGGTTTCGGTGGGGGCTCATCGCGGCGGGTGTTGGGCTCTGCCTCTCGGGCTATTTCATCCTCGTGAATCAACTGCGCGCCGGCGTCCGACCTTCCAACAATGAAAAGATCTTTTCCGCCGGATAAGCTTCGGTCATGAACTCGCGCATCGTTTACTCAACAGGCATAGGCAGCCTGTGCCCCAACTGCCGCCGTGCGGTGCGCGAGTGCGTCTGCCCTAAGGGCGTTCCCGGTTCGGCCAAGCCCGCTGCCGTGCGGGTCGCTCGAGAAACTCAGGGCAGGGCGGGCAAGGGAGTAACTACGATTACGGGGTTGCCCTTATCGCCGGCGGATATCGAAGTGCTGGCCACCAAGCTGAAGAAACGTTGCGGTTCCGGTGGGACGGTACGCGGCGGCGTCATCGAAATTCAGGGCGACCATCGCGATACGATCGTCGCGGAGCTGATCAAAATGGGCTGGCCGGCGAAGCGCTCCGGGGGCTAGCGCGCAACAGTCGCCTGACGCGCACCCACCGCCTGACGCACAATAAGCGGCCTGCGCACAAGATATATGACGACTTTGCGCTTCAATCCGCAAAGGCTCTTCTGTATGATCCCGCCCCACTCGCGATAAGAGCTGTCTGGAGAGAGTCCTTTAACTAGGACCGCCGAAGGCGCAACCGCCCGGAAACGCTCAGGCACATGAACGGCAGACTCTCGCGATCTCTGGAGAGCGGTCGCATCAGGCGGCCCACCGAAGGGGAGCAGCGCTCGATCTTGAGCGCGCAATCTCTCAGGTCTTAAGGACAGAGGGGCGAAGCACGACGGTGCTTGGCGTCTCTGTATTCGTTCGCAGCGAGGTTGCGATGGGCCTTAAGACTCCTCTATACGACACCCATGTCCAGCAGGGCGCCAAGATCGTCGACTTCGGCGGCTGGGACATGCCGTTGCACTATGGCTCGCAAATCGAAGAGCACCACGCGGTGCGCCGCGATGCGGGCATGTTCGACGTGTCGCACATGTGCATCGTCGACTTGACCGGCGGGCGCGTGCGCGATTTTTTGCGGTTGCTCTTGGCCAACGATGTGGGCCGTCTCAAGACACCCGGCAAGGCGCTGTACTCCTGCATGTTGCTGCCCAACGGCGGCGTGATCGACGATCTGATCGTCTACTACCTGTCGGACACCTGGTATCGCATGGTGGTCAATGCCGGCACGCGCGACAAGGATCTGGCTTGGATACGCCGGCACGCGGCCGATTTCGACGTCGCGGTGGTCGAGCGCAAGGAATTGGCGATGATCGCGGTGCAAGGCCCCAATGCCCGGCGCAAAGCGGCGCTGCTGCTCATGCCGGAACAACAAGCCGCGGTGCTCGAATTGAAACCCTTTTTCGGCGCGGCGTTTGGCTCTTGGTTCGTGGCCCGCACCGGCTACACCGGAGAGGATGGCTTCGAGATCATGATCCCGGCGGCGGAAGCCGCGGACGCCTGGAACCGGTTGCGCCAGCAAGGTGTTGCGCCGGCGGGTCTGGGCGCGCGGGACACGCTGCGCCTGGAGGCAGGCATGAACCTGTACGGCAACGACATGGATGAGAATTATCATCCGCTGGAGTCCGGGCTCGCCTGGACCGTTGCCTTCGAGCCCACGGATCGCGATTTCCTCGGCCGCGAGGCTTTGCAGCGGGCGCAGCGCGAGGCGGGCCGCGAGTTGGTGGGTCTGATTCTCGAGGATCGCGGCGTGCTGCGCAGTCATCAGAAAATTCTGGTTGGCGGCGCCACCACCGCCGGCCTCTCGGGCGAAGTGACCAGCGGAACTTTCTCGCCCACTTTGAATCGTTCCATTGCGTTGGCGCGCGTGCCCAAAACATCGCAACCAACCGTGCAGGTGGATATTCGCGGCAAATTGCACGCGGCGCGCATCGTCAAGCCGCCGTTCGTGCGCCATGGCAAGCCATTGATCGACATTAGCTAGGGGAACCAACGTGAGCAACAACATTCCGAGCGATCTGAAATACACCAAGAGTCACGAGTGGGTGCGCCAAGCACAAGGCGGCGCCCTGGAAGTCGGCATTACCGACCACGCGCAAAGCGCGCTCGGCGATCTGGTCTTTGTCGAGGTTCCCGATGTCGGCCGCGCGTTGAAGGAGGGCGAGGCCTGCGCAGTGGTCGAGTCGGTCAAGGCGGCATCGGATGTCTACAGCCCCTTGGCAGGCAAGGTCGTCGCCAACAACAGCGCGCTTTCATCCAAGCCGGAACTGCTCAACGAGGATCCCTATGGCGCCGGATGGCTGTTTCGCCTGGAAACCAGCGCTCCCCTCGACGCAGCGTCGTTCATGAGCGCAAGCGCCTATGAGACCTTCTTGGCGGAAGAAGCGAAGTAGGGGACTCACATGGCATTCATTCCTCACACACCTGACGACATCGCTCGCATGTTGGAGGTCATCGGCGCGCGTTCGATCGAAGATCTGTTCGATGAGATCCCCGCGGATTTGCGCGCCGGCGTCCTCAACGTGCCCGCGCCGCTCTCCGAAATGGAGATCGCGCGGCTGATGACCGAGCGTGCGGCGATCGATGGGCGTCCGTTGAATTTCATCGGCGCCGGCGCCTATGAGCATCACATCCCGGCGCCCGTCTGGGCCATCGCCACACGCGGCGAATTTTATTCTGCCTACACGCCGTATCAGGCGGAGGCGAGCCAGGGCACGCTGCAGCTCATCTATGAATACCAATCCATGATGTGCGCCCTCACGGGCATGGAGGTGTCGAATGCCTCTTTGTATGACGGCGCTTCGGCGCTGGCGGAGGCGTGCCTCATGGCGGTGCGCTCCAATCGCAGCGCGAATTCGCGGCGCATTCTGATGCCGCGCACCGTCAATCCCACCTACGCGCAAGTGGCGCAGGCCATTGCCGGCAATCAGGACATCAGCTTCGTGCCGGTGGATTTCGATCGGTCGGCCGGCCGCACGCTGCTGGAAGCGCTCAAGCCCTTCAGCGGCCAGGATTTCACGGCGCTGGTCGTGCAGCAGCCGAATTTTTTCGGCAGCCTGGAAGAGGTGGACGCGCTCACCGATTGGGCGCACGCCAACAAGATCATGCTGATTGCGGTCGTGAACCCCACCTCGCTGGCGCTGCTGAAAGCCCCGGCCGAGTGGGGCGCGATCCGCGACGGTGCACGCGGCGCCGACATTGTCTGCGGCGAGGGCCAGGCGTTAGGCGTGCCGCTGTCGTCTGGTGGTCCTTATTTCGGCTTCATGGCGACTCGCATGCAGTACGTGCGCCAGATGCCGGGTCGAATCGTCGGCGGCACCGTCGATGTGGAAGGCAGGCCCGGCTTCAGCCTGACGCTGCAGGCGCGCGAACAGCACATACGCCGCAGCAAGGCCACCTCCAACATTTGCACCAATCAGGGTTTGATGGTGACGGCGGCGACGATTTACATGAGTCTGCTGGGTCCGCGCGGTTTGGAGGCGGTTGCGCAGGCCAGCATGCAGCGCACCTACGATCTGGTCAGCGCTTTGAGCAAAATCCCCGGTGTGAAACGAGCTTTCACCGCGCCGCACTTTCATGAGGCCGTATTGCTGCTGGATCGGCCGCCCGCCGCGATTCTGGCGGCGTTGTCACGGCGCGGGATCCTCGGCGGCCTGGATCTTAGCGAGCGCTACCCGGAATTGGGCCACGCGCTGCTGGTATGCGCGACCGAAACCAAACTCGATGCCGACATCGCTGCGTACGCATCGGCATTGGCCGATGTGATGAGCGCCTCGCGCGCGGCCGCTTAGGAGAGAACATGCAACTCAGACCGCGAGAACCGTTGATATTCGAATTGAGCAAGCCCGGTCGGGGCGCCGTTACGCAATTTCCGCCGCCGGTCGCGGGCAGCGCACACGTGCCCGCCAATCTGCGCCGGACAAAACCACCGGCGTTGCCTGAAGTGTCGGAATTGCAGGTGGTACGCCATTTCACGCGCCTGTCGCAAATGAACTTCTCCATCGACACGCATTTCTATCCGTTGGGTTCTTGCACCATGAAGTACAACCCCAAGGCCTGCAACACCTACGCGATGCTGCCGGAATTCTTGGGCAGGCATCCGTTGGGCCCGGAACCACAGGGGTTTCTCGCGTGCATGTATGAACTGCAGGAGATGCTGCAGGAGATCACGGGAATGCCGGCGGTCAGTCTCACGCCGATGGCCGGCGCGCAGGGTGAATTCGCCGGGGTGGCGATGATTCGTGCGTATCATCGGGCGCGCAATGATACGGCGCGCACCGAAATCATCGTGCCGCAGGCAGCGCATGGCACCAACCCCGCAACCGCGACCATGTGCGGCTTCATCGTCAAAGAAATTCCCTGCGACGCCAATGGCGACGTCGATATCGAGGCGCTGAAAGCCGTGGTGGGTCCCGCGACCGCGGGCATCATGCTGACGAATCCCTCCACGCTCGGTGTGTTCGAACGCAAGATCGTGCAGATCGCACGCATCGTGCACGATGCCGGGGGCCTGCTGTATTACGACGGCGCAAACTTGAACGCCATCTTGGGCAAGGTCCGGCCCGGGGACATGGGCTTCGATGTGATCCACATGAATCTGCACAAGACCTTCTCGACGCCGCACGGCGGCGGCGGACCGGGATCGGGTGCAGTGGGCGTGAGCGCTCGCTTGAAACCGTTCCTGCCGCTGCCCATCGTCGGCAAGGACGGTGCGCGCTACCGCTGGCTGACGGAACGCGATCTGCCGCAGTCCATTGGGCGCCTATCGGGGTTCATGGGGAATGCCGGGGTGAATTTGCGCGCCTATATTTATATGCGCCTCTTGGGCCGCGAAGGCATGGTGCGCGTGGCGGAATTCGCGGCCCTCAATGCCAACTATTTGATGAAGCGGCTGCAAGCGCTCGGCTTCGAAGCGGCCTACCCGAAGCGTCGCGCCAGCCACGAGTTCATCATTACCTTGAAGCAGGAGCAGAAGGCATATCACGTCTCAGCGATGGACGTGGCAAAGCGCTTGCTGGACTACGGGTTTCACGCTCCCACGACCTATTTCCCGCTGTTGGTACCCGAATGCCTGCTGATCGAACCCACCGAGACCGAGGCCAAGGAGGATTTGGACCGGTTTTGTGATGCATTGGCGTCGATTCGTGAGGAAATGCAGCATGATCCGGAGAAACTCACCTCCGCGCCGCATACAATGCCGGTGCGACGATTGGATGATGTGCGCGCGGCGAAGCAGCTGGACCTGATTTGGCACGGAACTGCTGCTTCATAGGAACCGTCCGGCGTTTGACGATGTCCGATCCGAAGGCCCTGAGCTAACTAACCGTAGGATCGGCATGTCCCGTATTTCGCTGTTTCTTTGTTTGCTTGCATTTTCGGCTGCTCCCGCGTTCGCCGCTCCGCCTGCTCCACAGACCCCGACCCCGACCCCGATCCCGGCGCCAGCCCGGCCGCTCGGCATTCCGAATACGCCCGCCAATTGGGCGCAGACGCTGGAGCGTATCGCCACCGGCGTCGTCACCATTCAGATCGACAGCACCCGCGCGTTCGATACCGAATGGAACACAACCGCACAGGCGACCGGTTTCGTCATTGACGCGAAGCGCGGGTACATCTTGACGAATCGGCACGTGGTGACACCCGGACCTGTTACCGCGCAGGCGATTTTTCTGAACCGCGAAGAAGTGCAGCTTTATCCGATTTACCGCGACCCCATTCACGACTTCGGCATCTATCACTACGATCCGGCGAAGCTGCATTTCATTCAGCCGGCGGAGCTGCCGCTGTATCCGCAAGGCGCCGTCATCGGCCGCGAGATCCGCGTGGTGGGTAATGATGCCGGCGAGCAGTTGTCGATTCTGGCCGGGACTCTCGCGCGTCTGGACCGCGAGGCGCCGGAATACGGCTATGGCAAATACAACGACTTCAATACCTTCTATTACCAAGCGGCCTCCAGCACCTCGGGAGGTTCGTCCGGTTCGCCCGTGATCGATATCGAGGGCCGGGTCGTGGCCCTCAACGCGGGCGGCGCCACCGGCGCCGCATCGAGTTTCTACCTGCCGCTGACGGCAGTGGTGCGGGCACTCAAGTATCTCGAGGTCGGCAAGCCGGTACCGCGCGGCACGCTGGAAACGGTCTTCAAGTACACCCCTTACGATGAACTGAAGCGGCTCGGTCTCAACGCCGGCACCGAAGCCAGCATGCGCAAGGCCTATCCAAAGTTGACCGGCATGTTGGTGGTCGACGACGTGCAGCCCGGGTCGGGCGCCGATGGGATTTTGGCGCCGGGCGACATCCTGGTCGCGATCGACGGCAAGCCCATACCGGAATTCTTCGCGCTCGAGGACGTACTGGACAATCATGTGGACCGGCGCGTCAAGGTCGAAGTCCAGCGGGGCAGCCAAACGCTGCAGCACGATCTGGATGTACAGTCCTTTAGCGCCATCACGCCGGACGAATTCATCGAATTCGGCGAGGCGGTGGTGCACACGCTGTCCTACCAGCAGGCTCGGCACTTCAATGTGCCGATCAAGGGCGTGTATGTCGCCAACCCCGGCTATGTCTTCGGCGCCGCCGGCATTCCACGCGCCGCGTTGATCTCATCGTTCAATGGCAAGAAGGTCGAGAATCTGGCGGACTTTGCCGCGGCGCTTTCCGAACTCGCCGACGGGGCAAGGGCGCCGGTGCGCTATGTCACCATCGAGGATCCGCGCGCCGTGCAGCTCAAGGTGATTCGCATGGATCGGCGCTGGTTTCCGGCACGCGAGTGTAAGCGCGACGACACGCTCGGTACCTGGCCCTGCATCAGTATCGCGCCGGGACCGGCGCCCTCCGTGGTCAAGCCCGCTTCGACGCAGTTCGCCAAGACCGGCGACCCGCGCATCGATCGAATGGCGCCGTCCTTGGTGCTGGTGAATTTCGACATGCCGTATTCAACCTCGGGCGTAACCGAGAAAAATTATCATGGCACGGGCGTCATCGTGGACGCCGAGCGCGGATTGGTGGCGATCGACCGCAATACCGTGCCGGTGGCGATGGGCGATGTGCGCATCACTTTTGCGGGCACCGTCGAGGTGCCGGGCAAGGTGGTATTCATTCACCCTTTGCACAATCTTGCCGTCATCTCCTACGATCCAAAGTCGATTGGCAATACGCCGGTGCGTGCCGCGACTTTGGTGACGCGCCCGTTGAGCCCCGGCGACGATGTGTGGGTGGTGGGCCAGCGCGCGGACTCCAAACTGCAGTCGCAGAAGACGCAAATCTCCAGCGTCGATGTAGTTTCATTTCCGTTGTCGCGCACGCTGCGCTTCCGCGACAGCAACTTGGAAGTGATCAGCCTCATCAACCCGCCCACCGATTTCGACGGCGTGCTGACGGATGAGAAGGGCGATGTGCTCGCGCTGTGGTCGAGTTTCGCATTCGAGTCGCAGCGTGAATTGGAGCAGATCAATCGCGGCATCCCGTCCGACCTGGTCAGCGAAATGATCGGCGTGATCGCCGACGGCCGGCCCCTGTATTCCTTCGAAGCGGAATTCGATGTGCAATCCTTGGCCGGCGCCCGCGAATTGGGACTGCCGGACGAATGGGTACGGCGTTTCGAGGAGCACAATGCGCAGCGGCGCCAGGTGCTCAGCATCAATCGGCTGGTTGCGGGTTCGCCTGCGGCAGCGCTGCTGGAACCGGGCGATCTGCTGCTGGCGGTTGACGGCAAGGTTGTGAATCGGTTTCGCGAGGTGGAACGCGCGGTGCAGAGTCCCGGGGTATCCGTGACGGTGTGGCGTGACGGTGCTGAAAAGACCTTGCAGATGAAAACCGTGGCGTTAAATGGCCGCGACATCGACCGCGTGCTCATCTGGGCCGGCGCGACGCTGCAGGCACCGCATCGCGCCATGGCGGCACAACGCGGCATCGCCCCTTATGGAGTATTTGTCTCGTTTTTCTTTTACGGATCGCCGGCGACGCACTACGGACTGTATGCCGGCCGCCGCATCACCGAAGTGGATGGTCAGCCGACGCCCGATCTCGACGCGTTCATCAGGGCGGTCAGCGGCAAGCCCGATCGCGCCTCGCTGCGGCTGAAGACCATCAGCTGGAACGGCCAGACGGACGTGATTACCTTGAAGCTCGACAAGCACTACTGGCCCGCATACGAACTCAATCGGCAGGAAGACGGCAGCTGGGTGAGAACCTCGCTCGATCCGCCGGACGTGACAGCGGCACTTCGGCCGGGGCAGTGAGTGTTGTGCGACGACTGTTTTTTTACGGCATCGGAGTGCGCACGAGGCCACTGGACCGATGGCAGCCGTTGGGGCTCGCGTCCTCCAGCACTGTGAGCTTGAGTGTCGCGCCTGAAAGGCCTACGAGGATGGGAAGCTTCGAGGCCCTGCGTCTTCGGGGCCTCGAAGCTTCCCATCCCCGTAGCCCATCCGTGCGGGACCGCTCAATCTCACAGTGCCGAGACCAGCGACTCGAGTGCCCCCAGCCAATGCTGGTAGTACGTATTGCCGAGATCCTCATCGCCCGCTGCGCGCGCTAGGGCGATCTGCCGCGACAGGGCTTCGGCCCATTGCGGCCAGGTGAATAGCCCGCGCTCATGCAAGGCCACGGTCATCGCAAATGCGCGCGCTTCCCACGGCTCGTTGAACACGGGACTCTCGGCGTCCAGCGGAATTCCCGGCAGAGCTTTCAGCGCCTCGTGCTTCATGCGGGTTCCAGGTACGGCTCGAACGCGTCGATGGAAATGACCGAGTGCGGCGCTCGCGCACTCTCGCCCCAGAGCTCGCGTGCATCGAAGGCGACGGTGTAGAGCCATTGCGGCGATTCGCCCAACTCTAGGGCATTCGTATCGGGGAATACATGCGCGCCGTGGATTCGTTCGACCACGCCCAGCTTGCCGCGCGCATACGCCGGCAGGCGCGTATGGTGCTGGGGTTGCAGGCCAACCGTGCGCACTCGATCCCCAACGGAAAAACGCGCAGGTTTCACCGCAGGCCGCGACGCGGAAAAGCCCTTTTTGATGGCCGCAACGGCGGAGTCGGCGCGCAGCACCTGCTTGGGCGGCGGTGGCGGCGCATCGCCGAGCACGCCCTTCTGCAGCGCCAGCTTTTCCAGCGCCGCCAGCCAGATCTCGTAATAACTCAAGTCGCGATAGTTCGGCAGCGTTTCGCGCGCCGCCCGGTTCATGTCGATATTCGACATGCCCGTGGGACCCATGGCGACCACCAGCGCCATCACGCGCGGCTCCCAGGGCCCATGAAAGTACTCGCCCTCGGGTTCTTGAACGATGGCGCCCGGCACATCCTGACCGCCTAGGTCGGCGTGCGAGTGGTAACTCACGCCGCGGGTGTCGGCAAGCCGGTGCCGATCATAGAGTCGCGTGTCACGAGGTTTGCCAATTCGCGCTCGCTCAGGTGTTCCGTGCCCGCCGGCCGCTGCGGAATGACCAGATAGCGCACCTCGGCGGTCGAATCCCAAATGCGGATTTGCGTGGTCTGCGGCAATTCAACGCCGAATTCCTTAAGGACACCGCGGGGATCTTGGACGGCGCGCGCGCGATAGGGCGCACTCTTGTACCAGGTCGGCGGCAGCCCCAGCACCGACCAGGGATAGCAACTGCACAGCGTGCATACCACCATGTTATGCACGGCAGGCGTGTTCTCGACCGCGACCATGTGCTCGCCCTGACGTCCCGTGAATCCCAATGAGGCAATGGCGGCGGTCGCATCTTCGAGCAACCAACGCCTAAATTCGGGATGTGCCCAAGCCCGTGCCACGACTTGTGCACCATTGCGGGGCCCGATTTTTGTCTGATATTCATCGATTAGAACGTCCAGCGCGGCCGGATCGATGTAGCCCTTTTCGGTCAAGCGGGCCTCCAAAGCGCGAACTCGCAATTCCAGCGCACTGGACGCGCGCTGCTCGTGCTGCTCGTGCTGGTGTTCGTGTTCGCTCATGGTTCGACTAGTATAGGGGGGTCCAGGAGGACCAGTCTCATGAATGACGCGTATCGAAAATCTACGCTTCCGGCAATGGCACTGCTGCTCGTATGTCTTTGCACGGCGGTCCCCTGTCAGGCCCGTGCCGCTGACCTCAGGCTGTATATCCTCGACTGTGGCCACGCCACTTTCAAGGATATGGGGGGATTTTCCGACACCGGCGAATATGACGGCAAGTCGGGAGAAATCGCCGTGCCGTGTTTCCTGATACGCCATCCCAAGGGCGATCTTTTGTGGGACGCGGGCCTGGGAGACCACTACAACTATCCCAAGGAAGGCAGCGATGCAGCGCCGGGGGTGCACGTTACCGTACCCGTCACGCTGCTGGCACAATTGCAATCGCTGAAGTTGACACCCAAGGACATCAATTTCATCGCCTTTTCGCATTTGCACTGGGATCACACCGGGAACGCCAACGCGTTTCCCGATTCGGTGTGGATCATGAACAAGGTTGAACTGGCGTGGGCGCTGGTGTTGCCGCCGCCGGGCGGGGTGCTGCCGGAAACTTGGAGTGCCTACAAGAGTGCAAAAAACGAGACAATCGAGGGCGACTACGACGTGTTCGGCGACGGCAAAGTGATGATATTGCGCGCGCCGGGACACACGCCGGGGCATCAAGTTTTAAAACTCAAATTGCAAAAGAGCGGCACAGTGATTCTTTCAGGCGATCTCTATCATCTACGAGCCAATCGACTCTTGAAGCGCGTGCCGGTCTACAACACGGATCGCGCCGATACCTTGGCCTCGATGAGCCGTATCGAAACCATCTTGAGGAACACTCACGGCCGCTTGATCGTGCAGCACGACCCCAAGGATTTTCAGGGCCTGCCAAAACCTCCGGGGTATCTCGATTGAGTGGAACGATAGCCCCTGCCTCACGTCAAGATCTGCCTGAAATCTTAGAGATTTATAACGAGGTCATTCGTACTTCGACGGCCGTGTACACAGAGATCGAGTTGACCGCGGAACGCGGCGCCGCGTGGTTCGATGCCAAGCGCGCCGCCGGCTTCCCCTTCCTTGTCGCCAGGGACGCATCGGGGGTTACCGGGTTTGGGACTTTTGGCGAATTTCGCGCGCCGCCCTGCTACCAGAACAGCGTGGAACACAGCGTTCACGTCCGCTCCGATCGGCGCCGCCAGGGCATCGGCCGGCAGTTGGTGATCGAGCTCATGAAGCAGGCGGCGGCCATGCATAAGCACGTCATGATCGCCGGCATTGACGCCGACAATGCCGTGTCCATCAAGCTGCATGAAGGCCTGGGTTTCATCAACGTAGGGCACTTTCATGAGGTGGGATTCAAGTTCGGCCGCTGGCTCGACCTGGTGTTCCTGGAGTGTCGCCTTCCTGCTACAAAGTTGTTAACAACTGTAAAACCGCTGACTTAAGCAGGAAGCGGCGCTTGCTGGTAGCGGAGTCTTGATATCATGAGGGTGTGGTAAGAGCTACACAGACAGAGATTGAAACCGCGGTCGAGGCGTTGCGCGCCGGCGAATTGGTGGTGTTTCCGACGGAAACCGTCTATGGATTGGGTGCGAATGCAGCCAATCCTCCGGCCGTCCGCAAGATTTTCGAGGTCAAGGGCCGTCCCCCCGATCACCCGGTGATCGTGCACCTGGATGATCCGCGCTACCTGCATCGGTGGGTTTCGCAAATGCCGGCGGTTGCGGAAGCCTTGGCAAATAAATTCTGGCCCGGCCCCTTGACGCTGATTCTTCCCAAGGCCGAAAACGTCAATGAAATCGTCACCGGCGGCCAGGACAGCATCGGCATTCGCGTCCCCTCACATCCCATGGCGCAGCAGTTGCTGAACGCGTTCGGCGGGGGTATCGCGGCGCCCTCGGCCAATCGCTACGGCCGCTTGAGTCCCACCAAGCCGGAACATGTGCGCGATGAGCTCGGCGATGCGGTCAGGGTGATTTTGGACGGCGGCGACTCGCCCATCGGACTCGAGTCCACCATCGTTTCCTGCCTCGACAATCAAGCCCGGCTGCTGCGCCCGGGGTTCATCACGCGCTCGCAACTCGAACAAGTTGTGGGGCCCCTGGTGGTGGGCGGAGCCGTGCCGCGCGCGCCCGGCGACCGCGCCTTGCACTATGCGCCCTCGACGCCCCTCGAGATTGTGGATTCGGACGACCTCGAGGTTCGCGCCGGCGAGATCGTCGCGCGCGACGAGAAAGTGGCGGTACTGGCGATGCGCCCGCCATTGCACACGCAGCGGCACATGACCTGGATCAATGCCGGCAAGAAGCCCGACACCTACGCGCACAATCTGTACAACCATTTGCGCACGCTGGATCGGGTGGGCTGCGTAAAAATATTCGTGCAAAGCCTGCCACAGGACGAGAGGTGGGCTGCGATCCTGGATCGCTTGCAGCGTGCCAGCGGCATGGGAGATGATTCTTTGGAGCTGAGTGTCAGTTAAGCTCCCGACCCTGATGGAACTCGATCCCAAGCAAGATCCTTTCTCGCGAGAGGCGATCCAACATTTGGTGGCTCGTTACGGCTCGCCCCTGCTCGTCATCGATGCCGAGCGCGTGCG
>Ga0070764_10000144_pt1 | contig 23999 bp, 20 predicted proteins | sample HubBroMetageWRM4_FD_67287 | JGI IMG/M metagenome (GOLD analysis project Ga0070764, IMG submission 67287) | Warmed soil microbial communities from the Hubbard Brook experimental Forest, New Hampshire - Hubbard Brook CCASE Soil Metagenome WRM 4 | ecosystem: Environmental > Terrestrial > Soil >... | reverse complement strand
TCGGTGAAGTCGCCGAGCGGACGGTGAAGCTGCTCAAAGCCTGCGTGCCGACCGCGGTGCCCGGCATCGCCTTCCTGTCAGGCGGTCAATCGGACGAGGAAGCGACCGCGCATCTCGACGCCATCAACAAGCTCGGCCCGCTGCCTTGGCACGTGACGTTCTCGTATGGCCGCGCGCTGCAAGCGGCGCCGCAGAAGGCGTGGTCCGGCAAGCCCGAGAACGTGCCTGCGGCGCAACGCGCCTTCGGCCATCGTGCCCAAATGAACAGCCTCGCCGCACTCGGCCGCTGGACCGCCGACCTGGAAAAGAAAGCGGCGTGACGCGACATCATCCTCCCGCGCAAGCGGGGGCGAATGTGGGTCCTCGCCTCTATCTGTTCACGCCGCCGCTGGGCGATCCCACCGCGTTCGCAGACAAACTCGCCGCCGCGCTTGACGTCGGCAATATCGCGGCGTTGCTTCTTCGCCTGGAAGACGCCGACGAGCGCACACTCGTCAATCGCGCGAAGACCGTAGCGGCGATGGCGCAACCGCGCGGCGTTGCGCTGCTCCTCGACGGACGGCCGGAGCTTGCCGCGCGCGCCGTCGCCGATGGCGCGCATCTTGACGGAATAGACGCGCTGACTGCGGCGATTGGCGCACTCAAACCAGAGCGCATTGCCGGCGGCGGCGGTCTAAAGAGCCGACATGATGCCATGCTGGCCGCTGAAGGCGGCGCCGATTACGTCATGTTCGGTGAGCCCGACCGCCACGGCCGCCGCCCGCCCTTCGCGGCCGTAATCGAGCGCATCAATTGGTGGGCGGAAGTTTTCGAAGTGCCCTGCGTCGGCTATGCGGGCGACCTCGGCGAGGTTTCCGCACTGGCGCAAGCCGGCAGCGATTTTGTCGCGCTTGGCGATTGGATATGGACCAAAGAAGACGCGCCTGCCGCGCTGGTCGCGGCGGCCGCGAAATGCCTCGGTGAACCCGTATCGCCAGCCGTGTCGAAATGAACCCCGCATCCGTTCATGGCCTCGTAGCCGCCTTCAAGCCCAGCACAACGCTGGCGCTCGCCGCGCTGCTCATCGCGCCCGCGTTCGCGCCCGCCCGCGCCGCCGAATTGGATAATGTCTACGGCGCCTTTCAGCGCGGATATTTCTTGACGGCTTTCGGGCTTGCCACCCAGCGCGCCACCGACAAGAACGACCCCAAGGCCATGACCATGCTCGGTCAACTTTATGCCGAGGGCAACGGCGTGCCGCAGGACGATCGCAAAGCCGCCGAATGGTACAAGCTCGCCGCCGATCGCGGCGACCGTGACGCCGTGTTCGCGCTGGCGATGTTTCGGCTGACCGGCCGCGCCGGCCCGCGCGACCGCGATCAAAGCGCCAAGTTGCTGGCCGCCGCGGCGAAGCTCGGCCATCCGCTCGCCGCCTACGATCTCGCGCTGCTCTACATCGAGGGGCAATTATTTCCGCAGGATTTCAGTCGCGCCGCCGACCTGCTGCGCGTCGCCGCCGACGCCGGCAATTCCGACGCCCAATACGCGCTCGGCACTCTTTATAAAGAAGGCCGCGGCGTGAAGAAGGACATGGTCGAGGCGGTGCGCTTGTTCTCGCTCGCGAGCCTGGTCGACAACACCGAAGCCGAGGTGGAATACGGCATCGCGCTGTTCAACGGCGCCGGCATTGCCAAGAACGAGACGGCAGCAGCCGAGGTGTTCCATCGGGCGGCGGTACAAGGCAGCGCGGTGGCACAAGACCGGCTCGCACGGATTCTCGCCGATGGCCGCGGTGCGCCGAAGAACGCGGTCGCTGCGACGAAGTGGCACCTTGTCTCCAAGGCCCATGGCGAGACCGACCTGATGCTCGACGATTTCGTCAACGGCCTCGACGCCAAGACGCGCGAGGCTGGCGAGAAGGCGGCGAAACCCTACCTCGACGCGCTCAAAAAACCGCCGTCGTAACGCCCGGCTCTTCCGCGTTTCGCGCGGTGTCGCAACAGAGCTTACTTCTGCGTCATCACCCAGACGCCGTTCCACTCACCATCGGGAGGATTGCTCGTAAGGTGGCGGCAGCGCTCAATATAGGTGGTCGACAGCTTGTCCTTGGGATGGCAGACCAACGCTTTTTCGAACTGGCCGATGGCGTTGGTGAAATTCCCAGCGCGGTAATTGCGCATACCCTCGTTGAAGTAGCTCACCACGTCCATCAGGTTGGGGAAACTCTCGTCGGTGTGATGATCGAGCACTTCAAAGACGCCGACCGGCTCGGTCTTGCCCTTCACCACCACCTGATCCACGTTCCGAATACGGTAGGTGCCGCGCAACCGGCTGAAGGTATTTTCGCTGATCAGGATCTGCGCCGAATAGCTTTTACAGGCGCTTTCCAGCCGCGATGCCAAATTCACGCCGTCACCAATGAGAGTGTAATCCATGCGCTTGGCCGAGCCGATGTTGCCGGACACCACCATGTCGGTGTTTAGCCCGACACCCATCTCAACCGGCTTCTGACCGCGCAGGACCCGCTCGCGGCTCCAACGCTGGCATTCACGGATCATGGCGATCGCCGCGCGAACCGCGCGGTCCTCGTCGTCGTCATGCGCTATCGGCAGCCCGAACGCCGCCATGACGGCGTCGCCGATGAATTTGTCGAGCATGCCTTCTTCGCGGGCGATGCACTCGACCATCAGCGAGAAATATTCGTTGAGAAAGGCGACTGTGCCCTGGGCGCCCATCTCCTCGCTCAATGTGGTGAAACCGCGGATATCCGAGAACAGGATGGTCGCTCGGGTGCTGGCGCCGCCGAGCAGGCCGGCGTCACCATCATGGTCAAGCATGCGCGCGGCAATCGCCGGGTCCATGTAGCGCGCCATGGTGGCCTTGACGCGCTTCTCGGTGCTGATGTCCTCGATCATCAGCAGGGTCCCGAGTTGTTTGCGATCGCCACTCTCCAACGGCAACACCGTCAGATTGACCGACACCGGCCGGTCGCCAAACATGATCTCGACATCCATCGCGACGTTGGCGAGTTTCTCTAATTGAACTTTCTTGATGCGCTCGATGATCCACTCGTTCACGCCAGCAAAAAACTCGGTGGCGCTGTGCCCAAGGATGTCCGCAGCCGCCAGCCTTATAATGCGGGCGCCGGCGCTGTTGCAGGTGACAATGGTGTCACGCTCATCCAGGGTAATGACGCCGTTCGACATACTTTCGAGCATGCTCTCGTTGTAGTTCTTGATCTTCTGGACGTCGTCAAACAGCTTGGCGTTTTCAAGCGCGATTGCGACCTGTGCGGTAAAAGCTTTCAGACGCGCTTCGTCCTCGGCGGTAAATGGACCGCCGCTCTTGTTCAGCGCTTGGGTCACACCGATGATCACGCCGTGCTTATTGATGACCGGCGTACACAGGATGGAACGGGTGAAGAACCCTGTCTGCTTATCGAAGCTGGTATTAAACCGCAGGTCGGCATAGGCATGCGGAATATTGACGGTCTTTCCGGTGGTGAACACGGTGCCGGCGATGCCGGCATGATTGGGGAAGCGGATTTCGCCGATCGTCGCCCCCATGGCGACGCGCGAGAACAGTTCACCGGTCTTGTCGTCATGCAAGAACAGCGTAGAGCGCTCCGCTCCTAACATCCGCGCCGCCTCGTTCATTACCCGCTGCAGCAACTGATCGAGATCGATCTGAGAGGTGATGTCGGCGACGATGTCGAGAAAGGCCAATTCCTGGGCGCGCGCTTTCTCCATGCGCTCGACTGCTTGGGAACTGCGTAGCGCCGGTATCGACTGAGCCGCGATAGCTTCGAGCAGCGCCCGCTCACGCTCGGAAAAGACGCCACCGAGCTTGTTGAGCGCCTGTGCTACGCCGACGACGTCACCCTTCGCGGTGCGAAGCGGGACGCAAAGGATGGTCTTGGTGACGTAGCCGGTCTCTTGGTCGATCGTTGCGGTAAAGCGCGGATCGGCATAGGCATCATCGACGATGATGCTGGCGCCTGTTTGGAATGTTGCGCCGATAATGCCGTCATTACTGAGAAGACGAATCTCCCGGCGACGAATGCCCTGCGCAACACGCGAATAAAGTTCCCCGGTACCGGCGTCGTAGAGGAAGAAGCTCGATCGGTCACAGCCGAGCGCCGTCGACGTCATTTCAACCAATTCTTCCAAGATTTCATCGAGCGTTTCGGTGCCCGATATCCGCTGGGCGACATCCAGCAGGACGTTGACGTCCTCGAGCCGTTGGCGCTTGCCGCCAACGAGTGGCTGAAGACGCGCCTTGCCGCCTGATCGTCGCGGGTTGCGGCGCCTGGTGTCGCGATCCGGAGCAGAAGCTTCGCCGTCGGCCGTCATGACGCATTGCCCCGAGCGACTTCGAGTTCGTGGCGGAGCGCTGCGCAGGTGGCTTTGAGTTCCTGGATCTCCCTGGTGGCAGCTGCCACGGCCTCTTGTTTCAGGACTTTGGCCTGGAATGCTGCATCCTCAAGCTGCTCCCGCAGGACGCGGATCGCGGAATGCAATTGCACGCCTTCGTTATGGGCCGAGGCATTGAGGCGTTGGATCTCTTGGCGATGGTCTTCGCGCGCGTCCTCAATCGCGTCGCGGAGCGACGTTGCGGTGTGGCGCAGCTGAGCGATCTCGTCGGCCGAGCGCGCGACGGCACGCTCGACAGCTGTCCGTCCCTCATGGCGTGTTTCTTCAAGCGCGTCGCGCAACGCCGTGATCGTCGCTTTAAGTTCGGCCATATCGCCTTCAGAACTTGCACGGATGCTCTGTCGCACCGCATTGCGTTCCGCCTCGGCGTCCTCAAGCGCCTGGCGCAGCGCTGCTATCGTCGCCGTCAGATGGCGTTTTTCGCTTTCCTGCTCACGAGCGATTCCATCATCGGGGAGGACGTCGAGCGTGGCCATGGTAAGGACCCCTTCTCGGTTACTCGGCCTTAACCGCATTCCCGACGTCAAATCAATCCGTCGCCGTCGAGCTAGCATGATTGTAGCCGTTGGCGCGGCTTTTTTATTGTCATATTTCTATCCGTTGGCCTCCGCACGCCGTCGCAACCCCCAGACCAGCGTAACGATCACCGCAGCGACAAACCACATTCCGAGCAAGGTCGTCCCGACCGGCAGCGTCACCAGGCCGAGAAAGCCGAACATCATCGCCACGAGGACCGGACCCGCGACATCGACGTCCATGAACTGGCACGGCTCGATCCCAGAGATCGGATTGTTGGAGCTGAGCATGATCGAGGCCGCGGCGGCGAGCCACACTGACACCGTTGGCCCGAAAGTGAACACAAGGATCAGGCCCAGCGGGACGCCGAACCCGGCGAAAGGATAGCGTGGCCCGAGCGATTTTGGTCCTCAGGCAATTTTCTTTCCTCTCAGACGGGCGCGACCTGAGAAACGGCGCCGCCTGCACCTTACGCCTACACTACTGAGGTCATGATAGGTGCTCTGGACAGTCTGTTTCGCCTGCAAGATGATGTTGCGGCTGAGGCGGACACGGCGGCGATGGCCGAAAACGGCGTTGCCGGCCGTGCTTGAACGGTGCTTGATGGTAAAGCCAAGTCGAATGCTGAGTGCCGCGTCTAACATACGACCACTGGGGGGATCATGACCGCGCAGCCGAAGTCCGCAGAAACTCAAGAAAATGGCCCCATGGCCGGGGAAAAAGTCGTCAACCTCGCGATGCAAGGCAGTGGTAGCCACGGCGCTTTCATTTGGGGCGTTCTGGACCGCATACTTGAAGATGGGCGGATTGGCTTCGACGGCATCACCGCGACCAGCGCTGGCGCCATCAATGCCGTCGTGCTCGCCGACGGTCTCGCGCAAGGCGGCCGTGAAGGCGCGCGCACACACTTGCGCAGTTTCTGGACAAAAATGTCGGAGGCCGCGGCCAAAAGCCCGATCGCGCCGTCCATCTTCGACCAAGCGAACCCAAAATTCGGCCTCGATCACACGCCGGCTTATCTTTTCAACGAGATGATCTCCCGCATGATGTCGCCCTACGAGCTAAATCCTCATGACGTCAATCCGGTGCGAGATTTGCTCAACGCCACCGTCGACTTCGAGCGCGTGCGCCGGCAAAAGGCGGTCAAGGTGTTTCTTTGCGCCACCAATGTCCGCACCTCCAAAGTGAAAACGTTTCCACGCGAAGAGCTCACCGCCGAGCATGTGCTCGCCTCCGGCTGCATGCCGATCAAGATGCGGGCGCCGGAGATCGACGGCGAACATTATTGGGACGGCGGCTACATGGGGAATCCGGCGATCTTTCCCGTGATTTATAACTGCGACGCCCGCGATGTCATCATGGTGCATCTGACCCCGTTCGAGCGGGCAGAGAACCCGACCACCTCGCCCGCCATTATCGCCCGCATGCAGGAAATCATCTACAATTCCTCGCTAATGCGCGAGATGCGCGCCATCGCCTTCGTCACCAAGCTGATCGACGAGGGCAAGATCTCCGACGGCAAGCGCATGTACATGCACCTGATCGAGGCCGAGGACGTGATCCGCGATCTGTCCGGCTCGAGCCCGATGAACGGCACCTGGAAGTTTCTCACTCATCTGTTCGAGATCGGCCGCGAGCGCGCCGACAGGTGGCTCAGTGCCCATTACGGACAGCTCGGCAAGGAGACCACCGTCGACATGCAAGAGAAGTATTTGTGATCTGGGCGTTGGCGAAACGCCCTCCGACAATGCCGCTGTGAACCGGTATAAACAGCTCAAGGCTGACGACAACCCAAGAGGTTCAAATGACCGACGAACCACTCGAGGTGCTGATAACTCGGAAAATGCCGGATGGTACGTACGCCGTGGTCAACGCGCTCAAAAACCTGCGTCCTGTTCAGGCCGGCTTTGCAAACGCTGATGCGGCGGAGAAATTCATCGAGGAGTTTTATTTAGCTCGCGGAGTTCTGCGGCCGCACGAATCAAAGCCAACAACCTGAATTCGTGCCGCCGTCGCAAATCCTGCTTGTACCGCGAACGCGGTTTTTGCAGCCGCCGCTACAAATATTTGGATTGCAGATCGATCGTGGTTTCGACGCCAAGGCGATCGAAGTTTGAATGCAGCCATTGCTCGGCCCGTTCGCGGCCAATCCGGTAAAGATGCTCGATGAAATCCCAGTCGCCGTTCAGCTTGCTGGAGTTTGACAAGGCGCCGATGACGTCTTCGCCGTCGATGGTATGAAGAAGTATTCGTTTGCCGTCGGCGATCTGGCCTTCGTCGATAAGCTTCGTGACAAACGCAACGACGCGGATTTCCCGCATCAGCGATGAATTAAAAGTAACCTCTTGCATCCGGCTGAGAATGGCGGGCGCGGTGGTCGGGTTCTCCTGCCGCTCAAGCGGCGTCAGGTGAACAAGGATGATGTCGCGCGCCTCGCACGCGTAGATCACGGGAAACAACGCCGGGTTCCCCATAAAGCCGCCGTCCCAATAGTATTCGCCGTCGATCTCGACGGCGTGCATCATGAGTGGTTGGCACGACGACGCGACCACATGCTCGGCGCGGAGTTCCTCGGAGCGAAAAATCATGACCTTGCCGGTGCGCACGTTGGTCGCGGATAAAAACAACTTGACCGCCGATTGCCGGCGCAAGACCTCGAAATCGACGATCTCTTCAAGCAGCGTCTTGAACGGATTGTAGTTCGTCGGATTGAGCTGATAGGGCGAGAAAACGTGACTGAGCGTGTCGACAAGCACGTAGCCCGGCGAGAAATCGAGGCCGAAGCGTCCGTACATCTTGTCCAACGGCGAAGGTTGAAAAATGCTGGCGGCTGTCGTTTCGGACAATCGCCGCCAATAGCGATCGAGCGCTTTCTTTGCTCCTTCACGTCCGCCAACGGCTAACCCATAAACGAGAACGGCGGCATTGACCGCGCCGGCGCTTGTTGCGGTAATGCCGTCCAAAGCGAGCCGTTCTTCCTCAAGCAGGCGATCAAGCACGCCCCACGTGAAAGCACCGTGGGCGCCGACACCTTGAATGGCCAAATTGACGAGCTTTTGGCCAGCAACGACCGACCGGGCCTGGTTAACGCTTGGATTGGCGTGCGCGGTCATGGGTGGGCTACGCGCTGGGCCGGCGGCAGGGCCAATAGATCAGTCGGCATATCTATAAAGAGCGCTTCGTTGCCGTCAACGCGAACCTCGCGGTCGCCGAGATCGGACCATTGCCGCTAAGCGGCGCCGCCGGCCAAGAGTATTAGCGGATCAAGATCACCTTGAACTGGCCGCACGCGATCGAGACACCGAGCGGCAACGACACCGATGACCCGAAGCGGACCTCGGATGTCAGAACGTATTGAACATAAGCTTTCATCAAATAGTTTCTTTTTTTCATCCACTTCAGATGCTGGTGAGCGGATAAGTCCGGGCGCGATCGCCGCCATCAAGGTCAGCGAGACCCGTGTGGCCGGGGACTGGAAGTTCGCAGCCTGCGAGCCAGGGCTTGGCATGATTGGCTCAACATAGATTCCCTGTAGAAGACGGCGATCTAACAATAAGGAAGTCCGGAATGCGAAAGACATCGGGTCTCTTTGACAGACCGACCGCCAACACAGTGTTTTTGTGGGGATGTTTGGCTGCGATTTTTTGCAGCGATGCGCATGCCGATGTTTACGATGAGACAAGACCGATCGTGGAAGTCAGAAACGGCAAGCTCCAAGGTGTAGAAGAACATGGCATGCTTGCTTTCAAGAACATTCCCTACGCTGCCCCACCGGTCGGAGAACTGCGGTGGAGGCCGCCGCAACCGGCGCAAAACTGGCAAGGTGTTCGCAACGCGGACCGGTTCGGTCAGGCGTGTGTCCAACCGATGGTCGAGGGATTGAACCCGGAACTCATTCCGGGGAGCGAAGATTGCCTGAAACTCAATGTCTATACGCCTAAATCCGGCAAAGACCTGCCGGTCAAAAATCTGCCGGTCATGGTCTGGATTCACGGCGGCGGTTTGCTGACAGGGTCGGCGACAGAGCCCTATTACGCGCCAATCGCATTGATCGGACAGAGCGTGATTGTCGTTACCGTCGACTACCGCCTCGGTAAGCTCGGGTTTTTTGCACCGACGGCATTGGCGGAAGAAGCGGCGAAAAATGACGAACCCGTGGGTAACTACGGGATCATGGATCAGATCGCAGCGCTGAAATGGGTCCGCGAAAATATCACCGCCTTCGGCGGTGATCCAACTAACGTTACCATCTTCGGCGAGTCCGCCGGTGGCCGCAGCGTCACATGGCTCATGACTTCACCAGCCGCCAAGGGTTTGTTTCACAGGGCGATCGCAGAGAGTGCTCAACAGACCCCGTTGCGCGGCCAGACCGAACAAAGATATGGCCTGCATCCGGCGCAAGAGCTGGACGCGAAGTATGTTGCATCTCTTGGCGTGCAGGATCTGCAGCAACTGCGGGCACTCCCTGCCAATAAATTGGTGATGACGCCGAAGCAGTTCGAGGACGGTGAGTTCGGCGGCGCCTTCATCGACGGCAAGGTGCTCATCGGAGATCCGATCGCCTTATTTGCACAAGGCAAGCAACATAAGGTCCCTTTCATGATCGGCACCAATTCGTGGGACGCCAGTTTCTTCGTCCCAAGCCAGCCGCCATTAGCTTCCTACTTGAAAAAAATGGGGGAAGATCCGCAGGTGATCGAAAAATTATACGTCGGCTTCAAAAATGAATGCGCACTGCCGGCCGAGGTGATGGCTGATGCTTGGTATCGCGCCAGCGTCAAGCTGTTGGCGGACAGCGCCGGCAAAGCTGCCCCCAGCTATGCCTACTACTTCGATTATTTGACGCCTTCGATCCGCGCCTCACATCCGGGATCGCCACATACGTTCGAGATAGCTTATGTGTTCGGCAGCCTGGGCTTCGTGCTGCCGAGCCCTCTGCAACCTCAGTCCGGCGACAATCAATGTTCCCGGATCGAAAAAGCCGCGGAAGATCTGAAAGAAAGGGCCATATGGTCAACTTACTGGTTCCCGATGGCCGATAAAAACAACAGCGGTGATCGCGCAATCTCTCAACAATTGTCGAGCAGTTGGGCGTCCTTTGCGAAGACAGGGAATCCCAATGTCAGCGGCCAGCCCGCTTGGCCACAATACGATCTGAAAACCGATACGATGAGAGAATTCAGCGATGATGAGAACGGCCTGGTCAACGGCCTGAGAAAAGACCGCGTCGATTATCAGATCAGAACCTTGAAGTCGCTTTACAGTGTAGACTGATTTACTCGAAGCGCTGACACCATGCCGAAGCGGTTATAGCCCGCGCATTGCAGCCTGCGCGCCGAGACACTTTGTAATTCATTTCGCCCTCACCGCTCGCAACAGCCGACGAAAAAATCGATAGCGGCCGCTACGTTGTGTGCGCCGCCTCAGCTTCCGCATCGACGGTAACAAGCGGGTCCCCATGGCTGGCCAAGTACGCGTTGGCCATCTCCTCAGAAAGCGCGTAATTTCGCGTCTGATTGCAGCCGTAACATACGAAGATCGTTTTCCGCATGGTCGGCGATTTTGGATGCGCCAACGCGGCAACGTAGATCATCTCGGTATGGCACTTTGGGCAAGGCGCCGACACGCGGTCTTCAGACATGGCCATGTTCCTCTGGGCGCTCCATGCGGCTGCACGTAGGTCTCCAGCACCCGATTTTCGGCCATTATTATGATCAGTCTCTTAAAGGCACCCAGGAAGGCGCGGCTCCCGCAACCTCAAAGTTCACCTTCCGTTATGTCCGGTTTCGAAACCGAGGCAGACCTGTCGCTAGGGGCCTGTCCTGGTCCGCTTGTGAGCCATTTCCAAATCGCGGGTTTATATTTGCCGCAGCACAACCTGACCCGGGGCCAATTCCGCTCGTTGCGATTTGCTGCTTTGATGGTGTGAAGAAGCTCCGGTCGTATAGTTGCGCGCGCACTGCGGCTTTTCTCTGCGCCCTCAAAGGGCAAAATGGATGATCCCTAGGTATTTCCGCGCCGCGGCCGCGACCGTATTGGTTCTGACGCTCTGCGCAGTTGCCCCGACTTATGGGCGATCGAACCCGGCGAACGAACTCAACCGGAGGATGGTTGAGCTTTTTAACGCTGGACGAATCTCTGAGGCGCTTCCGCTCGGCCAGCGATTGGTAGTGATGCTCGAAGCGACGCTTGGGCCCGATCATCCCGATGTAGCGACGGCGCTGAACACTTTGGCTCTCCTCTATGGCAATTTGGGCCGCTATGCCGAGGCCGAGCCGCTCTTCAAACGCTCCCTGGCAATCCGCGAAAAAGCCTTCGGCGCCGATCATCCCAATGTCGCGATGGGGCTGATCAATCTTGCCGGGCTCTATGCGCGTCAGAGCCGCGATGCTGAGGCCGAACCGCTTTACAAGCGCTCGCTGGCCATGATGGAAAAAGCCCTTGGGCCGGAAAATAGTGCTGTCGCACAGTCGCTGACCTATCTGGCCGATTTTTATAGCAACCAGCGGCGCTATACTGAGGCCGAACCGCTTTATAAGCGGGCGCTGGATATCCGGGAAAAGGCTCGGCCGCCCGATTACCCTGCCATCGCGCGAGCATTGAACGATCTGGCTGTGCTCTATAACAGCCAAGCCCGCCTCGCCGACTCCGAGCCACTGTTGAAGCGAGCGTTGGCGATCGAGGAGAAGGCGCTCGGACCTGATCACCCCGATGTCGCGGCGGCGCTGGGCAATCTGGCCGGGCTCTATGCCGACCAGGCCCGCCTCGCTGACGCCGAGCCGCTGTTGAAGCGAGCGGTAGCGATCTCGGAAAAGGCGCTGGGACCCGATCATCCCAACGTCGGAACGGCGCTCAGTAATCTCGCCGCGCTCTATCGGGTCCAGGGCCGCGACATCGATGCCGAGCCACTGTTCAAACGGGCGCTGGCAATCCAGGAAAGAGCGCTCGGGCCAGATCATCCTGATGTCGCAGCCGTAATGGCCAATTTGGCTGGGGTGGATGAAGACGAGGCCCGCTACGCGGAAGCCGAGCAGTTCCGCAAGCGGTCGCTCGCCATAACGGAAAAAGCGCTCGGGTCCGATTCTTCCGAACGCGCGATGGCGGTGCACAACCTGGCTTTGCTCTATGTCATGGAGGGCCACGACGCCGATGCCGAGCCGCTACTCAAGGCGGCGCTGGCGGTCCAGCAAAAGACGCTTGGGCCCGATCATCCCGATGTCGCCTCGTCATTGCATGATTTGGCTTTGCTATATGACAAGACGAGCCGCCACTTTGAGGGTGAGTCGCTGTTGAAAGAGTCCCTGATTATCAGGGAGAAGGCGCTTGGCCCCGATCATCCCGATGTAGCTCGATCGCTGAACAGTCTAGCCGAACTCTATAGGAAGCAAGGCCGGTACGCCGACGCGCTTCCCCTCGTTCGCAGGACGCTCGCCGGTAAACGCGCGGCGGCATCGCCTGCGTTGCCAGTCCTGTTCGGTGCTCAAACCGCAAAGCTTCTATCCGCAGATGCGGCCATCGACGATGGTCTCAATGTGGTGCAGCAGGCGTCGCAGACCGCTGCCGGCGAAGCTCTCAACGCGCTGGCGGTGCGCTTTTCCGCGGGTAACGACCGGCTCGCTCAACTTGTCCGCAAGGATCAGGATCTCTCCGCCGAGAACGCCGCGCTCGACAAGGCAATCATCGCCGCGGTGTCCATGGAGCCTTCGAAGCGTGATGCTGCGACGGAGCAACGGATCAGGGAGCGCGTCGCGGCGATCGCCAAACAACGCGATGAGCTGCAAGCCGTTTTCAGGCGCGAGTTTCCGGATTACGCGGCTTTATCGAACCCGCAAGCGCTTTCGCTCAAGGACATTCAGCCATTACTCGCCGATGACGAGGCCCTCGTTGTCGTCCACCTCGACAACAAAAAAAGTCACGTCTGGGCAATCAGCCGAACGACGGCCGATTGGAAGGAACTCGCAGTTACGGCGGGCGACGTCTCTCAGCAGGTCGCAGCACTCCGCCGCCCGCTCGATTCCTCCCGGCCATTCGATCCGCAGGCAAGCTTCACGCTTTATCGCCAAATTCTAGCGCCCGTCGAAAACAGTTTGACTGGAAAGCCGCGCTTGAGTCTCGTGCTCGACGGCGCGCTGACCAGCCTGCCGCCGCAGCTTTTGGTGATGCGAGATCCAACCGGCAAGGCGCTCAAGGGCGTTGACTGGCTGGTGCGGACGCATTCCGTCACCGTGCTGCCCTCGATTGCGAGCCTGAAAGAGCTGCGCGCAAAGTCGGCTCTCGGCAAAGCGGCCAAGGCACTAATCGGGTTTGCCAATCCGATCTTCGATCCCGATGCTCAGCAGCTCGCGCAAAACGCCAGCGTCGCCGCAGAGGTGGCCGCGGCGCGCGGCATCCGCGGCACGGTCGCCGATGTCTCGGAACTGCGGACGGCGCTGCCGCCGCTGCCAGATACCGCTGATGAGCTGAAAAAGGTCGCCGCCGGGGTGCATGCCGAGTCCGCCGATTTAATCACCGGCGCTGATGCCACCGAGACCCGCGTCAAAGCGGCCAAGCTCGACCAATATGGCATTGTTTATTTCGCCACCCACGGCTTGCTCGCCGGCGAAGTGGCCAATTTCGCCAAGCTCAACGCCGAGCCGGCGCTGGTACTGTCGTTGCCCGAACATCCCACCAAACTTGACGACGGCCTCCTCACCGCCAGCGAAGTGGCACAGCTCAAACTCAATGCCGACTGGGTGGTGCTGTCGGCCTGCAACACGGCAGCGGCGGAGAAGCCCGGCGCGGAGGCGCTGTCCGGGTTGGCACGCGCGTTCTTCTATGCGGGAGCGCGCTCGCTCGTCGTCTCCAACTGGGAGGTCAACTCCGAGAGCACAGTTGAATTGATGACCGGAATGTTTGCAGCGCTAGCCGCCGATCCGAAGCTTTCGCACGGCGAGGCGCTGCAAAAATCCATGCTGGCCATGATCGATAACAGGCAACACCCCGAATGGGCCGACCCGCAATATTGGGCGCCGTTCGTTGTAGTCGGTGAGCCGGCCAAGCCCGCGAACTAGGCGACAACTTCGCTTTCGCGGAGGTGGAAGCGTCAACGAAAAGGCATGCCCGCTTTGACGCCCTCCACCCCACGGAGCTTGTCATCGGGCCCGCCCCTACGGGCGATCGCGCCTCCCGAGCGTGAACGCGTCATTGCCCCGTTGGTGCGGTCTTCCTCCCCCACTCTGAGGCGGAGGTGAAGGGCACAAAGCGGCCGCGTTGCACCTTGCGTTAAAGGACCACGCCAGCTACGCGAAGCCCATGCCCCAATCCGCGCTGCTCAACGTCATGATCAAGGCCGCCTTTCGCGCCGGCAAAAGCCTCAAGCGCGATCTCGGCGAGGTCGAAAACCTGCAAGTCTCGCTCAAGGGGCCGCGCAATTTCGTCACCGCCGCCGATCGCCGCGCCGAGGAGATTTTGCGGGCCGACCTCGCCAGGGCACGGCCGGATTACGGCTTCCTCGGCGAGGAAGGCGGCGCGCATCCAGGCGCCGACAAGTCCCACCGTTGGATCGTCGATCCGCTCGACGGCACGACGAATTTTCTTCACAGCATCCCGCATTTTGCGGTGTCGATCGCGCTGGAGCGAAACGGCGTCATCGTCGCCGCGCTAACCTACAATCCGGCGAATGACGAGCTTTTTACCGCCGAGCGCGGCAAAGGCGCGTTCCTCAACGACCGGCGGCTGCGCGTCGCCGGAAGGCAAAAGCTCGCTGAGGCCGTGGTCGCCTGCGGGCTGCCGCATTACGGCCGCGGTGATTTGGCGACGGCGCGTGAGGAAATTTTCGCCGTGCAACGGCATTTCGCCGGACTGCGGCGCTTCGGCGCCGCCACGCTCGACCTCGCCTATATCGCCGCCGGCCGGTTCGATGCCTATTGGGAGCGCGATTTGTCGCCGTGGGATCTCGCCGCCGGCATTCTTCTGGTTCGCGAAGCCGGCGGCTTTGTCACCGACCTCGACGGCGGCGACGCCATATTGACCAAAGGCCACGTCGGCGCCGGCAACGACACCATGCACCGCGAGCTATTGCGGCTCCTCAATGAGGCCGGCCGCGAGGCGGCAAAGGTCCCCGAGCCTTCATGAGCGCCATCGGACCGCCGCAAATCGCGCGCCGGGTTGGTCGAGCTTGGCGTTTTTATTCGCTGGCACGCTGTGCCATAGTGCGCGCTTAGGTTTGGGACGTTGAGCCAACAGAGCCGATGGCGAGCCCCCTGGAACAGAACAAGCTAGCCTCGCCCCGCATCTTTCTTGTGCGGATGCTGGTGTTCCTCATTCTGTGCGCGTTGATCGGTTTTGTGCTTCAGCACCAAATCCTCAACGCCTTCATGGCCAACCCGTGGCTCAACGGGCTGATTGTCGGCGTCCTCCTCATCGGTATCGTTTTGTCGTTTCACCGCGTGATCCGGCTTTTTCCCGAAGTCGCCTGGGTCAACGGCTTTCGCCGTGCCGATCCGGGGCTGGCGGTCTCCCGCGAGCCGGTGCTGCTCGCGCCCATGGCCACCATTCTGAGCGGCGAGCGCGTCGGCCGCGTCGCCATAACCTCGCAGACCATGCGCGCCTTCCTCGACTCGCTCGCCATGCGGCTCGACGAAGCGCGCGATATTTCCCGCTATCTCACCGGACTTCTGGTCTTCTTAGGCCTGCTTGGCACGTTCTGGGGACTGATCGAAACGGTGGGTTCGGTCGGCGGCATCATCAACGGGCTGAAAGTCGGCGGCGACGCGGACCAAGTGTTCGACGCGCTCAAGGAAGGTTTGGCCGCACCGCTCGGCGGCATGGGCATTTCGTTTTCCTCGTCGCTGTTCGGACTCGCCGGCTCGCTGATCCTCGGCTTTCTCGATTTGCAGACCAGCCAGGCGCAGAACCGCTTCTACACCAACCTCGAAGATTGGCTGGCGACGACAGTGGATGATCTTCCGGCGATCGCGCCCGCGGGTGGCGCTTCGACGCCGGCCTTAAGCGACGCGCTCGAGCGGCTCCGCAATTCCATCACTGAGAGCGCGTCCGGCAAGGCTACGACCGCCGCCATGGCCAATCTCGCCGAAGCGATCCAGGGGTTGGTTCAGCACATGCGCGCCGAACAGCAGATGATTCGCGATTGGGCCGACGCGCAAGGCAAACTCAACAACGACATCCGGCGGTTCATGGAAATGCTGACGCGCGAAACCGTCGATAGATAGGCGCTTCCCCGATGGCGCTCTCCCGCAGCCGACGCGACAGCGGCATGAATTACTGGCCGGGCTTCGTCGACGCGCTGTCGACGCTGATCCTGTCGATCATTTTTCTGCTCACCGTATTCATGGTCGCGCAGTTCTTCCTGTCCCAGGAAGTCGCCGGCAAGGACACGGCGCTGGCGCGGCTCAATGCGCAAATCTCGCGCCTCTCCGATTTGTTGTCGCTCGAGCGGACCGGCAAGACCAACCTCGAGGACGAGATCGCGCAATTGCGCGCTTCGCTGTCGGCGGCCCAGGGCGAGCGCGACCGGCTGCGCGGCGCGGCCGGCATCCCCGCGCCAAGCGCCGACAATGACAAGGCAGAGATCGGCAAGCTTTCCTCACAGGTCGACACCGAGAAGCAAGCCACCGCGCGTGCGGTGGCGCAGATCGAAATTCTCAATCAGCAAATCGGCGCGCTGCGCCGCCAGATCGCGGCGCTCGAAGACGCCCTCGGCGCTTCGGAGAGCAAAGAAAAGTCGGCGCAGCTGCGCATCGCCGATCTCGGCCAGCGGCTCAACGTGGCGCTCGCCCAACGCGTTCAGGAACTCTCGCGTTACCGCTCGGACTTCTTTGGCAAGTTACGCGAGATCCTCGGCAACCGTCCGGATATCCGAGTCGTCGGCGACCGGTTCGTGTTCCAATCGGAGGTGTTCTTCGATTCAGGCGCCGCGGTGCTGCGGCCGGAAGGCCGCGCCGAACTCGACAAGCTCGCGGGCGCGCTGCTTGATCTTGAAAAGCAAATTCCGGCGGACATCAACTGGGTGCTGCGCGTTGACGGCCATACCGATATCCGGCCGTTGACCGCGACCTCGCAGTTCAAGTCGAATTGGGAGCTTTCCGCCGATCGCGCCATTTCGGTCGTGCAATATTTGATCAGCAAGGGCGTCTCGCCGCAGCACCTTGTCGCTGCGGGCTTCGGCGAATTTCAGCCAATCGATCCGGGCACCACCGACGAAGCCTTCAGCCGCAACCGCCGCATCGAGCTGAAACTGACCGAGAAATAATGCAAGCGAAGAACGGCGAACGTGGCGTCGCGGCGAAGAAGCCAGACGTTTCGCTTCGCCGCTACGCCGCCGCCGATGAGGCCGCGGCGATCGAGCTTTGGCGGCGAACCTGGCAGGCCGCATACCCAGGCATAGACTTCGCCGCACGGCTTGATTGGTGGCGCGCGCGTTGGCGCGGCGAGCTCGTGCCGTCCGCCGAGATCATGCTCGCCGTCGCCGGGGACGAGTTGGTCGGCTTCGTCACCGTCGATCCGCGGACGGGGTATCTCGACCAAATCGTCGTGGCGCCCGAACGCTGGGGATCGGATGTTGCTGCGGCGTTGCTGGCCGAAGCCAAGCGTGTCTCGCCGGCGGGGCTCGATCTCGACGTCAATACCGACAACGAGCGCGCCACCCGCTTCTACACAAAGCAGGGCTTTGTCGTCAGCGGCCCCGGAACCAATCCGATTTCCGGCAAGCCGCTGCATCGCATGAGCTGGCGGCCGTGACGCGCACCGAGAGCGAGACCGCTATGCCAAGGTGAACGAGCGGTGAATCGATTGCTCGTGACAACGTTACAAATTGTTCCACCGACGAAAATGGATTGGTGGAGCTGTGCGCGTAAAAATCGCCCCAGGCAGCGGCTTCGACGAAGGCTCCCCGTTTTCATATTGCGAACACGAGCGAGCAGCATGCGCATTGCAGCGAGTAGATTTCCTATAAGTCCGCGCCCCCCGGCCGTCGGCGATCTTCGTGTTGAAGTCGCGGAAATGGCCGAAGAATTGGCCGCGTTGCGCGAAATCGTCGACGTTTTGAACGTCGGTATCGTCGTGCTGGATAAAGACGGCCGGGTGCGCTTCATGAATCGCGTTTTTCGCTATTTTTGGCGCGTGCCCGACGACATGATGACCAGCGATCTGACCTTTGCCCAGCTCATGCGGCACGGGCGCGGCATGAGAGCTTACGCCATGACGCACGAGCTGGCGGAGGATTACCTCGGCAAGCAAATAGAACTGATCCGCAGCGGAGAAGATCGCCCGCTTCAAATGCGCCTCGCCAACGGTGGGATGATTCAGTTCCGTTCCAAGACCTTGCCCCGCGGCGGTCATCTTTTGTCTTACGGCAACGTTAGCGAATTAGCCAAGGAGGCGGCCGCGTTCGAGCGCCTCGCCTGTCTCGACGGCCTGACCGGATTGAACAACCGGCGGCACTTTATGGTCCTCGCCGAGATGGAATGGTCACGGTTCAAGCGCTACGGGCGGCCGCTGGCAGTGCTGATGCTGGACATCGATTTTTTCAAATCAGTCAACGATTGCTACGGCCACGATGCTGGCGACGAAGTCATCAAAGCTGTCGCCGACATACTGCAAAAGCATAAACGCACGTCCGATATTGTCGGCCGCGTTGGCGGAGAAGAGTTTGCGCTGCTGTTGCCGGAGGCATCGTCGGAGAGCGCCGCCGCTGCCGGCGAAAGATTCAGGCGGCTCGTCGCCGAGTGCGAAATTCTGACAGGCGACGAGCGCATACCGGTAACGCTCAGCGTCGGCGTCGGCGCGGCTCACGATCAGACAAGCGGCATCGGACAAATGCTGAAAGAGGCCGATATCGCGCTTTACGAAGCCAAACGCTCCGGCCGCAATCGGGTTTGCCGCTTCGAACCGAAGCCGCATTGAGCCCGAGGGGTAGTGGCGCTTGACTCGATTGTTACGCGCCTTGGAATTGCAGCTTCGCCAGGCGCCCGTAGAGACCACCGGCGGCGACCAGGCTTTGATGATTTCCTTCCTCGACGATGCGGCCCTCGTCGAGCACCAAAATGCGATCGCAGGAGAGCACGGTCGCCAGGCGGTGGGCGATGACCAGCGTGGTGCGCCGCCGCATTAATTCTCCGAGCGCGGCGGCGACCTGCGTCTCGCTTTCAGCGTCGAGCGACGAGGTGGCTTCGTCGAGCAGAAGAAGCGGTGCGTCACGCAAAATCGCCCGCGCAATCGCAATCCTCTGCCGCTGGCCGCCCGACAGCGTGACGCCGCGCTCGCCGACCGCCGCGTCAAACCCTCCCGGGAGCGCCGCAATGAAGCCGGCCGCATGCGCGTGCTCGGCAGCGCGCGCGACTTCAGCGTCAGAAGCATCGGGGCGACCGAAGCGGATATTCTCGCGTACCGACGCGGCAAACATCACGCTGTCTTGCGGCACGAGTGCAATCCGGGCGCGAAGTTCGGAAACATCAAGCTCCGCCAACGGCACGCCATCAAACGAAATCCGGCCCGCCGTCGGCTCATAGAAGCGCAGCAGCAGATGGAAGATCGTGCTCTTGCCGGCGCCCGACGGCCCGACAATCGCGACTTTTTCCCCTTCCCCGACGCGGAACGAGACGCCCTCGAGAGCGGCGACCTTGGGGCGCGTGGGATAGGAGAAGCGCACGTCGCTGAAAGCCACTTCGCCGCGGCCGGGCACCGGGAGCGAGCGCGGCTGCGCGAGCTTTGCAATCGCCGGTTTGACGGCCAAAAGCTCAAAAAGCCGCTCGGCCGCGCCGGACGTCTGCGCCACTTCGCCGCCAGTCTCCGATAACGAACCGAGCGCCGCCGCCGCAATGACCGCATACAGGATAAATTGACCAAGCCGGCCGGCGGTCAGCTTGCCGACAATCACGTCCTGGGCGCCGATCCAAAGCACAATAATCACGCTCGCAGCGATGAGGAAAATGGCGATGCCGGTGAGAGCGGCCCGCGCTTTGATCGAAGCGCGCGCCGCGGCAAAGGCGCGCTCGATCGCGGCGCGAAAGCGCGCGACGCCAAGCCGCTCGTTGGTAAAAGCTTGTAGTACGCGCACCGCCGAGATGAGTTCGGCAGCGTAAGCCGAGGCATCGGCCAAGGTGTCTTGCGCGGAACGCGAGCGCCGCCGCACCGCGCGGCCGAAGGCGTAAAGCGGGAGCACAATGATCGGGATGGCCGCGAGCACGAACGCCGATAGCCGCGGACTGCTCACCACCATCATGACGCTGGCGCCGATAAACAGTACGAAATTCCGCAACGCCACCGAGACCGAACTGCCGACAGCCGCTTTGATTTGTGTCGTATCGGCGGTCAACCGCGAGATCAATTCGCCGGTCTTGGCTTCGTCGAAAAAAGCCGCTGACAGCGAGGTGATGTGGGCGAACACGTCGCCGCGCAAATCTGCAACGATACGCTCGCCGAGTGTGGTGACGAGGTAGTAACGGAGCGCGCTCGCCACCGCGAGCACGGCGCCGACGCCGATCATGACCAGAAAATAGCTGTCGATCAGCGCTAGGCCTCGCGGCGAGAAACCGAAATCGATCATGCGGCGAACCGCGATCGGCACGATCAGAGTGGTGATCGCCGCAAGGATCAAGGCCGCCAAGGCCGAACCCGCACGCCACCGATAGCGTTTGAAATACGGAATTAGCGATACAAGCGGCCGCAAACTTGCCCGGCGTTCGGCAGAGCGGGTTTGCGGATCTGCTTCGGCCACAGTCGCCGCCGGTTCGGCGCTCCTTTGCGCCGCGGCGGCCGCTGGTATCGTTTCGACTTTTTCCGGGCGGAAATTCATGCCTTAAGGCGCTTCCGGCTGTCCGTTCTCGGCCGGCCGACAATGCCGTTCGCGAGCGCGGCTGGCAATGTGCGACAAGATCGCGACTGCGACTTGTATGCCTTGCTTTGCCGCGCTATAGACCGCCCAAATCGCCGCGCCCAGCGCCGCTCCGATCAAGAGATATTAGATATGAAGCCCGACACGCACCCGGATTATCATCTCGTCAAGGTCGTCATGACCGATGGCACCGAATTCACCACCCGAACGACCTGGGGCAAGCCGGGCGATACGCTACATCTGGATGTCGATCCGAAATCGCATCCGGCCTGGACCGGCGGCCAGCAACATTTGGTCGATCGCGGCGGGCGGCTTTCCCGGTTTCAGAAAAAGTTTTCGGGCTTTCTCAAGAAGTAGTCGGCTTCAGCTGCAACATCGGCCAGTAAGCGGCAGCGCAAAGTGCTGCCGCGCGATAATGGCTGTACGAGGCACGGTGGCCCCGATCCCTCTGAAAGTTTAGCGATGACCGCCGCGCAAATGTCAGATGCGGTTTTGTTCGAAGGCGGCCTTCAAAAGCCCCATCTGTCGCTCGACCGGGTTGCCGATGACAACCTTCAAAGGCACGGGCGCATGCATGGTTGCGTCCAGTCGGCGGACTTCGGCTTGTAATTTCGTCGAGCGGGTAATCAACTCCTGAAGCCGCACTGGCAATAGCGCAATCGACTTGGCGTCGCCGGGGTCGCAAGCTGCCAGCTTAACCTTGCTCTTTTCCTTGCTAGCTTGCGCGAGCGTCATTTCGCCTTCTTTGACGGCGCGGTGCAGAAGAAGCCAGGATGCGATCTGCATCAACCGCGTGGTCAACCGCATGCTTTCCGTCGCGTAGACGAGCGCGGCACTGCGTTCGAGCCTTTTGGATTCCGTCCGACCCGAGCCGTCGAGATAAGTCGCCGTTTCCTCGACCAAGGCCATTCCGTCGCGAAAGAGAGTGGAAAAGGCCGGAGAACTCGCCAGGCGTTCGCTGAAAGATACTGCGCCGGCTTCGATCGCACGCTTCTCGGACATGGGTACGCCTCACTACCGGCACAGCATCGCTCGCTCCGCTCGCCGAGTCCAGCGGAACAGGCGGCTTAATCGCCCGCATAGTTGCCGCGGCGGCAGTGAAAAGCTCCGCGCGCGCAAAAAAAGAGCCGCCGTTGCCGGCGGCTCAAGGTGATAACAGGGAGGCGTCAAACAGAGTGGACAGGAGCCACTCGATGTCCAGAAGTTGGACGATATCTGTAATGAACGAGAAAGCTTAACCATAGGTTAACGGCTCGAAAACAGTTGCAGCTTTTTTCAGGATTTGTCCGACGGCGCATCGCAACGTAGCCGATCGCCGCGGCGCTCCGCCCGCTGGCGGCGTTCGCGTTAACCAAGCTTGCTATTTCTTAAAGAAGCTATCGGCGGCGCGCTGCGAGGCCCGCTTCCGGGTCGCCTCCACTTCGAGACGCTCAATCTCGTCTTTGAGCAACCCGATCCGCTCGGCTAGTTCGCCGACCGACAGCAGCGTCAATTCCTGCCCGATTTCGTGCGCGATTTTCTTCTTGGGCAAATCATCCGGATCGATCGCAGCCATGAACGTCACTCCATCAGCCTGTAACTACCGCTAGCAGCCCCACTTGTCATATTCACCCCTCGGAAATCGGGCGTGCGACACTCCGTGGGCGCCTACCCGTTGAAGATAAACGGCAAAATTGTTGCGTCCCGGCGCGTAAGCGGGCTAATCATCGATAGTGGACAGTTTTCGGTTGGACCGGCTCAACCCCGCCGGGCCGAAAATTCGGCGCAAAGCCTGCTAAGGTGGGACCGGGGTCTTCCCTGAGCGTCGGGGTCACTCTGCGCCAGCGGCCTAATGTCGGAGTCGGTCTTTTGTTATTTCATCGCGCCCTTGCGGTGCTTGCCTCGTTGGCGCTTGGGGTGTTTTGCGGGCTCTCCAGCGCCGCGGCCGTTGAGGCGGTCAATGTTCGGGTCGACGCTGGCGCGATAGACCTCACCGCAGCGGTAGAATTTCAGCATACCGACGGCGACCGTCTGCAGGTTTCCACCGCACCTGGTGCCGATGGCATCGTCCGCCGTATCGAAGTGCGCGCGCGCGAGGCCGGAAACAATTGGGCGGTGTTCGCGCTGGCCAACAACAGCGACGAGCAGATCGACCGCCTAATCGTAGCACCACACTATCGCATGGTCGGCTCGGGATTGATCTGGCCTGACCTCGGCCTTTCGCGGATCATCAACCTAACTCCGTCCTCGGGTGATCCGCCGGAACGTCTCTACAACGCCACAGCCGACGTCTTTCGCGTCACGCTCGATCCCGGCACGGTGATCACTTTCGTCGCCGAATTGCGAACGGCAAATTTGCCACAGCTCTATTTGTGGGAGCCCGACGCTTTCAAGGACAAAATCAACTCGCTCACCCTTTATCAGGGCATCGTTATCGGCATCGCCGGCCTGCTCGCGTTGTTTCTCACCATCTTGTTCGTGGTGAAAGGAAGCGTGATGTTTCCGGCAGCCGCGGCGCTTAGCTGGGCGGTGTTGATCTATATCGGCATCGATTTCGGTTTTTGGGGCAAGGTGTTCGATATGTCGTCCGGCGCCGAGCGCATCTGGCGCGCGTCGAGCGAGGCGATCCTGGTCGCGACGCTATTGGTGTTCCTATTCGCGTATCTCAACTTGAACCGTTGGCACGTCCGCTATTCCCACATCACGCTGGGGTGGCTCGCCTTTCTAGCCGCCTTGGTGGCGCTCGCCATGTTCTCGCCGGCCGTCGCATCCGGCATCGCGCGCGTCTCGCTGTTTTTCATAGCTGTGCTTGGACTGGGTCTGGTTATCTATCTCTCGACCCACGGTTTTGACCGCGCGGTGATGCTGATTCCGACCTGGCTTCTTTTAGTGGTCTGGGTGATCGGTGCGGCAATGACGGTTCTGGGATTCCTGACCAACGACATCGTTGGGCCGGCGCTGCTTGGCGGCCTCGTTCTCATCGTCATGTTAATCGGTTTCACGGTGATGCAGCACGCATTCGCCGGCGGGCTTGCGCAGGGGATCGTATCTGACGTGGAGCGCCGTGCTTTGGCGCTGACCGGTGCCGGCGACATGATCTGGGATTGGGACGTCGCCGCCGATCGCGTTTTCACCAGCCCGGAGACCGAAACCGCGCTTGGCCTCAAGAGCGGATCGCTCGACGGCCCGGCGGCGAACTGGCTTGAAGTGGTGCATCCGCTGGACCGCGATCGCTTTCGCGCGACGCTGGACGGCATCAT
>Ga0070764_10000143_pt1 | contig 24060 bp, 18 predicted proteins | sample HubBroMetageWRM4_FD_67287 | JGI IMG/M metagenome (GOLD analysis project Ga0070764, IMG submission 67287) | Warmed soil microbial communities from the Hubbard Brook experimental Forest, New Hampshire - Hubbard Brook CCASE Soil Metagenome WRM 4 | ecosystem: Environmental > Terrestrial > Soil >... | reverse complement strand
CTTAGCAATAAGGAAATCGCAAACCACTTCAGTATTTCCGAGCAGACAGTGAAAAACCACATTCACCGGATCCTGCGAAAAGTAGGTGTGGAGGATCGGCTCAGCATTTCCGCGGTTCTTCAGAACGAAGGTGGCGCCTTCGTTCCTGCGCACGTCGGCCATTCCGCATAACCCAAGACAGCGCACGGAGTCGCAGACTCGATTATCCAGACCAAGGCTGACGGGAGCGGTTACGACAGGATTTCAGCGGGAAGAGGCTGGTGAAGCAGGCGGGTAAATCGCTACGGGAATATCCGAATCAGCGCGTTGGGCAGTGGGCGACGTCAACGCTTGCCGTCAAGTCGTGGGAACGGCGAAGGGTAGCTTGTCAGCTTTCAGTCCGATGAACCTGCGGATGCCACTTTTGCGACGGCAGCTGCGCCATTGCCTGGCGCCGCCCGTCGAACAGAAGATCGGTGGCCATTCATCGCTCGCAGCACCGCCTCAGAAAGCGCGCTCCGAAACTCGCAACTCAGCAGGTTAAGATCCACCAACAGCGGGCTTTCAACTGCTCTGCGCAGCAAAGACAAGCGCCCCAAGCGATGATTCGGGACGATGTTCAATTCCAATTTCAATTCCCAGACGGACTCGCTGTTTTCAGCAGCGTCCCAGAACAGCTGCAATTCGCCCTCTGTCGTCCTTTGCATCGGAGAGAACCGAGTTCCTGAAAACGTTTCACTCAGGCTGCCACCCAGACGGAATCCATCGAATCCGATCGAACGCAGGGTGTTCTGAAGAATCGCACACATTCTTAAGAAGTCCGTGCAAGAATTCAGAGCGTCAACTGCACGCCGTACTTCCACATTGTTCGCAATCACCCGCTTGCGCTCCGCGGTTCTGCGCCAAACGTCGTGCAACTCTGAAAGCTCAACATATCCAAGATATTGCACGCCGAGCGCGATGCCGATTCCTATCATCGCGAGAACCAGCGCGATCATCGCTGCGTCATGCAGCAGTACCAGGCTCAAAAGCGCGAAGCATGCCGTGACTCCGTAAAGCACCAGCACGGCATCGCGTTGCGATAGGCCGCGATTCAGAAGCTTGTGGTGAATGTGATCACGATCACCGCGGAACAATGGTTTGCCGCTGAGAAAGCGGCGCGAGACCGCCAGCGCCACGTCTAATATCGGCAGACCAAAGGAAACCACCGGGATCGCCACCGCGATCATGGTCGGCGCCTTTTCCGAACCAGCCAAAGCCAGCGCCGCCAGCATAAATCCGATGAACATGCTTCCGGAATCGCCTAGGAAAATGGACGCGGGGTGAAAATTGAAACGCAAGAAACCCAGAATGGCGCCGGCCAATGCAATCGCCAGCACTGTCGTCATGGCGTTCGGCGCCACAAGCGATGTGACGAACACTACGAACGTTGAGAATAATGCGGACCCCGCCGCCAATCCATCCAGCCCATCAATCAAGTTGAAGGCGTTGGTGATCAGCAGCACCCAGAGCACCGTTAACGGCAGGCCAACGACGGTTCGCAGCGCCTGCCCAGCGGAAAGCAGGTCCAGGCGATGAATACCCACGCCGCCGGCGTAAAGCAGCACCGCGGCGACGGCCTGGATTCCAAATTTCCAGTAAGGGCCTACGAAGCGAAAATCATCATAAAGCCCAAGTAGAAAAACGATGAACGCAGCTCCCATTATGCTGAACAGGGTGCGCACCGGCACCACCAGCGTGATGCCCGTCCATCGCGGCAGTAGCATCGCGAGGCCCGCCACCAATGTAAACGAAACAAAAATGGCAATGCCTCCGATCCGGGGCACCGAAGTGGTGTGCACGTGCCGGTCCAGTTCCGGCGCGGCCACCCATCCGTGCGTGTTGGCGTAGTTTCGCAGCCAGCGCGTAAAGACCCAAGACAGTACGATGCCGCATACAAAAACCAGCAGGTAGCAGCTGACGATCACAATTCCCTCCCGCCCGGCTGCCTGCGCGATGGCGAGGAGCAACCGGTGCAGTCGCGCCGCGTGCCGCCGGCGCCCGATTTACGATTTAGAGTTTTTCTGCGAGCTCTCGTGCGTGAACTTGAAAATCGGTTTCGATTTTCGAGTCGGATCTGCTCGACGAAGCGATCGGATCTGCCGCGCCGAGATGGCTGAAGATTTGACTAACGGCGTGCTCGACCGAGAAACCCTGCACTAGAAGTCGGCGCGCGTTCTTTCCGATGGAAGCTCTGAGATTGGCATCATTTGCGAGTCGCAACACAGCCAGGGCGAGACTTTCATCGTCTCCATTCAATACACACAACCCCGCGTTGTTCTTTTCTAGTATTTCGAAGAGATCATTTCCAGGATTGATGCTCGCCAGCGTGGGCTTGCTCCAGTACATGTACCCGAGTAATTTTCCCGGGACGTTATGCGTTTTCAAACGCCGATCCAGAGAGAGCAAACCGACGTCACACTCAGAAAGCATCGCGAGATATTCCCGATGGTTGACCGGCGGCAGGATCTGCAGATTGTGAAGGCCATTTTCCGCGACCGACCTCTTGAGTCGAGCTGCCTCGCTGCCGTCGCCAACAAGCAGAAAATGAATGTGCTCTTCCCGGGAAAGACGCGCCGCCAAGCGGACGATGTTGTCGACGTCGTTTGCCACACCCAAGTTACCGCCGTAGAGAAAGATCACTTTGCCTTCCAACCCGAGCTGCTTTCGGTAATGGGTGGCTGGCAAATCCTCCTCGTGCGAACTGGCCCAATTGTAGAGGACCTCGACCGGGTACCGTCGCGCTGCGAACTCCCTGCAGAAGTAGGTGAGATTCGCAGGCGACTGCACCGCGATGCAATCAGCGACGTCATACTGCTGAATCTCTCTTCGCCGAAAGAAACGATAGATGAGCCCTTTTCGCAGCACCCCGGCATCGACAGCCCAGGCCGGGAAAATATCCCTCAGAATCAGGTAGGCTCGACAGCCCCAGAGCGATTTGAGGCGTTTAACTAACGCGCCCCAAAAGATTGTCGGAGAGTAGAACACGATCAAATCCGCGGGATGCGCCAGCAAGAAACGCCGGGCGCGTCGCCAAGTCAGGCTGGAAAGCCTGATCTCTTCGGCGGCGCGGAGTATGTTCGGTGCACCTTTGATTTTCCTGCTTCTTACGCGGACGACCTGCAGTCCTTCCTCGTTTGCGATTTCCAGATTCGTCGATATCCGGTCGCTGGGGGTGAGAACCGTGACCTCATGATTTCGCCGGCGGAACTCCAACGCCAGGTCATGCATTTGCGTTGCGCTCGATTTCGTTTGTGGCGAATAACAATCGACCAGAAGGAGGATTCGCATTCCGCAGCCTCAGCTAACCGCAATGACCGGCTTAGTACCCTGCCGCGGCCCGAGCCAGCGTGCAGGTTTCGCGGCCGTACGCTTCGCGCACGAACCGGTTTTCATGGAGCGCAGCCAAGCCTCGTGACTCTGTAAAGTAGCCGGATTGAATCCGGCTCAGCAGATCTTCGTAAATTCGCTGGCTGGGACTTCCGCCCTCAGGGTTCAAGGTATTGCGGTCCCAATCGGGCGCCATTTGCATAGCGCGACTCGCATTCGCGCACAGAGAGCCCTCGGCAAGAATGCTGGCGCCCGCAGCGATTGTTTCCGGGCGTTCCGTCGAACGCCGCGTCACTACGCACGGCACGCCAAGAATCAAAGCTTCTTCCTGCACCGTGCCGCTGTCCGTAACAATCACGCGCGCGTCGTTCTCGAGCTTGAGAAACTCCAGAAATCCCAGTGGTTCCGTCAGTGCAATTCTCGGACTGTTCAGGATTTTGCCAAATTTGAATTTCCGGATGCGCGCCTTCAGGCGCGGCATCACGGGAAGAACGATCGGAAGTATTTGGGAGAGTTCTCGCAGACCCACCAATTTCTCAAGTAACACGTCTTGGTTATCGATGTTTTCCTCGCGATGCAAGGTGCAAAGCGCGTATCCCCTGACGCTGAGTCCCAGGCGATTCAAGATGGGACTGTTGTCCGCGACAGGAAGAAACTTCGCCAAAGCATCGACGATGATGTTGCCCACGGTAACGATACGAAATTCGGGAATCCCTTCGTTCACCAGCAACTGCTTATAGCGGTCAAGGTAGCAGTAGATCAGGTCGGACATGTGATCGACAATGATGCGATTTTTCTCTTCGGGCATGCGCCAGTCGAAGCTGCGGCCGCCGCCTTCGATGTGGACCACGGGTATATTACGCTTGGCGACGATGAGAGCGGAGAGAACGGTGTTCGTGTCACCCAGGTACAGCACGGCGTCGGGCTGCAGCCGGTCGAGCAATTCTGCTGTCCTTTGAAACAGCAAAGCGGTTTGATGCACGTGGCTTGTCTTGCCGGCCTTCTTTAAGGTTCGCCCCGTGCGTAGATTCACCTTCGGAAGCTTGACGTTCAGTTGCCGGTGAAAGACTCCATCCAGTTCGTAATCGAAGTGCTGCCCGGAGTGCACGTAGGCGTGGCGATAGCCATGCCGCGTCTGGCCTTGGTCCAAAAGAGCCAAAAGCTTGTGCATACGAATGATGTCGGGCCGAATGCCCAGAAAGGTGACGAGCTTGAACGGCTTCTTCATCTTTTCAGCGCGCGATCGCGTCCAGCATCTCGTCAAACGAGGGTACGTGTAACTTTAGGTTTAGTTCTTTCACCGTCGTCATTGTGCGGTTAAGCTTGTTCTCGGTGTCCGCCTGGATCGTGCAGGGAACGTTGAATTTGCGTTGAAAGGCCAGCAGCATCTCGTATTTCGACACGACGGTCGAATAAACGTGGTAAACACCGCGTCGCGGATATGCCTCGGGCGACTCCATGATTTGATCGCAGAGCTTTCCAAACTGTTGGGTGGTGATGCCATTCCAGTAGTGCTGCGCGAAGCCCGTAATCGTTTTTCCTCGTTGTTGCAAAAACCATTCCAGCAATCCAGTATAACCATCCAATTCAAGCCCGATAATCGAAGTGCGAATCGTCAGGCAGCTGGCGGGCTCGCCCATGCTTTTCGAAAGGCCATAAAGATCCGTCGGAGTCTTGGGGGAATTTTCGTCATACGGGAAACTGTCCTTGCCGTTGTAAACGCAGTCGGTCGTGATATGGATCAGCCGTTCTCCGAAACGCTCGGCCAAAATATGAGGCAGCGCGCCATTCACGAAGAATGTCATCGCCGGATCACGCAGCGCGAATGGAATGGTGACACCGACGGCGTTGATCACGCGATCCACCTCACCGACCTGCCCCAAGAACTGGGCCAGGTATTCGCTCGGGAACCCTTTTTTGGCAGCATACTCTCGATAGATCTGCGCTGCGTCAAATGGAACAATCTTCGCCCGTTCTGCCTCGCCGAAGCGCTTCTTGAGCAAATCCGCTTTCTCGACCTTCCGGATTCCGAGAACCAGATCGTACTTCTTATTGAGTACGGCATAGACGGCACTCCCGAGCATACCCGTAGCACCCAGCAGTAGGACTTTTCTCACCGGTTTGTCCATTCCTTAGTTGAAGTAGAGCGTTCTTCCGAGCCGACGGACGGCGCGACGGAACATGAGCAACGCGCTCCCCGCCGGAGGAAATCCAGAAGCGATCTCGCTTTCTTCAGGGGTAGTAACTCCAGTAGCCGGAAAAGCCCCGCCTAGTGTATGCACCGGTGCTGGCATGTTGCAGAGGATGATCTTGCCACTCCGAATACGGCCCGATGTAGTATCCGCCCAGGGGTAGCCCGGTTCCCGCTCCGATCAATCCAGGCGGCTTTTGGTCAAAGGTTTGCTGCCACCATTTCTCGGAGAAGAACAGCGCGCAGTAGTTCAGACCCACGCACTCGTCGGTGAAGATATACCCATGGGGCACCAGCAGCGGCCAGATATTCCGTACACATGTTTCCAGGCTCGCTTCCAGATCCACATCCAGGAAGGCGAGAAGGATTGGGCGATTCAGCTTGGCAAGAGTGTCAGAGAACCACCCGCGATTGAACTCACAGCACTCAATGGCGCCATAGCGCGTGAGATTCGCCTTAACTTCTTCCAGACTGCCGTTGTAGTCGCCCTTTTTATAGTACTTGGCTTCGTTGTCGCGGGGGTCCCCTTCGGGAAGCCCTTCAAACGAATCGCAGATCACAAGCTTTCTTCCCACCAGCTTGCAAACTAACGACAGATTCGCGGCAGATCCACCTTTCCAAGTGCCGCACTCGACGACATCCCCTTCTGTTTCCGGAGGCGTTTCTAGGATCTTTAGCGCCATCGCCAGATGGGCCTTGAATGTCGTACCGGTCGGAATGCGTCGATTGTTCAATAGCATCTTTAACCCTAGTTTCAGCCTTCTCAGGAGCGTCATACGGTAGGCGGGATGCATCTTCGTCGAGCTAAGAATGAAAAAGATGCTGATGGGAGCCACCGCAATCGCATGCATCTTCATTAGGAATCGCATTCTAGAACCTCTTGGGCAGCGGGCGTCGGCTGCCGGCACTACGCGCAAAGATCGACGCCGCAGCCGGGGAACGGTCAAATGACTTCTGCATAGGCTTCGCTCAGCGGTGCTCTACTTCCCATATGCCCTTTCCCCAGAGGTCATAAGGGAATCGGAAATCGTCTTTGCCGGATTCCGCCAGAGTCGCGCTGGAGAAAAACATGACCCTTGTTCCAGGTTCGAGCGCGCGGAAACCGTTTGCGTATCCGGCTGGCACGTACAGAATTTGCGGTTGCTGGTCGGAGAGCACAAATCGATGTGGCTTCGCGTTTCGATTCGGATCCACAGGGTCGCCGAACTGCACCGCGGCTACGATGATTGCGCCTTGCACCACCAACACGCACTTTTCTTCCTTCACGTGCCCGTGGAACGCCCGTACGACTTCGGTTGTGAAGTTCTCCACCATGTAAAATCGGCGGACCGCTTCGAACGCAAAGCCATTCACGAACGTAACACGCCCGCGGTCGTCCACCGCGAATCCGCCGGGGATCAGCGTGGGTTCCTTAGGCGAACTGGCCATTAGCCTTGAGCCTTTCTGCGTGCCGCACATTGAAATAGACTTCGTTTTCGGTCTGCTTGATGCGCCCCAGCCCTACCAACTCAGCGATTTCCCGTACGCCATCCTGCACCGTGCGCATTGTGTTTGGGTTATAGACTCCGTCGCGCAGCGCTTTTTTGGTGTCCACGTGATAATTGCGATGGTCCTGAAATCGCTGATCCGTATACTTTACCCTGCAACCGGTCATCGTACCGACAATGGCGGCCAGATCCTTGATCTGCAAATTTTCCGCGGCCAGATTGTAGATTCCGCGAACCGGCCGCTCCAGATTGGCCACGATTGCCTGCGCAATGTCTTTCACGTGCACCAACGGCCGCCACTGTGTGCCGCCGAAAACGGTCAGTTCGCCTTTCGTCAAGGCGTTCGTGGTCATATAGTTCACTACCAGATCCATGCGCGGACGCGAATACGTGTCGGAGACGCCGAATGCCGTTCCCAATCGGAAGATCAGGCTGTTTTCGGCCGGCAGCAGGCCTTCTGCAGCCAATTTCGTCTTGGCATACAGCGAGAGCGGTTGGACCGGAGCATCTTCGTCAACCTCGCTGTCATATTGTCCGTATACCGAACATGTCGAGGTGAATACGATTCTTCCGCGATAGTTCTCCGCTAGCCACCCGACGGCGCTTTGATTAACCCCCACCGTCAGTTCCGGACTCACCTCGCAGGCGCCGTCACCCACGATGGCGGCCAGCCAGATCACATGTGTATAGTTCGCAAGTAGCGGCTTCAGTCTTGCCGTATCGCGCACGTCGCCGCACACAAAATCCACTTTCTTCAGGTAATGCGGCTCGTACACCAGGCTGTCGTACACGGAAAAAGGAATTTTCTCCGCGAGCAGCAACTCAGTAACCGCCCCACCGATATAACCCGCCCCACCCACCACCATCACTTTTGCCACGAGGTTCCTCCGGAGAATGCGTAACTTCCAATTGCACAGGGTCGGCCCATGCCCGCTTGCGCGCGTTCTCGGGATGCTGGCCGCTCCACTGCGCTGCTGCTGTTTTTGGAAAATTCAGGTTGGATGTTTCTACACGCGCTCTTGAATCAATTCCCATGTGCGTTGCGCGGCTTTGGAACCGTCGTAGAGCAGTGAGCGTTGCAATGCTTTGCGCGATAGTTCCGTCAGGCGAACGGGATCGTCAATGATCGTTGCGAGTTTTTCGGCCAGTTCCTGGGGCGAGCACGGATCGAAGTAAACCGCCGCATCGCCGCCGAATTCCGGCATGGGCTCGCGGCTGGATGCCATAAGAGGTCGGCCCGACGCCAACGCTTCGAGCATTATGTTGGGACAATTTTCGCATTCGGACGCAAAAATATTAATTAAGGCGTTGCGGTAGAGCGACGGCAATGCATCGTGAGCGACTGGCCCGGTCAGCAGAACATCGTTGCGCAGCCCCAAGCGGTTGATTTCGTCTTGCACCGCACGCCCGTAGGGCGAACGGTCTGGTCCCGCCAGAATCAGTTTTTCGGTTGTGGGACGCCGAGCTTTCAACAGCGCAAAAGCGCGCACGACCTCCAGTTGCGCCTTGTAGACATCGAGAATGGATACGTACAAGATGTAGTTTTCCGCGGGCGCCCACTGCGGCCTTGGCTCCTGATTGTTGCGAAAGACGGGATTGACTCCGTGCGGGATAACGACAGTCTTCCCCGGCAGGCGCGGCACTCGATTCTCGACGACGCGGCGCGCGAATTCGGATATGAAAATCACGCAATCCGCCTCAGCCATGCTGCGCGTCATGGCGCGCTCCAGCAGCCAATTACGAATGCGCATGGTGCTGGCCCCATACCTGCGCCTTTGCTGCGGGCTGAACGGAATCATGTTACGAAACATGGTCACGGTCTTGCACCCTGCCGGGACGCGGGTACCGACAATTCCACCGGGGCAAAAAAGGACGTCCGCGCCGAGGCGTTTTAACAGCGGCGCCAAGCACAACTTTTCCCACACTGCGCGCACGTAGGGATTCTCCACCAGCCAAGTCACAGGAATTCTCTGGAGATTGCTCTTGCCGCGCGGCAGCGGCAACGAATCGGGCGCCAAGACAAAGACTTCCGTGTCGAGTTGCTCGGGAAGCGACTCGAGCAAATTGCTAACGTAGGTTTGTCCACCGCCCTGGCGAGCAGATAGAGCATTCATAACAATGCGCATAACGCCTTTCGTGTCAGGCACCACGTTGTAGCCGGCCGGGAACGAATTCTTCGCGCGCGGTCGGCAATCTGCCCGCGAAATCCAAGAAGATGAGCCCCGCCCACAACAGCGGATGCGCGCGCCGTTTCCCCGAACCGTGAATTTTGAGCAGCTCGCGAAGAGAATCCTGGACGAGCGGAACGTTTTCAAACTTTTCCGGATCATTCACCTCGGTAGTTGCCCATTGCAGCAGCGGACCCTTAAGCCAGTCGGCGATGGGCACTTCGAAGCCTTGTTTGGGTCGGTTCGCGATTTTCCGAGGAATATAACGGTAGGCAAGTTTGCGCAGCAAATACTTGTTTTGTCCGCGGCGCAATTTCCATTTCAAAGGAAGCTTCATGGCCCATTCAACCAGGTCTTGGTCTAGCAGCGGTTCGCGCGACTCGAGCGAAAAAGCCATGCTGGCGACATCCACCTTCTGCAGATAATCATCGGGAAGCGTGTAATACGCGTCGAGTCGCATGGCGATCTCAGGGGCGCTCAGATCGGCTGGAAACGCTGTGGCAGCTTCCGCAAAAAGTTCCTTCAGGCTAACAGTTCTCCGCAGGATTTCAGGCAGGAGGACGGTATCGAAATCCTTGGCGATGCCTCGGGCAAAACAGAACGCCTCCGTTACATTCCGTTGGCGCATTGCGGCGGACAACAGTTTCATCCGGTGGTCTGGCGCCATTCCCGTGGCTGACGCCAGAATCGCGCGAGCGCTCGAAGGCAGTCTGTAGAAATGACCGAGGCGTTGAGTTAGCCGGTAATACGGGTATCCTCCAAAAAGCTCGTCTCCGCCGTCGCCGCTCAACGAAACAGTTACATGCCTGCGAGCCAAGCGCGAAACAGCCATGGTCGGAAACGCCGAGCTGTCGAAAAATGGCTCATCGAACTCGCGCGAGAATGCCGGTTTGAGCGCGAGCAAATCGTCGATCTTCAGGTCCTCGCAAAAATGCTCGGTCCCAAGGTGTTGCGCCACGGCTCGTGCGTGATGACTCTCATCGTAGTTCTGCTTTTCGAATCCAATCGTGAATGTCTTAATGGGATCCGCCGAATATTTCGCCATCATCGCGACCACAATCGAACTGTCAATCCCACCCGAAAGGAACGCCCCCAACGGAACGTCACTGATCATGCGCGAGCGCACGCTGCGCGACAGGATCTGGTCGAGCTCATCGAGCAGATCGTCTTCGCGCCGACGATTCCAGGCATGTTCCGTCTCAATTGGGCGAAAATCCCAGTAACGATTCACCTGCAATCCCGACTCGTTCAGCAAAAGCCAGTGAGCCGGCGGCAGCTTGCGAATCGCACGAAATACCGAATGCGGCGCAGGAACGTAGCCGCTCTCGAAATAGAAACGAATCGCTTGTTCGTCGAGCGGATTTGACCACTCGGGATGCAAAGCCAGTAGCGCCCGCGGCCGAGACGCGAACGCAAAGCAATCGGAGGAAAAATGATAATAGAATGGCTTGACGCCCATCCGATCTCGCGCCGCGTACGTAACCCTGGTTTGGCGATCCCAGATAGCGAACGCGAACATGCCATGAAAATGCTCGACGCAACGCGGGCCCCATCTGGCGTACGCCTCTAGAATCACTTCGGTGTCGCTCTCGCTGTGCCACCGTTTTTTGCTCCCGCCGAGCCTCTCGCGAATTTCGCAGAAATTGTAAATCTCACCGTTGAAAGCGATGACATATCGCCCGTCGGCAGAAAACATCGGCTGGTGCCCGTTGGGCGACACGTCAATGATCGACAATCGCCGGTGCCCGAGCCCGACATTCCCGCTAGCCCACACCCCCGCATCGTCCGGCCCTCGCAAGCGCAACGTCGCCGCGGCTTCGCGCAAGCTCTCCGGATCTACGCTCGAATGAAAATCGACGATGCCAACGATTCCGCACATGATTAAAGGCCGATCGGCTCCTCGATCGCGATCTTATTTGGGCCGGCGAGCTTTGCCAACCAAGCCGTTAGGACCCGGACGAACAGAAATATCGATCAAGCCCGCATCCTTGAACCAATGTTCCAGGGTCCGCTGGCTCTGCGGGTGATCGTGAACGGGGGCGTACATGTCAAAAGTATCGAGTATGGCCCACTGTTCATTGACTTCACGCGACAAACCCAAGTGTGAATACTCGACGATCGGAATCAAACGCGCGCCCGCTCGCCCGGCCAGCCTTCTCATGTTTTTCGCCGCGGGAAGCAAGAATGGCACGACGCTCGAAACAATCTCGTACAGCTTGTGCGGATCCATGCGCGTCGTTATGGGCCGCAGGATATACTTCCACTGGAGCAGTGCCGCGGCTGTTTTCCCGTACACGTCGACGACCAGTTCCCCTCCCGGGCGAACCATCTCTGCCAAGCAACGGAAGCATTCGCGCGGCGACGGCGTATGTTGCAGCACTCCCAGGCACATGACCTTGTCGAATGCGGCGCGTTGCAGTGGAATTCTTCGCAAGTCCGCCTGAAACAAGAACAGGCGCTCGCAACGACCGTTGTTGCGCGCATTCGCATCCACTGCCGATGAATAGTCGAACGAAAAAACCGCGGCTCCGGTCTTCAACAGGCATTCTGTGAATCGTCCCGCGCCGGAGCCAGCTTCGAGGACAAACTGTCCGGACATGTCGGTCGGCCATCCGGTCACTTCGAACAAACGTTTTTCGGAAATCGGTCTCCCCGTAAAGCTGTCCAGCTGCGTTTTCTGGTGTCTGTTCCACTGCAAGCCGAAAGACTTCGCATAGTTGTCTCTGCATACGAATCGCGGAATTCCATCGACCACGCGGTAGGACGCAGCGCAATCCTTACACGCCAGAGTCCCGTCCGTGACCTTTTTCCCCGCGCGTTCTTCAGCGGTCAGCACCAAACTCGTGGAACCGCATGACGTGCAGCGGAAACAAGGGAGTGCCGCGGTCTTGACGACGCTGGTCTCCGGATCATGCATGGAATTTCTCACAGGGTGTTGCCCCAGTGCGCCCACCGGGGAAAAGGCTAGGTTTTTCGACTGGTCACGATCGGAATTGGCGCTAATCCCGAACTCGCGAGCTGTCGTTTGGCGACCCGGTTATAAAGGCTTAGATAGCTGTCGGCTAAGGAATCGACCGTAAAATCAGACACGATCTGGTATGCAGCTTGAGCTCTGGCGTTCGCCTCTTCGGGATTTCGCAAAACGTCGAGAATGCCCCTGGCGATTTCAGTCGGCTCCTCGAATCCTACAAAACGCGCCGCGGTGTCTCCGAATAATTCTCGGTGTTGCTCAATGTCAGATAAAACCAGAGGACAACCAGCCGCGGCCGCCTCAACGACCACATTCGGACTGCCCTCGAAAAGGCTGACCGATACCAGCACGCTGGCTCTGCTCATCCAGCTCCACAAATGATCTGTGTAATCCAATATCTTCACCCGATCTTCCATGCGATGGATCTTCACTCGTGCCTCGAGCTCGCCTTTCAGTGCCCCGCCTCCGAACAGGAGGGCGCTTGCCGTCGGCCTTTTGGAGAGCACGATACCGAGCGCATCCAAAAGCTTGAAGAGGTTCTTCTCAGCGCTGTAGCGGCCTGCAAAAAGCAGAATTTCGGTCCGCTCTGTTGCGTCGTACGTTTCAAGACTCGCAGCAGATTCCTGCTGGATTTTCGCAACCGGAACGGCGTTCGGGACAACCTCGGTAGGCCTAGACCGCTTCCGCGACGCCCAATACTCTTGACCGCCTCGGGAATTCGCCACAACCAACGCCGCCCGCCTGCCAATCCAATTGCGCAACCCTTCCTTCCACAATCCAGCGTAGGCCGCTGCGACAGACCGCTCGGTCATCAGAAGAGGTGTTCTCGTGGCCACAGCTGCCAACCCACCCAGCACATCCATCTGCAGCAGCCACGTCTGAACTACATCGGGTTTGATTCTACGAATGAGCTTTACCAGCTCCCACAGCAACCTTGGATCGTGATTCCCGTAACTAGGAAGTTTGTGAATCGTGACACGGGATCCTGCTGCTCCGTTCAGCGCCGGCTCCTGCAAATGATATGCAAGATGCACGTCAACGCCTTTGGCCTGTAAGGCGTCGCATAAATATGAGAGCTGGCGTTCTGCGCCGCCGCCATGAAGGCCTGGTATGCAGTGTAGGATCCTCAGGCCCTTTTTTCTGGTTACCATGAAGTCGACTCGATCGCCATTGCGGTTCCACGGATTCTGCCGATCACACGATGTCTCGAACTTGCACCGTCGGGTGCCACTTCATGCAGAATGTGAAAACGCGGTTGCGGTGGAATTTCTGCTCGTCACCGTGGAGGCGTAGCCTAGTCCTAGGACTGCGTAGAACAGCGGAAATTCCAGCAATGGAAAAGCCATCCCCGTCAGCAGAGCAGCGACCAAGCTAATCTGGCATGCCATGTAAAAGCCGCCAGTTTCCGCGTCCAGCATTTTTCTCACCCGTGTTGTTCTCTTGAAGAACTCCCATATCATCATGCAGAAAACAATAAACCCCGGCCATCCGCACTCGGCCACAAGGGTAAGCACAATGTTATGAGACTCGATCTCCCGAGAAAAGTCTTCTCCAATTCGCTCGCCTAAATTGTGATATCCAATGCCGAGCCAGGGATGCTCCCTAAAAGCCTCCCAACCGACTAACAGCATCTCCTCTCGTTCGATATCAACGACCGTGTCGTCGTCCGTCTGTGTCGTGACGGCGCGTTGCAGCCCATCGGCAACCAAGGGTTTCGTAACTGGCAGAATCCAGGCCAGAGCCGCCAAGAGCACCAGAACACCCGCAAACTTCGCGCTCTCTACGAAGAAGAGCTTCGCGCTCTTGCCGTAGATAATCGTTTCCACGACGAAGAAGAGCAACACCAGCAGATATGCCGTCCGCGATTGCGCGATCGCGATAAGGAAAAGCGCCAAGCACAGCTCGAAATATCTGCGTTTGTCGCCCCGTCGTATCAGCCAATAAATAAAGGGAAGGGAGACGACCAGCCATTGACCACACAAGTTCGCGGTAGCCCCTATTTGGTCCGTCGAAGTTTCATCGAATGGCCTTAACGCGCCAAATCTTAGCAACAGATACGCGAAGGTTGCCGCCACAACGTAAGGTACGTACATAAAAATCCGCGCGACCTCTTCTTCCCGGTACATCAGGTCCAGCACAAAGAAGACGCTCCAAACGAGAATGAAAATTAGATCAATAGCGACCGCGAAGACGGTACGACCCGGGTACTCCGCCCAAATTGCTGTCAACGCCAAATAGCCAAGGAAAACAACCAGATAGCGCACACTCTGCAGTGCTTGCTTTTTCGCGACACGACCAAGGCGAACGAACGCCAAAAGAATGCAGAAACCCAAGACGACCAACATATAGAAAATTCGATAGTAGGAGAGGATCGCCGGAAAATAGGACAGCACGGCGATCGTTATGGCCACAAAACTGACTTTTTTCGCGAACCCGATGCCTGGCGCTGCGGTGACTGACCGTTCGCCGGCGCTTCGCTCATTCACCGATCCATGAAAGGATGCAGACCCGACGCTCACAGCGCAATTCCCCTTCCGCTCATCGAGTTTGCCACCGTCGCGCCTGCAAATGAGTGCTTCGCCACTCCGTCCCGCCCGCTTTTTCGTTTGGCGATATCATCTTCTTCGCGGCCACCTTAGTAGGAGACGCTGCCGCCCAGCCGTTCCCTGCGCGGAACCAAATCAATTCCGATGCGAAGTACGATAACCACGGTAGCTAGCACGGCCAGCGTCCACCCGGCAACGTAGGCGATCGCGAGCCCCCGCGCTCCGCATGCTGGAATCAGCAAGTAGGCGAGTACGATGATCAGTGTGTCGCGCGGAATTACCACGGCGAAAAAAAACAGCCAGAGCTTACCCTGTGTGTGAACGATTTGACCCACGGCGAGCGCCAATCCTTGCGGCACGGTTGACAAAAGCAGGATGAGCAAAACGGAGTAGCCGTCCTTAAAACTCTTGCCGAAAAACCTCAGGAACTCCGGACCCAGGAGCGCGAAAACCCCGGCACCGCAGAATATCACCACGCCGGTGATCGCCAGATTGATCCAAAACGTCATCCGGTACTCCGGTCTATTGCCCGTTCCCTTTTGCTGATTGATGATGGACATTCCGACAATGTTGGCAATATTGGGCACAAACAGCACAATCGCCGTGAGGCTAAACGCCGCGCTGTAGATCGCCATTTGCGAATAGCCCAGTGGCTGGCGAATCAGGAAAGCGCCGGGGACCCACAGCGCGGCCGCCGACGTAAGGCCCATCAAACCCGCGGGCAAGTTGAATTTCAGAATTGCGTGCCGCTCCTGCGCAAATCCTTGGAATCGACAGCTGATTCTCTGCCGTGAACATTCCTTCCTCACCGCGACAGCCAGAAGCGCCGATTGCAAAAGAGCACTGAGCGCGAGGCCGATTACGGCTCCGTTCAACCCGCGAACCCACGCCAGGGCGCTACAAATGACCAAATAGCCAATCCCGCTCCAGCTCAACGCTCCGGCAAGTCTGCGGTAGCTTTCCAATCCTGCCAGCGCAGCCATCAGAAAACCATTCAACGAAGTGAACATCACCACCGCCGATGCAATCGCCAGCGTTCGAGTGAGCGCAGGCGTCTTGAGGACGGAAGTTGCAATCCAAGGAGATCCCGCAAGAAATGACCCACTGAAAAATCCCGCAATTAGGCATGAAAGCACGGCCATCATCCCCAGAATGCGGCCCGCCCGCGCTGGATCGCTGCTGCGGAATTCCGCCACGTACTTCGTTGTCGTGTATGGAACGGCAAATTGAGCGATCAACGCAAATGACACCACGGTGGTTTGCACCATCGCGTATTCGCCGAACGTCTGCCGTCCCAATAGATTGGCCGCGATTATGCTGAAAGCGAACGTACTGCCCTGATTGAACACGGCTCCGATTAAGTTGAAGCCAACCCCAGTCTGAAAACGAGATCGCAGTTTCGCGATCGGCGTCTGCAGCATGACCGACTCAATCGAGGCATTCACGAAACAGAGTCTCCAGAAACAACGCCGAATGTCCGTTGCCCCACTCTCTTTGCGCAAGTTCGTTCAGTCATCATGGTTGTCAGGAACCGTTCGCACTGCCCCGTGCATCTGCGGAGCACCGATTCCTGACCCTCCTGGAAGAGTCTTCATCTTTGTTGCTGCGAAGCAGCCTGCTTCTGAGATGTGCGAACACGGCGCAGGCGTCGCGACTTGGTAAAGCTACGTACCCAGCCAATCGTTATCGACTTAATCGACATATTCACGGAACCAGGTCTCAAGGAACAGGAGCGCCCAAAGCCTGCTGCTCCAGTCCCTTCGCCCGTCGACATGTTCGTTGACCATTCGCTTCACAAACTCTGGCTTGAATAATCCGCGTTTCGCCGATGTGTGATCGAGCAGCGTGCCGCGGAGAGTCTCACGCAGGTCACTGCGAAACCACTTTGCCAAGGGCACGCCGAATCCTGTTTTTGCCTTGCGGAGTATTTCCTGCGGCAGCAGGTTCTGCACCGCTCGCCTCAAGAGGGCCTTTCCGCCCTGGCGATCCCGCTGGAGCGGACTCGGGATGCTAGCCGCGAATTCCACCAGGTGATGATCCAGGAAAGGGCTTCGCACCTCGAGGCTGTTAGCCATGGACGCGACGTCGGTCTTCACCATCAGACAGTCAGGCAAGTAATAATGTCGATCGTGCCGGGCCATCCAGTCCCAATCGTCCATGGACTCATCCCAGTCCAAGTCTGTGAGGTGCGCGGACCCGTTGTGCCCGTTTAACAGAGACCGGAAGTGCGGCGTATAGGCGGCGCGCTTTTCTTCATCCTTGAGGATGGAGAGCTGCAATGCGTAGCGGTCGGGCAGCTGGGAACCAAACATGCGCCATCCGCGCACCATTTTTGCTTCCAGGTTGCCATACGGAAATCGCTCCAAGCCGATTCGCATGACGTTAGCGACCTGCCGCCGGACCGGATACGGAATGAAGTCGGCCTTGCGCCAGCGGTCCGTATCACGGTAATGATCGTAGCCAAGGAAATTCTCGTCGCCGCCGTCGCCACTCAGCGCCACCGTGATGTGCGCTCTGGCAGCTCGCGAAACGTAGTACGTCGGTATCGCGGAAGAATCCGCAAACGGTTCGTTGTAGTGCCGTACGAGCAGGGGAAGAACATCGATTGCGGAAGGCTTGACGACAATCTCGTGATGCTCCAGGCCATATCTTGCGGCGACCAGCCGGGCGAACGGAAGCTCGTTGAATCCCTGTTCGTCAAAATCTATGGAAAAAGACTTTACGGGTTCGGAGCTCTCCATGGCCGTTAGCGCCGCGATCGTTCCAGAGTCGACGCCGCCGCTCAGGAAAACTCCCAGTGGCACGTCCGAATTCAAACGTAAACGAACCGACTCCTTCAGCAATCGCAGCAGTTCGGTTTCGATTTCTTGCTCGGATGCTTCTGTCTTCCGCGCGCTATCGGGCGACCAGTAACGCTTGATCGCAACATTGCCATTTGTATCGCACAGCAGGTAATGTGCTGGCGGCAGCTTGAAGATGCCCGAAAAGGCCGTCAACGGGCTCGGCACGTACTGGTGAGTCAAATAGCTGTCGATCGCGTCAAAATTCGGCGACGTGCTCGTGTCCGGGTCCGCCCGGATCACGTTGATCGAGGAACCAAATAGAAATGCCTGCGGGGTCTTACGATAGACAAACGGCTTCTTTCCCAGCCGGTCGCGCGCTCCGAAAAACAGTCGCTTCTTGGAATCCCAGATGCCGAAGGCGAACATTCCGCGCAAATGCTCGATGCATCCCACGCCGTGCTTCTCATAGAGATGAAGGATTACTTCGGTGTCGCCTTGCGTGCGAAAGCGATGGCCTTCTTTTATCAACATGTCACGCAAACCGCGAAAATTGTAAATCTCTCCGTTGCAGACGATCCACATCGTGGCATCTTCATTCGTCAGCGGCGGGTTTGCCCGCTCCGCCAGGTCAATGATCGAAAGTCGCCGCTCGCCGAGTCCGATGTAAGGAGCAGAATGCGTTCCACTTGCGTCCGGCCCACGGTGAATAATGGGCGCGCACATCCGCAGAATCACGGATTGCGGCACAACTGCGCCGCTGAAGTCAATCTTGCCAGCTATTCCGCACATTTTTTAGATTCCGTCCAACCGCAACCGTGAGACCCCGACCGCAAAGCCAGTTCTGTAAATCCTCGGCCCGTTTGCAATGCTAGAATGGCGGTTCCATGCGGACTCAAGCGCTTTTTGATCGCTATTACTACTCTCGAGCCGCGTATATAGGAGGAACCGAACGCTTTCACGAACTGTGCAGGACGCGCCTTGCCACGCCAGGACGCATTCTGGAAATTGGCGCGGGTCCGGCAAATCCTACGACGGCATTTCTGGCTGGTCTCGCTCCGGTCACGGGATTGGATGTCTCCGCCGAAGTGCGGGCCAATCCCAATCTCAGCGAAGCCCACGTCTTTGACGGTACAAAAATGCCTCTTTCCAGCGGAGCATTCGATCTTTGCGTGTCCAATTACGTCCTGGAACACATCGCCGATCCCGTGCCTCACTTTCAGGAAGTTTTTCGCGTTCTGAAGCCTGGAGCGTCCTACTGTTTCCGCACTCCGAATCGTTGGCATTACGTAACTATTGCATCGAAGCTGATCCCGCACTCCCTGCATCTTCGATTCGCTAACAAACTGCGGGCGCTCGATGCGGACGCCCACGATCCCTGGCCGACCGTATATCGAGCCAACAGTCGAAGAGCGCTGCGCCACCTGGCACAGCGCTCCGGTTTGTTGCCGGAAGAGCTCAGCATGATCGAAACCGAGCCGAGCTACGGTGCGGCGCATCCCCTGCTCTTCTATCCGATGATGGCCTACGAACGCCTCGTGAATAGCAGCGAGCTGTTCAGCCCGATCCGCGTCAACATTCTGGGGACGTTTCGCAAACCCAATCCGCGCACGGCTGCCGCCTGAATATTTCCACGGTGTCGCTTGCCACTTGCAACGCTCGGCGTGCTGCCCAGAACCATTCAGATCGCTCCGACATCCGCGGAATCTACTTCGATCATTGCTGACTGGCGAATCAGGTCGATCGACAACACCAGGCGCACGCGGCCTTTCTTGCGTAGCAGCACGCCTTCCATTCCTGCGAGTGCGCCTCGCGTGATACGCACCCTCCGGCCAACGCTCAGGTACGGATGTGGCTCAGAGTGAACCCCGTGCACCAGAACATTTCGCAGCGCCTCAATCTCCTGGTCAGGCAGCGCCGCCGGCCGGTTGTCGAACCCCACCAGTCGAACCACCCCGGGTGTCACCAGCACGCGCAGCCGCTCTTGCAGCGGGATGCGTACGAATAAATACCCTGGGAAAAGCGGGCACTCCAGCCGCTTGCGACGGTCTTTCCACTGGCGCACCGACTCATACAACGGCAGAAAATGCTCGATGGACCTCTGCTCCAACTGCGTGGCCGCGCATTTTTCGTGGTTCGAGCGCGTGCACACGGCGTACCACTGCGGCGTGGCGTCCGGCTCAATCAATTCGCGGGGAGGCGGGGCAAATTCAGACTGAAAGGATCGAGTTTGCGTATCATTCAGCATGGTCTAGCGCCGCTCCAGGAAGATAGCTTCGCCCTCTCACTTACAGGGACAAAGTTAACTAACCATCACACTATCTATAGCTTACAGATACAATCCGCAGTTACGCGGACGCCGCCTTGCCCTTGTGCTTGTCCTTGTCCCTGCTCCGCACGTCCGTGTGATTGCCCTCGGTGTTTGCATGCCCATTCGCGCCCGCATTCCCGTTTGAGCCGTTTGCCGCCACCCACGGCATTCCGGCCCGCACGGATCCGAAAATCTCCTGCGCGAATCTCATTCCAGGGTCGTGCGGATCAATCTGGCGCCAGCGCGCTGTGCCAAACACCCATGCCGCTCCGAGCAGCACGGAGCACGCGGTTCCTGCCAATACGATAAAGGTGCGCGGCGGAAATGACTTGCGCTCCGGGACCTCCGGTTGGTCCAACACCTTCACCGAAGGAATTTCTTTTGCCTCTTGCACTTTTGCCAACTCGAATTGCTTCGTCAGAGTCTCGTAGACGGCTTCCTCCACCTTCAGCTGGCGGAATTTATCCGCGTACGGCACCCCCAGAATCGGCAATTGGCGCAAGGTTGGATACTTGTCGTCTGCAGCGCTCTGATCGCTGGGGGCGCTTCCGCCCGACGTGCCTCCCATCTTTTTCAGTTGACTGCGCAGCTCAGCAATGCGAGCTTGCGTCGCGCGCACACGAATGTTGTTGTCGGAATAAATCTGCCTCAACCCTTCGAGTTGCGATTCCGCGCCAATCAGCTGACCTTGCAATGATGCGGCGCCTTCCAGCATGGCCTTGCCCTGAGCGGAAATGTCAATCGTCGCGTTCTTGCTGGCGAACTGGCTGAAATCCTTTTCCGCTGACTCCAAATCGATCTTGATCTTATCGAGCCGATCTTCCAGGAATACGCGCTCGCGATGCGCCGCCGATGTATTCAGTTTCGCGGTGAGCACGTCGAGTTGCTCGATGTAGGCGCCGGCGATGGCAGCGGCGCGCTTCGGATCGTGATCGGTGACAGTCAATGTAATCACTCCACTCTTGCGCTCCTCGGTTATTTCGGTGTTCTTCGCCAGCCGCTTTCGTGCCGATTCCTCCAGTCGGGTCCAATATACTTTCTTCAGATCGAATCGTTGGATAATGGCGTCTTCCGCCGTGCGGCTGTGCATCACGGCGATGAACATCGCCCCCGTCGTCTTCGCCCCCAGAACATCCGTTGCCAGGGAGCCCAACCCGCCCGAGCCTCCATTCTGACCGCCGCCCAGCATCGCCATAAGCGCCATTCCGCTGTTCTGCTGCGAATCAGGAGGCATCAGGCGTGCGGTCGATTCGTACTGGCTGGGAATCAGAAACGCGATCAGGGTCGTGACGAAAAAGCCGGCCAGAGCGCAACGCGACAGAAACCTCCGCATGCCCCACAACAACCGCAGTCTTGGCAAAATTCCCTCGCGCGTCACACTCTGGTTCCACGCCGGAGCACACGCCTCCCTGGCTTCCTGTGGCTCTACCAACACCGCGTTCGGATTGGACCGCATTTGCATCAGTTCCGCGCTCTCCTGACTCCGGTTACATTCACGGAGCTGCAACCGGAGTTGATTGATCGTTGCCGCTTGGCCGTCTTGCTAAATGCAAAGGCATTTCCCAATTGTGCGGCTGAAAACTGATCCCGATCGACGACGTCCAATTCGTCTGCCGTGTGGACGCCAGCACTGGCGCCAGCCACGTCTCGTGTTGCACGGATGCCTGCACGTTTAGAACTCCCCGAATCCACACGTTTGCTTTTACCCACTCGTCGTTGACGCTCTCGCCCTGTGGAATGAAGTCTGGCGCGACGGTCGCGTGCCGGTAACCGAATTGCAGCGAGCTCTTCGGGGTAAACCAGTAGTTGCTCCACGCCTGTATGCCGGTTCCCTCTCTGCCGATCCAGCTGCCGAGTATGTTGCCTTTGTTGGTGTACATGTCGCGGTAGAAACCGTCGTAGTAGATGTACTGTCCGTTGCGGGCCGAGGACACGGAATTCGTGTTCGTGCTCTCCACCCTTAGGTCCAGCTTCGATATCTTCGGGAAATGCGTCAGATAGATGCCCGTATCAATCCCGGCGCGGCGCGGAGAAGCGAGCGGCGAAGGGTCGTCATCCGAAAGCGAATCGGAGTAAATGGACAGCCAATCGCGCACGAACGGTAGCCGGTAACTAAAATAAAATCCGCCGTAACGTTTTCCGGGATTGTCGTTGGGCCCGTACAGCACTGACGATTTAAAATAATCGAAGTAGCTGTTAAATAGGGCCGAAGGAGTGATCGCACGTCCGATCCCTCCGAATTCAGCGGTCCTCGAAAATCCCAGCTCCAAATTTGGTGTCGGTTTCAGCGTGATAACCTCGCCGTGAACCATCGGACGCGGTGGAAATTCGTTTCCCGAAAGCTTGCCCACAAAGAAATCCGTTTTTATCGGCCCGAGCCAGTGAAAAATCCAGGGAAGGACAAAAGGAGACACCCGGCTGGCGCGAAACATATAGATCGGTTCCGCGTTGTCGCTGAAGATTAGAGCGCTTCCCTCTCCCGGTCCCCACCACAGGCTTTGTTTGCCGAATGCGAAATTCCAATCTGCAACCTTCGCTGCGACGTATGTATCCAACAGCCGAAATTGATTGGTCGCGGGAATGGGTGCGGCCTGCTGCACCGGCGTGTTGTCTAGCGTTCCGATCAGGTTCTGTGTGGCCTGGGAAAATCCCGGCGCCGACGGCGCATGCTGGTATTCGCCGCGCACATACAGTGTGAAGCGCCCCCAACTGCCATACCCGGAAAATCCGTCATAGGAGTTGATTCCCTCCTGGTACGGGCGGCCATCGTTGTTAACGATGGTTTGCCCGAAATGACGGCTATCGTTGAGAGGCGAGCCGTTAATGCCGGTGGTAACAGAATAGAGCGATTCCAGTCGCGCAGTTACTTCGGATCCGCCATCGCCGCCTGCAACCGTTTCCAGGTCGCTCGCGAATTCCTTTTGCAGCGCGTAATAAAGCTTCGCCGCTTCTCCCGAACTTGCTTCACCCGCGAATGCGACACGGTCGCTGGCCTCCTCCACCAGGTGCGCGCATTCAATGCGCGTCCACGGGCGCTGTCCAAGAAATGCCAGGCGAATGTAACCCAAGGCCGCAAGCCGTTCGATGGCCGGATAAATCCAACTATCGAGTTCCACGAAGGGCGATCCCGTGGGCGCGGCGCGTCTGGCAGGACTCAGATCGCTGGATTCGGCGTAGGTTTCCCATTCTCCGCCGCCGACTTCGGGATCGTGATGGCGGCGGTACACTTGTTGTGCGACAAACCATCCGAGCGTGCTTCCGATGAGAACGTCCGTCGGAAAATGCTGCTTTGCATCTATGCGCGCTGCGCCAATCGCTGCCGCCATTGCGTAGCTCACAAGACTCACATACGGACTGGGATATTCGTGCGCGATCACGCCGGCAATCGCCCATGCCACCGCGGCGTGCTCGGAGGGAAACGAATCGTCGCCTTTCCAGAACTTCCCCTGGAAGTTATTCTGCAGCGGCCGTTCCCTCCCGAAAGCGTATTTGAGCGCATAGGAGTCTGCCGTGGCGTTCAAGGCGGCTTCAATGGCGAGAAACCCTGTTTCGCGCAGGTGATCGTTGTGCGTAAAGTGGCCCCACAGGTAGAGTCCCCCGGCAGCAGCGGCCATCGAGCCGATTCCGTAGTTCGAAAACTCATTCCCGTTCCTCAGCCGGCTCGGGGAATTCGATAGATGCTTGCTGAATTCTGTGTCCGTTGCCAGCGATACACCGGTCGCAACGCCCAGCGGCAACAGCCAATCAACGTCCACCAAGCGCAGGTGCGCCGGCGCAGTCCATATGCTTTCTTGATCCTTGGCAAATCGCGAGAAGAGGTGCGGGCCTATCGTGGTGTCGTAGTCCTGCGTGAAATCCGCTGAGAAGTCCTGCGTCGAGTGCGCCGTGAAGTCCTTCGTAAAGTCCGGCGTGAAATCGGTCGCCGCGTTTGCCGGGTTCGTCGCTACGCCCGGCGCAGTGATCTTCGTTACATCCACCGTATCCGTCTGCGAATCGACGGAGCTCTCTTGCGGGCCGGCGTCCGGGACCGCCTGGGCGCCAGCCGACTTCGCTGGTTTGTCCGCGGCGGCGCCCTGCGGCGCAGACTGCGCAAAACAAACGGCGCTAGCCATCGGTGCGATCAGTAAGAAGGAACTCAACACGTATCGGCACCACCCTCGTGTCATTCCCAGGTCTCTCGATCTAATAGTGCGCGGCGATAAATGCCGTGGACGCAATCGACGACGCCACCTGTGCCGCCAGGAACACCGTCTGCCAC
>Ga0070764_10000135_pt1 | contig 24690 bp, 18 predicted proteins | sample HubBroMetageWRM4_FD_67287 | JGI IMG/M metagenome (GOLD analysis project Ga0070764, IMG submission 67287) | Warmed soil microbial communities from the Hubbard Brook experimental Forest, New Hampshire - Hubbard Brook CCASE Soil Metagenome WRM 4 | ecosystem: Environmental > Terrestrial > Soil >... | reverse complement strand
TTTGTTCTTAAACCATCAATTTTATTAAATAGTACAACAATACTTTCTTTATCTTTATTTAATTTTTAATGAATAATTTATTAATGTTATTTATTTTAGTTCCTATTTTAGCTTTAGTGTTATTAATTTTGAATTTTCTATTTTCAGCTCATAAACCTGATGAATCTAAAATATCAGCTTATGAATGTGGATATTCAGCTATTAGAAAACAAAATAGAACTGATTTTCAAATTCAATTTTATGTAGTTGCTATGTTATTTTTAATCTTTGATTTAGAAATATTATTATTATTCCCTATAGCTGTTACTTTATATAAAGTAAGTACTTTTGGTTTTAGTATAGCTTTAATTTTCTTTGTTGTATTAACAATAGGATTTATTTTAGAAATTGGTTCTGGAGCTATATCTATAGCTAAAACTTCACAAACTAAAGTTAAGAAATAAATTCTATTAACTAATAGAAATATTAATTAATCTATCTATATTTATTAATAAATTTACCCCCTTTTTTTATCATAATTTATTTATATATTATTTTTAAAGAAAAATAAAATCAGAATTAAATTTTTAAATTAAATAATGATTTAAAATATTTCTAAATTATTTCTATATCTATATATTTAAAAGAATATATAAAATTAAGGGGAAATCTGATAATTGGTAATCAGTTGTATTTGCATTACAAATATGATAGTTCGAGTCTATCTTTCTCCATAAATTATTAATTAAAATTTAAATAAAACATAAAAATTATAAGCCTCGATTGCTTAGTGGTCAAAGCGCTATTCTGAAGATATAGAAATGTGAGTTCAATTCTCTCTCGGGGCAAATTATTTATTAATAATGTTTAATGAATTTATTATGTTTTAAGCCGGAATAGTTTAATTGGTAAAACGAATTCCTTGTAAGACTTTAATATTGGTTCGATTCCAGTTTTTGGCAAAATTAAATAATTCTACTTATTTCTATGATTATATTTCTCAACAATTAGCGGATTATGAGCTATGTGTAATTAATCTTTTACCAGTTATATCACATTAATTTTTTTATTTAATGTGATATAACTGGTTATTCGCTAAAAGAATAGCTATTGAAAGAAAGGGGTAAATTAAATAATCTCACAAATAGTTAAAAATTAATAATATGAGTTGTAGTTTAATTTGGAAAAACATCATTTTTTGGTAATGAATAATATCAGTTCGAATCTGGTCAACTCAGTAAATTATTTATATTTATTAATTTTAAGGAAGCAGAACTTGAGTGGTTGAGTGTCTCCCTTTTAAGGAGAAAGTCCTGGTTCAAGTCCAGGTGCTTTCAGTTATAAATATAAATTTAATATATTAAATATTTATACATATAAATTTATAAATCATAATTAAAATTCTCACATTCTAATTTAAATATAATCTTTAGGGCAGGTGATCCGATTGGTAATGGTGATTCTCTGTAAAAGAATTGGTTAGCGCCGTAAAAGGTTCGATTCCTTTACTGCTCAATAATAAAAACACCTCAAAAATATTAATAATATTAATAAAAATTAATACAAATTAATTAAATAAAATGAATAAAATGAATAAAATGGTAGATGACAAATTGGTCAGTCGCTCCTTTTGGGTAGGAGACATAGAGCATGTTCGAATCGTGCCTATCATATTTAGGTGTTATGGCAGAGAGGTTATTGCGGAGTACTGTTAATACTTTTTTTCATAGGTTCGATTCCTATTAACACCTTAGTTTAATTATTTTTAGAAAAAATTATCTTATATTTTATAATGATTATAAAATTTAACTTAATTCATTATTTAATAATAAGAAAATTAATACAAATCTACTAAAATAAACATAAAAATATAAAAGAGTAATAAAATAACGAACATGTTGAAATTGGTAAACAATCTCTTCTTAAGCAGGAGTGGAAGTAATTCCTTAAGAGTTCAAGTCTCTTTGTTCGTATTTATTTATAACAATAGTGTACAATATAATCTAAATAATAAATTATATTTAGACAGTTTAGTGTAACGGTTTGCACACTAATCTCATTAGTTAGTAGAAAGGTTCGATTCCCATTCTGTCTTTGTTAATAATTACTTGTTTGAAATTTTTACTTTTAATTTAATTAATTTTTTATAAATCTCAAAAATTAATTTTTTTTTGAACAGTTTATTAAATGAATAATTATCTATTTAAAAATAAAATATTATAATCCAATATAAAAAATTTTATAATAGATTTTTTTATATTGTTTTTTATTATAGTAGTATATTTGACTTTTGGATAAATAATTTGATTATTTAAATTCTTATTTAATAGATAAAATTTTTTTATAATTAATAATGTAAGATTAAAAATTTAATTACTAATAATAAGGTCTTTTAGTATAGTGGTTGTACAGCCTCCCTTCAAGTAGTTAGCACCAGTTCGATTCTGGTAAGGACTTATTTTATTTATATTTGTATGTTAATTTTTTTAATTTATTTTAACCCCCTTTTTAAATAATTTAAATTATTTTTAAAAGAGTAAATTAAAAAGTGAAAATTTCACCTAAAATTTGTATACTTTTGTTAAATTATAAATATATTAATTTAAATAAACAAAAAATAAAAATTTTAAGGTTAAAAAAAAATATGTAAATCTAAAAAACAAAACACAAAATTCTAACTTAAAATTATGATTAATGTAAAAAAAATATTAACATTAATTTAATAATTTCTAATTATTGTTAGGCGTTATTAATAAAATAAAGAAATTTTAGTACTAATTTTAGATACAAATTTATTTTTTATTAAAATGTGACAAAATTTAATTATAAACATTAATTCACCATTAGAACAATTTGAAGTAAGTAGTTTAATAAGTGTTATAGCGCCAATATTAGGTTATATAAATATAACTTTAAGTAATTTAGGTTTATATTCTATGTTAATCTTATTTATAATATTAAGTTTACATATAATAAGTAATAATGAAAATAAAATTTTACCATCAAAATGAAGTATAGCAATAGAAAGTATATTTACAACAATTAATACAATGGTAAGAGAACAATTAGGTAAAGAAATTTATTTACCTTTTATTTATTCATTATTTTTCTTTATATTAATAAGTAATTTAATAGGTAATATACCTTATTCATATACAATTACAACATCTGTAATAGTAACTATTGGATTATCATTTACTATCTTAACAGGTGTAACTATACTTGGATTATATATTCATAAATTACATTTTTTCTCATATTTTGTTCCATCTGGAACTCCTTTAGCATTAGTACCATTATTAGTTTTAATTGAAACTGTATCTTATTTAGCTAGAGCTTTATCCTTAGGTATAAGATTATTTGCTAATATGGTAGCTGGTCATTCTTTATTAAAAATATTATCTACTTTCTTATATCAAATGTTTAATAGTAGTTTTATAATAGCTATATTCACTTTAATTCCTTTTGCATTCTTTTTAGCATTATGTGGATTAGAAGTAGCTGTATCTATAATTCAAGCTTATGTATTTGTTTTATTAGTAATATCTTATATTAAAGATGCCATCTATTTACATTAATTATTTTTATTATAAATGGAATATTAATCATTTATTAAATTAATTATTAAGAAGATAAATGTTTTAATTCTAATTATTATATTTAATAAAATTTATAATAAGTAATAATGAAAATAACTATTAATTAAAAGAGTCAAAATATAAGATTATTGAAAAAGTATTAAATTATCTATAATTAAATATACATTAGATAAAATAATAATAATAAATGAATATTAAAAAGTATATTAACATTAATTTAATAAATTTACCCCTTTTAATAAAAAATTGATTATTAAATTATTAATAAATAAAAGAAATGGAATAGTTTACATTGGAAAGTTAAAATGATTGCTAATTGTTCGGGTATTCCCTTAGGTGTTCGAATCACCTCTATTCCGTAAAATTATAAACATTAATTTGTTTTATTGTGTTTGATAATTTATTTTTAAGATCAAATACAGAGGAGTAAATAAGAAAAGTAAAGATAATTATATGGATTGACGACTTTATTCAACTAATGCTAAAGAAATTGGAACTCTTTACTTAGTGTTTGCAATATTTGCAGGAATGATAGCTACTGGATTTTCAGTATTAATTCGATTAGAATTATCTTCACCTGGTGTGCAATTTTTACATGGAGATCATCAGTTATTTAATGTAATAATAACTGCTCATGGCTTATTAATGTTATTTTTTATGGTTATGCCTGCATTAATTGGAGGTTTTGGTAATTATTTTTTACCTATTCATATAGGAGCTCCAGATATGGCATTTCCACGATTAAATAATATAAGTTTTTGATTATTACCTCCTTCATTAATTTTATTATTGCTTAGTGCATTAGTAGAAAATGGAGCAGGAACAGGATGAACGATTTATCCACCATTATCAGGAATACAATCTCATTCTGGTGGTTCAGTTGATTTAGCTATTTTTAGTTTACATTTAACTGGTGTATCTTCATTATTAGGAGCTATTAATTTTATTACTACAGTATTAAATATGAGAACTAATGGTATGAGTTTACACAAATTATCCTTATTTGTTTGAAGTATTTTTGTAACTGCTATATTATTATTATTAGCTTTACCTGTTTTAGCTGGTGGTATAACTATGTTATTGACTGATAGAAATTTTAATACAAGTTTCTATGATCCCGCTGGAGGTGGAGATCCTATATTATTCCAACATTTATTCTGATTCTTTGGACATCCTGAAGTTTATATTTTAATTATACCTGGATTTGGTATAATTAGTCAAGTAATTTCAGCATTTTCAGGAAAACCTATATTTGGTTATTTAGGTATGGTATATGCTATGTTCTCAATAGGGATATTAGGATTTTTAGTATGATCTCATCATATGTTTAGTGTAGGTTTAGATGTAGATACCAGAGCTTATTTTACAGCTGCTACAATGGTAATTGCAGTTCCTACAGGAATAAAAATATTTTCTTGAATTGCTACTTTATATGGTGGTAGTTTAAGATTAACAACACCTTTAATATTTACATTAGGATTTTTAGCTTTATTCACCATAGGAGGAGTTACTGGAGTAGTTTTAGCTAATGCTTCTTTAGATTTAGCATTACATGATAGAATTAAAAAAGATCCTCATTATATTCGTAAATTTTGAGTAGGTTTAATGGATGGTGATGGAAGTATTCAAGTTAATCACTGAAGACATAAAAGTCTTCAATACAGATTAGTTATTAAATTAAAATATTATGTTGAAAATTTATCAATGTTAAATTTAATAAAATATCACATCGGAGGAAATGTTAAAATCATTGAAGAAAATAAATTTATTATTTGAGTTGTAAACGATAGAAAACAAATTCAAAGAATAATTAAAATATTTTTTGCTTATCCTCCCATGAGTTCAAGATTAAGAGCTCAATTAGCATTTATGTTAGAATGTTTTCAACAAAATAATGTTGTATGATATTTAAATGCTAGAAATCAAAAATATCTTAATCCTAATCTGGATATAGTTAAAATTGATAATAATTATTTTAATGCATGATTATCTGGATTTATCGAAGCAGAAGGTTGTTTTTCAATAAGAGATAAATCTAATAGTCATTCATTTTCTATAGGTCAAAATAACGATAAATATATCTTAGAAGCAATTAAAAATCATTTTGATATTAAAAATGATATTAGAAAAATAAAGAATAAATTTTGATTTATTGAAATTTATAGAAAATTAACTTTAATAAAAATTATTAATCATTGCATTAACTATCCTTTGTTAGGAGCAAAAATACTTTCATTTACTAAATTTAGATCTCTTTTTAAATAAGTGTCATGTTGTCTTACCACTGTGATAAATAAAATTAAATTATAAGGGAAAAATAAAATATTTTTTAATTGCAATAAAAGAGTTAATAATTTGTATAAATTATTAATAAAAAAATTATATTCTGAGTAACTAATTATATCTATTTTTAGTTAGATATTATAAAAAATTATATTTTAATTGATAAAATCTCATATGAGATTACAATTAATAATAACACTTTAGTAACAACAAAAACAAAATAATAATAAAAAACAATGAATAAAGACTTAATACTTGACAATAATATAGACATCTCTTGAATTGTAATCGGTTCTTTACTTATTTTAGGGTGTTCTATATATTACATAATTAAAAGTAATAATACAGCTATTCCTACTAATAATAAAGAAGCTTTAACATATGAAGATATACAAGCTATATATGATGAAGAGAGAAATAGAAATATCGGAACTGTTTCAAATGAAAATATTGATCAATTTCTAACTGCTAGTGATGCAGAAACAGATACTGCTTCAGATTATGAATTTGATAGTGAGAATGAACCAGATACATCTGATATTGAAAGTATTTTAAATGATCAAGATATATTTATCATGCCAAATGTAGATTTTGATGTATGTCCTATTGAGGAATTAAAACTTTTCGAGTTCAACAGTCTATATTCTAAAGAAATAGAGGAACATGGGGTTACTGAAGAGGACATAATAGATTTTATCTATTCATTTTCAAAAGAAGAATTAGCTACAAATTGAATTAATGACTTATTCCTTTTGGCTGTATCTCTTTTGTAAATTTTTATAACTTAACTACAAATTGAATTAATAACTTATTCTTTTTTCTGGTATTTCTATTTTTTATTTTAAATTTCTTACCCCTTTTTTAATTAAATTAAAAGAGTAAACAAGACAAAAATATCAATTTAAAAATGTTGTTTTGTTTACATTTTCCCTTATAAATCTAAATATTTATCGGTAATATAAATAATATTTTATATTGCTAACGGTGAAACCTTTTAAATGGAAATAATGCAATTTCCATACTACAAATTTAAAAGGCAATACCGTGGAAACCAAACTAAAATTAATCTTTTTTAGAAGTAGGATCCGTAGAGACTATACGTGGTAGTCTAACGTTAATTAAGTTTAATAATTAGATAAGATATAGTCCGATCCTCATTGTAAAATGAGTATAATTATATTATAAACACTTATAATAAAATTAAAATGACTTATTATGTAGTAGCTCACTTCCATTATGTATTATCAATGGGAGCTGTATTTGCAATATTTGCTGGGTTTTATTTCTGAGCACCTAAAATTATAGGTAAATCATATAATGAATTATTAGGAAAAATTCATTTTTGAACTTTATTTGTTGGAGTTAATACAACTTTCTTTCCTCAACACTTTTTAGGTTTAGCGGGTATGCCTAGAAGAATTCCAGATTATCCTGATGCCTTTAGTGGTTGAAATCAAATTTCAAGTTTTGGATCATTAATTTCAATTATGGCTACAGTATTATTTGGTTATATAATCTTTGATATATTTGCTAATGGAAGTCCAATTAATACTAATCCTTGAAATATACCTTCTTATTTTACATCTACAGAACAATTTAAAAATGAAACAGAAACAGCTTCTACTTTAGAATGAACTTTACAAAGTCCTATCCCATTCCATGCTTTCAAAATGTTACCTGTACAATCTTAAATCTATCTCTCTTTAGTGAGATTTAATTAGTTTAATTTAAACCTTAGTGTTTAAATTTGTTAATTTAACTTTATAATATTCTGAATATTATTATTTTTAATAATTTTATGAATATTATTATTTTTAATAATTTTACCCCCTATTAATTATAAAATTTAATAATTATTTAATAAAATTTAAAATAATCATTAAAAGAATTAATTAATAAATAAAAGACTGTAGCATAATTGGTAATGCAGTTCGCTCATAATGGATTTTATAAGGGTTCAATTCCCTTCGGTCTTATCTATTTTTAGGGTACTTGGTCGAGTCTGGTTTAAGGCGCTCGTTTTGAAAACGAATACTTGAATAAAGTCGTGAGTTCGAATCTCACAGTGTCCGTCTATAAAAATTTTACCATATATTTTAAAGAAGAGAATAAAATTTAACTTCAATAAATATATTATTATTTTTTTGTTTTGTTTTGGAGGGATTATATTTGAACCCCTTTATTAATTATTTTTAGCAAAATTTTATTAATTATTAAATTTATTTTCTAAATAAAAATAATATACATAAAATAAATAAATATAACAATTAAATAGACAATTTTGTTAATCTTTTTGAAATAATACCATTAAATAATGCTTAGTTTATTATTATTAATACCTATAATAGGTAGTTTATTATTATTAACAATACCAGAAAATTCAATACCAAATAAAATAAGAATGAAAAGAATAACTTTAATAACTATGTTAATAAATTTCATCATATCAATATATATATGATTAGAATTTGATTCAAATACTAGTCAATATCAATTTGTATATGAATTTATAGATTTAAGTTATTGTCATTTAAATATAGGTATAGATGGAATATCATTATATTTTGTATTATTAACAACTTTTATAAGTCCTATAGCTGTATTATCTAATTATAATAATATAAATAATAATTTAAAATATTTTTTAATATCTTTTTTATTATTAGAAACATTACAAATAGGAGTATTTGTAGTATTAGATTTAATTTTATTTTATATATTTTTTGAAAGTGTATTACCTATTTTATTTTTAATAATTATAATATATGGTTCAGGTGAAGCTAGAATAAGATCAGCTTTATTATTATTTTTATATACTTTAGCAGGATCTTTATTCATGTTATTAGCTATACTAAAAATATATAGTTATATAGGATCCACTGATTTTCAAATAATCTCTTTATCAGAAATAAATTTAGATAATCAAAAAATATTATGATTAGGATTTTTTTTAGCTTTTGCAGTAAAAACTCCATTATGACCTTTAACAGGTTGATTATATAGAGCTCATGCTGATAGTCCTTTAGCAGGTTCTATTTTATTAGCTGCTACAATATTAAAATTTGCTACTTATGGTTATTTACGAGTGTTAATTAATTTTTTACCTGATGCTACTAATTATTTTTCTCCATTAGTTCAAACTATTGCAATTATAACTTTAATTTATGCTTCATTAGCTACAATTATTCAACAAGATACAAAAGCTTTAATTGCTTATTCAAGTATTGCACATATGAGTATAGTTATATTAGGTTTATTTTCTAATACAATTCAAGGTATTGAAGGAGCTATTTTATTAGCTTTAGCTCATGGATTTGTTTCTCCTGCTTTATTTATTTGTGTAGGAGGTGTAATTTACGATAGAACAGGTACTAGAATTATTCATTATGTAAGAGGATTAGTTACTTATATGCCTGTATTTACTATTTTATTTTTCATTTTTACATTAAGTAATACTGGTATACCATTAACTTTAAATTTCTTAGGAGAACAATTATCTTTAATTGGAATATGAGAAAGAAGTCCTTTAATAGCAGGTTTAGGTGCTACTGGGATAGTATTATCTGCTATTTATTCTATTTATTTGTATAATAGAATTTCTTATGGTATTTATTCTCCTCATTTAAAACCAATTAAAGATATTTCTAGAAGAGAATTTAATCTATTAATAAGTTTATTATTACCTACTGTATTATTAGGTATTTTCCCTAATGTTATTTTAGATGGTTTACATTTTTCTATTTCTTCTTTACTTTATAATATTTAAATTATAATATTTGTATTTAATATTTTATAATATTTACCCCCTCTTTTTTAATTACATAAACAATAATTTAATTTTAATTACACTCATAAAAATAAATTTTTATTAATAAAAGAGCATAGTATTAACGGTTAGTATGACGATCTTCAAAATCATTGGTAGGTGTTCGAATCACCTTGCTCTTGTTTAATTTATATTTTAGGGATCTTAGCTTAATTGGTAGAGTTTCTAATTGTCATTTAGAAGGGTCCCAGTTCGAATCTGGAAGATCTCGTTTTATATTCCTAATTAAAAACAAATTGACATAATAATTTATATAATCTTGAATTATTCAAGAAAATTATATATTTTTAATCATTTTATTGAATTAATAATTTAATTAAGTTTTAATTAATTTATACTAAAAATAAATTAGTTTAATTAAACAAAACATAAATTATTTAAATAATTGTCTTCGTTATTAAAATTATTAAATAAAAAAAAGAATTTTAATACTAATTTTAGATACAAACATAAGTTAATTTAAATGAAAATTAATCCTATAAATAAAAATAAATTAAATTATATTAATTCAATGTTAATTAGTATAAATCACAATAAATTTATTTTCTTTTTAATAATTTGTTGTTTAATAATTTCAAATTATAATATAAATATATTAATATTTTTAATAACTTTTTGACTATTTAAAGTGATATTAACAAATAATATTTCTATTAATTCAAACACATCAATACCAAAAATCATATTAAAAAGTATTTTTATGTATTATTTAATAAATATTTATTTAATAAATAATGTAATTTATATGGATAATACAGAATATTTAATTTTATATAATAATATTTATATAAAAGGTTTAAATTCTTTAGTGGAAAATTATGGAGAATTAATAGCTTATGCTGTAGGAGTTAAATTATCTAGTATATATTTAAAAATTTCTCCTATTGAACCTACATTTTTTTTTCATTTTGGTTTAGGTGTAGGACCTATTTTAGATTTAACAGTTCATCAAGAATCATATACTTCACTTACAGATTCTAATTTTAAAAATTATGTCTTATTAACAGTAGATAAAGTTGAAGATCATCTGATTTTTCTGAAAGATATGGTACCTTTTCATCATAAACATTATAAAACATCTAAAATGACAAATATGGAAAATAATACTACTGTCATTAGTGGTGATGCTCCAACTAATATTAATGTAGTTAATATTCATTGTCCTTTTGAATCTGAAGATTTAATTTTTAATTTGTATCTTCATTTGGATAATTTAGTTTTTAATATTTCATATATATTTTATCTAATTTTTATGAGTATTTATTTTTTTGTTTTAATTATAAATTTTATTAATTTTATTAAATTTATTATATTTATTAAAAATAATTAAAATTATATTTACATTTTTATTCCTTTATTAAATTATAACAATAGTTAAATTAATTAATTTATTTATTTATTTATACATAATCAAACTTATTAATTAGAATCTAAGTTTTCTTTTTATCTTAGTTGACTTTATCTTTAATTTATAAAATTAATATTAAACATAATATTTTATTTTTATATTACCCCCTTTAATTTAAGATTAATTAATTTATAGATATATGAATAATCACATCAAGTTTAATATTTATTCAATTAATATTTCATGATTTAATTTTAACAGAAATACTTTAATATTAATATAGTTAATATTCTTAAAAGAATAATTAATTAAATAAAAATCTAAAGTTAATTAAAAAATACCCACATAATTATAACACACCCTAATAAAACGAGTATAGTTAAATTGGTATAACCTCTACCTTCCAAGTAGATGTCATCAGTTCGAATCTGATTACTCGTATATATTTTAATTAATTTATATTTAATTTATTAAAATTTTAAGTATAAAAATAAAAATAAATAAAAATCCATAATATAAAGTGAATATAATAAAAGTGTATATTATTATATTTATAATATATTTTAGACACTATTAAAAACACAATATAAAAAAAATGTTAGCAGCAGCAAAATACATTGGTGCAGGTTTAGCTTGTTCAGGTTTAATTGGAGCTGGAGCAGGAATTGGTTTAATTTTCTCTTCATTAATTGCTTCAACAGCTAGAAATCCTCAAATAAGAGGTCAATTATTCAGTTTTGCAATCTTAGGATTCGCTTTAGCTGAAGCTACTGGATTATTCTCTTTAATGATTGCTTTCTTATTATTATATTCTTAATTTTTTATAATTTAAGAATTAATTAAAAACATCAAATTTAAAGAAATAACCTTTAATTAATTATTTAATTAATTCAATTATTTATTTTTTTGTTTTAATTAAATTAATTAATTAATTTATTTATTTATTTATATTACCCCCTTTAATTTTTAATAAATCCCAATTAAAAATTTAGATAAGAAAAATACCATGGTTCAAATAAGAATTAGTAATAAGCCAAAGTAAATATATATACTTATTAAAAATCATAAGATCATTAACGTTTAAAAATAAATTTTCATTCTTTATAATTATAAAGAATTATAATACTTAAGAGTAAAAAATTAAATTCAATTTAAATTTCTTCTGATATAGATTTATGTGAGTTATTCTGACATAAATTTATGTGAGTTATTCTGACAAAAGATAAAAAGTTAAGATTAATTAATTATCATTAAAAAAGAATTTATATATATGCTAGTAATCATATCTTTAAAAAAAAAATTTAATAATACATTATTCTTCTGAATAGATTTTATTAAAATAAATAATTTTATTTATTATAAAATCCCTAAATTAAGTGAATTTAATTTAGTTATTGTCACATTTGCCTATAATAAAATCAAATATTTTTTTAATGAATAACATTACAAATTTAAATATAAAATTAAGTGTAAATAATAATTTACCTAATTTAAAAAAATTAATGAATAAAGGAAAAATGGATTCATCAATAGAAAACATTTTTTCTTTAAAAGAAAAAAGATTAGAAAATAATAAATTTTTCAGTAGTAAAAAAGTGATTAAAATTACACAATTAATTATAAAATTAAGTGAAAACATAATTTATACTAATAAAGATTTATTTAATTTATTAAATAAAAATGAATATAATTTAAATATTTCTAATTCAGAAAATTTTAATAAAGAATTATCCACACACAAAATTAATAAATCAAAATTAATCTATAATAATGAACCACAATATATAAGATTGATTAGTCCATTTAATTTAAAATCAGCAAGTATTATTAATCATATTTATACCTTTACTAATAAATCTTATAAACAAATTAATAAAAATTTATATAATTTATATATAATATGTAAATCAGCCTTTCTTAATATGTCCAGTATAATAAGTAAACCTATAATTTCAATTAATTCTAATTTAATAAAAATTACATTATTTTATTATTGAAAACCTTTAAGAAAAAAACATTTTAAAAGTAATTTACAATCTAAATTTTTAATATTACATTATTATAAATTAGAAAATTTAGTTAAATTATTAAGTAAATTATTTAATAAATCTGTAGAATTAGAATTAATTAGGATATATTCACCACAAAATGAAAGTAATATATTAGCTAATCTTATTGGTACTTTAAGTAATTTTATTAAATTTAGATATATTCATATGAAATTATTTAAAGTAAGTAAAACTAGAATTTTTAAAAAAAGATTTAGTAATAATAAAATACCTTCTTTTTTATCTGGAATTTATTTAAAATTAGCAGGTAGAGTTTTAACACAAAGAATTAAAAGAAGAGTTAAATCTAAAATAATCCAAAAAGGTAGTTTAGCTAGAGCTAATACTGATTTAATTAATACTAATAGATTTGTCAATAAAAATAGAAGAGGTGTGTTTTCTATCACTGTTAAAACTGGACACATTATTTGAAATTAATTAATTTTGATTTATTAATTTATTTATTTATTAATTTATTTTTATCTGATAAAAATAATACAAACAAATTCATAATAAACATTTAAATAAATTATATATATTTATTAGTTTAATTTTTAATATAAATAAAATTTTATTAAGTAAAAGAAGAGATTTAAAGTAAGTAAAACTAAAAATTTTTAGTTTTTAAATCCAAATTATATTCTGAGTAACTAATTATATCTATTTTTAGTTAGATATTATAAAAAATTATATTTTAATTGATAAAATCTCATATGAGATTACAATTAATAATAACACTTTAGTAACAAATAAAAACAAAATAATAATAAAAAACAATGAATAAAATAAATAGAAATCAATTTCAATCTTTTCCTTATCATTTAGTAGAACCATCACCTTGACCTATTTTAGTTAGTTTTTCATTATTAAGTTTAACCTTAGGTGCAGTTATGTATATGCAAGGTTTTAATCATGGAGGACAATTAATAAGTTTAGGTTTTACTTTAACAGTTTTTGGTATGATACTTTGATTTAGAGATATTATAACAGAAGGTACCTATTTAGGACATCATACCATTCAAGTTCAAAAAGGTTTAACTATTGGAGTAGTATTATTTATTATTAGTGAAGTATTTGCTTTTTTAAGTGTATTTTGAGCTTTTTTCCATTCTAGTTTATCTCCTACTATAGAAATAGGAGGAGTATGACCTCCTCAAGGTATAACACCTTTAGATCCTTTTGCAATACCATTATTAAATACTATTTTATTATTATCATCAGGAGCTTTTGTAACTTATGGTCATCATGCTTTAATACAAGGAGATAGAAGAGGAGCTATATTAGGTACATTATTAACAATAATTTTTGCTATAATATTTACTGCTTTACAATATTATGAATATTCTGAATCTAGTTTTACAATGAGTGATTCAGTATATGGAACAGTATTTTATGCTTCAACTGGTTTACATGGATTACATGTAATTATTGGTACATTATTTATTTTAGTAGGTTTTATTAGAATAATTAATTATCATTTAACTGATACACACCATCAAGGACATGAAGCTGCAATTCTATATTGACATTTTGTAGATGTAGTTTGATTATTCTTATTTATAGCTGTGTATTATTGAGGTGGTAATTAATTTTTAATATAAATAAAATTTTATTAAGATCTTAAATTAAACTATTAATTATCATTATTTTAAATTTCTTACCCCTTTATAAAAAATTTCTCTTAATTTAAACCCCGCTAAACAAAATAAGTTTATTTTTGTAATTAGCAAGTAATATTTAATTATAAATATTAGACATTTAATACAAGTCCCAAAGGGTTTATAATACGATAATACTATGAATTTATCATTATTTTTATTTTTAATAGGAATTTTAGGTTTTATATTAAACCGAAAAAACATAATATTAATGATTATTGCTATAGAAATAATGTTATTAGCAGTAACTATGTTATTATTATTATCAAGTTTTAGTTTTGATGATGGAATAGGACAAATATTTAGTATATTTATAATTTCATTAGCTGGAGCTGAATCAGTAATAGGTTTAAGTATTATTGTAGCAGTTTATAGAATTAAAGGAAATATATTAATAAAACAAGAAACTTAATGTATTTAACAATATTAATTTTACCTTTATTAGGTTCATTTGTTTCAGGATTTTTAGGTCGAAAAATAGGAGTGACAGGATCTCATATAATAACTTGTTCTTGTTTAATTTTAGCTAGTATATTAGCAACTATTGCTTTTTATGAAGTAGGATTAAATTCAAGTCCAGTTATAATTAATTTATTTAATTGAATAGATTCAGAATATATGATTATCTCATGAGAATTTTTATTTGATCAATTAACAGTATCTATGTTTATTCCTGTTTTATATATTTCTTCATTAATTCATATTTTTTCAACTGATTATATGGCTGAAGATCCTCATAATCAAAGATTTTTCTCTTATTTATCTTTATTCACTTTTTTTATGTTAGTTTTAGTATCAGGTGCTAATTATTTTGTAATGTTTGTAGGTTGAGAAGGTATTGGTATTGTTTCTTATTTACTAATTAATTTTTGATTTACTAGAATACAAGCAAATAAAGCAGCTATATTAGCTTTAACTATGAATAGAGTAGGAGATATGGGATTAAGTATTGGATATTTTGCATTATTTGCTTTATTTGGATCATTAGATTATGCTACAATATTTAGTATTGTTCCATTTATGAATGAAACAGCTTTAACTATAATAGGATTATTATTATTAATAGGAGCAATGGCTAAATCAGCTCAAATACCATTACATTCTTGATTACCTGGAAGTATGGAAGGTCCCACACCTGTATCAGCTTTAATCCATGCAGCTACTCTAGTTACTGCTGGATTATATTTATTATTAAGATCTGCACCTTTATTAGAATATAGTAGTACAGCTTTATTAATTATAACTTTAACTGGAGCAACTACTGCTTTCTTTGCAGCTACTTGTGGTTTAGTTCAAAATGATTTAAAAAGAATAATTGCTTTTTCAACAATAAGTCAATTAGGTTATATGGTAATGGCTGTAGGTTTAAGTCAATATAATGTAGCTTTAATGCATGTTATAAATCATGCTTTCTTTAAAGCATTATTATTTTTAGGAGCTGGTGCTGTAATTCATAGTTTTTCAGATCAACAAGATATAAGAAGAATAGGAGGTTTAATAAGATTTTTACCTTTTACTTATACAACTATGTTAGTAGGATCATTATCATTATTAGCTACTCCATGATTAACAGGATTTTATAGTAAAGATTTAATAATAGAATTAGCTTACGGTCAATATAGTTTTAGTGGTACATATGCTTTCATTTTAGGAAGTATAACAGCTGGTTTAACTGCATTTTATTCATTTAGATTAATTTGTTTAGTTTTCTTAACTGTACCTAATGGACCAAAACAATCTTATTTAAATTCTCATGAAGCTAATAATAAAGTAATTATTCCATTATTTTTATTAGCTTTATTTAGTATCTTTTTTGGATTTATCTTTTCTGATTTATTTGTTGGTATGGCTAGTGATTTCTTCAGTAATGCAATATTTATTAAACCTAATAATATTTCTTTAATTGAAGCTGAATTTAGTTTACCTTTAATAATAAAATTATTACCTGCTTTATTATCATTATTTGGTGCTAGTTTAGCAATATTTTTATATCATCAAAGTCCAATATTTATTATTGATTTAACTGATAATTTAATTGGACAAAAAATATATACCTTCTTTAATGGTAAATATTTCTTTGATATAATTTATAATAATTTTATTATTAATAAAGGATTAAAATTAGGTTATACTATTTCTAAAGTTTTAGATAGAGGTATAATAGAAATGATAGGACCTCATGGTTTATCTCAAACTTTAACTAATACAGGTCAAAATATTAGTAAATTAGATACTGGAGTTATTACTACATATTCTATTTATATTACTTTATCTTTACTTTCTTTAATTTTCTTAATTTTTGCTCCTATTTTTATAGATACTTCTTTATTAAATGAAATAAGATTATTTATTATTTATATAGCTGCTGTAATTATAGTTTTATCTCCTTCTAAATCTTAATTAAATATATTTATTATTTACATTTTAGAAAAATTTACCCCTTTAATTTAAATAAATTTCTTTAATTTATATCATTTATTAACAAATTTAAAAAATTAACATAAATTTTTATTATAAATTCAATCAATGTCTCATTTTTAAATGTATTAAATTAAAATTAATAAACACATTAAATTTTGTTTTTGTTGTTTTTAATTGCTTTATATGGAGAGACAGTTCTCTAATAATAAACAAAAAATTTTGTTTTACCTTTTTGAGATCCTTATCTTTTTCATTAGATTTTAATGCCTCAATTAATACCATTTTATTTTGTTAATCAATTTTCATTCTCATTTTTAACTTTACTTTCTTTAATTTATATCTTTTCTAAATATATATTACCATTATTTACTTTCCAACAAGTAATAAGAATGTATATAACTAAATTAAGTAATAAATAATTACTGAAATTTTAATTTATAATTTAATTTAATTTTTATTAAATTTTATATTTTTTAGATAATTTAATTTTTAATTATTACCTTTTTAGTTTGTAATTAATTTTGGTTTATTTACCCCTTTAATACGTAATTAAATATATAAAAGAATACTATATAATATAGTTAAGATTTTAATATGAAAATATTATAATTTATTTTTATATATGAAATAAATGAAAAAGATGAATCTTAGGATACTTTAGATATATTATTTTTTATAAATATATATAGAATATAATATATCATAGAGTATTAATACTAATAAGTATATATTATAAATCTTTTATAATATTAGTTAAAATTAATAAACACAGTAGGTTAGTAAAACCCTCCTAAGAGATAAATAATAAAATTAAAAAATAAAACAATGTTTAAAACACTATCAATATTAAATACTATATACAATGATGCTCCTCAACCATGAGAAATAGGATTTCAAGACAGTGCTGCTCCAGGTTTTACTGGGATAGTAGAACTACATAATACTATATTTTTTTATTTAATAGTTATTTGTGTTGGAGTATTTTGAGTTTTAGGTTCGTCAATATATTATTTTAATATAAAAAATTCACCTATAATTCATAAATATTTAAATCATGGAACATTAATTGAATTAATATGAACAATCACACCAGCTTTAATTTTAATAGCTATAGCTTTTCCAAGTTTTAGATTATTATATTTATTAGATGAAGTAATATCACCTACAATAACAATAAAAGTAGTAGGTCATCAATGATATTGAAGTTATGAATATTCTGATTATGTAACTGAAAATGGTGAATCTATAGAATTTGATTCATATATGATACCTGAATCTGATTTAGAATTAGGTCAATTTAGATTATTAGATGTGGATAATAAAGTAATTATACCTGTGGATTGTCATATTAGATTAATAATTACTGGAGCTGATGTAATACATTCTTTTGCTGTACCTTCTTTAGGACTTAAAGTAGATGCTGTACCAGGTAGATTAAATCAATCATCAATAATAGCTGAAAGAACTGGGACATTCTACGGTCAATGTAGTGAGATTTGTGGAGTATGACATGGCTTTATGCCTATAGTTGTTGAAGCTGTATCCATACAAGATTATTTAGCTTGAGTTGATCAAGCTAATAGTTAATTTATTTAATTTTGATAATTATCTTTATTTATAATTTAACTTTATAATATTCATAATATTATTATTTTAATGAAAATTACCCCCTTTAAGACATAAAAGTATTAGTTGAAAAATTTTAATTTATATCTTTTCTAAATGACATAAATTTAAAAATTGAAAGCCTATAATTTAATGGTAAAATGATTTCTTGATGAGAAATTTATAGAAGTTCAACTCTTCTTGGGCTTAAAATAGATTTATTTTAATAATAAATAAATAAACTAATTACATTGTCAGAATATTAAAACAGTTATTTATTTTAAATATTTAACAATTATTTAATAAATATAATAATATTATTATCAAGTGAATAGTTAAAATTTTAATTTATTTTTATTTATGAATTATTTATTTTCTATTTAATTATTTTTTATTTTTAAAAAATGAATTATTTATTTTTAATTAATTTATTATAAATTGATTAATTAAAAATTAACTAACTATTTTTATTTATTATTATAATCTTAAATAAATTTTAATTTTAATTTATCTTCAAAAATTAAATAACTATTTAAGATACTTCTATTGATTATTTATTAAAATAGGGTCAAATACCATAATTAATACTTTAAACTATTTCAAAACAATATAGATTATATTTTGTTTTATTGTATCAAAAAAATTAAAAATTTTAATTATAAAAGAATAAATATAAAAAAGATTATTAATTGAAATTCAAATATAAATATTAATGAGATTATTAAAAACTAATGTTTTATTAAGATTATTAAATTCATATATTGTAGATTCACCTCAACCAGCTAATATTTCTTATTTATGGAATTTTGGTTCTTTATTAGGAACTTGTTTAGTAATACAAATATTAACAGGAGTATTTTTAGCAATGCATTACCAACCTCATGTAGATTTTGCTTTTAATAGTGTAGAACATATTATGAGAGATGTTAATGCTGGTTGAATTTTAAGATATACACATGCCAATGTAGCTTCATTCTTCTTTATTTTTGTTTATGCTCATATAGCTAGAGGATTATATTATAGTTCTTATAAATCACCTAGAATCTTAGTATGAAGTATAGGAGTAATAATTTTAATATTAATGATGGCTATAGCTTTTCTGGGTTATGTGTTACCTTATGGTCAAATGAGTTTATGAGGTTTTCTTAAGAAGCCTCAAATGTATTATTTATATTTAATTTGTTTATCTTTATTATTAATCACACCTATTTATTTTAATAATCAACCTAAAGTTAATAGACTTAAAGGTATTTATAGAATAGGACCACATAATAAAGATATAATTTCTATTATATTTGGATCTCTTATTGGAAATAGTCATGGTGAAAAAAGATTCTTAGGATTAGGAACAAAATTTAGTTTCTATCAAGAAGCTTCTCATGTTAATTATTTAATGTTTTTACATAAATTATTTTCAGAATTAGGTTATTGTAATTCTAAATTACCTGTTATTACAACTAGATTAGGTAGTAAAGGTAAAATTAAAAAAATAGCTAAATTTTCAACTTGAACTTATTCTAGTTTTAATTGAATATATGATTTATGATATAAAAAACAAATAAAACATGTACCAGAGTATATTGATCAATATTTAACACCTTTAGCTTTAGCAATCTGAATTATGGATAATGGTGCTAAAGTAGGTAAAAGTTTAAAATTATGCACTAATTCTTTTTCTTATAATGATTGTTTACTTCTTATTAAAGCATTAAATAATAATTTTAATATTAAAGCTTCTATTCAATCCATAGGAAATAAAGATCAATACTTAATTTTTATTTGAAATGAATCTATGACAGATCTTATTAAAATAGTATCTCCATATATAATACCTGAAATGAAATACAAATTAAATTAATGAATTTATATATAGTTATAATGTAAGATATAAAGCAATTTTTACTAAAAATTTATATAAAAAACATTATAGCAATACTGATGAAAACAGGTCAAAAATGTTTGTTTAGCGTTAAGACCGTCGGTAGAGTAAACTATCGCGACAGACTGGTTCATCGGTGGGTGTCTGAAATGATGCTTAATGTACAGTCGGAATCTTTATTCATTATAATTTATAATGAAGCACAAGGCATTTTAATTTTAAGGGTTAAAAAAACAAAACAACAAACAAATTTTATATAAAAAACATACAAATATAAATAATATTTTTAATTTTAAGGGTTAAAAAATTAAAAATACAAATATAAATATAAAACAAAATTTGTTTGGTTGTTTATTTTAAAGAGTTAAATCTTAATAGAATTATTTAACCTCTTTAATTTAAATATTATAACTTGATTGACTTATTTTCTAAATTATAATTTATAATTAGATAATTTATAATATATAAAGAAAGAGTAAACATTGTTTACTTCTGATTAAATTAATATAAACTTATTTTTTATAATATTTTTCGGAAAATAAGTTTTAAATATTCACTTAATAGTGTTATTGTTATGCGTTATTAATAAAAATAAAAAATTTTAGTACTAATTTTAGATACAAAAATTTATTTTAAAATATATATGAACACAAATTTAAATTTAGAAATAATATTATTATTATTTGCTATTTTAGCTAGTAATGGAATTATTTATAGTTTTACACTATTTAACTTAAAAAAAGAAACTTCTTCTGAAAATTTAATTTTTATAACCAATAGAAATAGTTCAGAAAAAGTTTTTACATTAATAATAGGATCAAATCCTATGAGATTAACTTCATTAGAATCAAGTTCTTCTGATACTTTAAGTGTAATTTCCTCAGAATCATCTTCATCCACTTTAGTTAATTCATCTTCATCAGAAGCAAATATATCTTCAGATACATTTATTAATGAAAATTTAATAGAATTAGATATGTATGAAGAAATTATGACTCAGACTCAACATTCAGTTTGATCGCATAGAAATGAAGCAATTACACCTTCTGAGGAAGTTTTATCACATATAAATGAAGGAACTTTACCTTCTAATTTAGATGTAATTAATCAGGTGACTTCATATACTTCATTAGATAGTAGAACTATATTAAATAGTGAAACTGTAGAATTATGAAGAGAAAGTTTAAGAATATTACATGATTTTCCTATTAATACTCCAGCTGGTATACTTCAACAATTTAAACTTGACGAAATAAATATCCTTTATAGTCAAGATATTATTCATTTTGGTATATCTCAAACAGAGTTAAGACTTATAATTGAATTGATTCCATCATGAAGTTTATTTGATCCTACTATTAATCATTTAATTCTTACTATAATGTCTTATTATCATCTATAGTTAAAATCTTAATGATTTGATTATCCTTATTTTACCCCCTTTTTTTATCATAATTTATTATTATTTAATTAATTTTATAAAAGAGTATACATGATAACAGAGTATACAAACCATAAAATTTGGTTTATTAATCTCTGTATTTTAAGTTTACATAACCCTTAAAATTAATAATATAATTATTTGATTAATTTAGATAATTATAATGTACATGATTTTCTTGTTTTAAACATATAAGCTTAAGCTAAAATAAGTAAATTAAAGATTTGGCAACAGTAATTACTAATTTATTATCAGCAGTACCATTTTTTGGACAAGATTTAGTAGAATTAATTTGAGGAGGATTTAGTGTAAGTAATGCTACACTTAATAGATTTTTTTCTCTTCATTTCTTATTACCATTTTTATTAGCTGCTTTAGTAATAGCTCATTTAATGGCTCTTCACACACATGGATCAAATAATCCTAATGGTATATCTTCAAATGGAGATAGATATGCAATGCATCCTTATTTTACATTTAAAGATCTTGTAACTATCTTTGCATTTTTATTAGCTTTATCTATAATAGTTTTCTTCTATCCTAATTTATTAGGACATAGTGATAATTATATTCCAGCTAATCCTATGAGTACACCTCCTTCAATAGTTCCGGAATGATATTTGTTACCATTTTATGCTATATTAAGATCTATACCTAATAAATTATTAGGAGTTATAGCTATGTTTGGTTCATTATTAATTTTATTAATTTTACCTTTAACTGATTTATCTAGAATTAGAGGTAGTCAATTTAGACCAGCTATGAAATTAGCTTTATGATTCTTTATTGTAAATTTTGTAATTTTAATGTGAATTGGATCTCAACATCCTGAAAGTCCTTTTGTAGAAGTAGGACAATTTGCTACTGCATTTTATTTTTCTTGATTCTTAATAATTGTTCCTATTATTGGTATGGCAGAAAATACTTTAATGGATTTAGCTACAGATAAAATTTAAATATTATTTATAATTTTATTATTTATAAAGAATATTTTATTAAATAAATTTAATTCTCATAAAGATTAATTTTTATTTTTTGTTTATTTACCCCCCTTTTTTAATTTTGTGTTTTATTATTTATATTTATTAAATTAATATTATAAAAGAATATAAAAATAAAATCTATAATAATTATTAATTAATGATATTTATTTAAAAAAATTATTATTTATATAATTTAACTATCTTACATTAATTAATAATTTATATTAATTGAATATAATTTATATTAAAAGTAAATAAATTTCTTAAAAAAATAAAAAAGGTAGAATTAGTTTAATTGGCAAAATAACGTCTTGTGGCGACGCTGTTCAGAGTTCAAATCTCTGATTTTACCCTTAATTCGTTTAATTAATAAATTTAATTTCAAAAATATAATGATTTAAATTAAGAATGAGTTAAGATATTTAAATCTGTAAAATATAATATAAAATTGTATTATATTTTAAGTTAAAGTTCTAGGTCTATAAATAAACTTAAATAAAAAGTTTATTAAATTAATTGTATATTAATAAAGATAGAATAATCTTTGGATAAAAAAATAGAAAAATATTCATTTAAAGAATAAATATAATTATATCAAATACTTTTGTAATTTAAGTTCCCATAAATATTTATTAATTATTAATAAGTGAAATTTTTACTAAATTAGTTTATTTTTTAAATGTGAAATCTTTAATTCTTATACTTAGACTTATTAATATTTAGATTATATCAGTAAATAAAAATTTAATCCCCAAACATATTAATTTTTTATTAAATATGTAAACTTAATTAGTCTTGTAAATATATTTTCCTTCTAACTCATTTTTATTTTAAATTATAAATATAAATAAAATAAATTGTTTAATTAAATTAATTAAGCTGAAATAGTTTAAATGGTTAAAACTTACTATTCATGATGGTAAAATAAAGGTTCAATTCCTTTTTTCAGCTATTGAAAAATATTTTTATTTTTATTTTTTAAATAATATTCATTTTTATTATTTATAATTCTTTACATTAATAATTGTGTATTACTTTGTTTAGAATTTATTATTAATAAAATAGATAGTTTTAAAAGAATTAAATAAATTAAAAGAATAGATGACAATTTAGAATAAACATCAAAGTAATTTAAAGGAATTATTAAGGATAACTAGCAAATTTATTAAAAAGGAGGTTACAAACCAAAAGCCACAAACTTCTTAATATTTATATTAAAAGTAAGTAAATTGTGGCGATCCTAAGGGAAACCTTAAATATTAATACTTCCTGAAGCAAAACATTGTATTAAGGAAAGGAAAGGAAATCAACCGAGACTCCAAAAGTAATGGTGAGTGAAATTGGATTAGCCTAAAAATTATAATATTTGAAATTATAAAATATTAATTTTAAGGAATGAAGTTGGAATATCATTAATTATAATTTAATTATTTTTATAATAATTATTTAAAATAAAATAATTACCAAAGAAGGTATTCAGTCCTGTAAAATATGAAAAATTTTTATTTAAAAAATAAGTACAATGAGAGAAAACTTGTTGGAATATAGGGGAACCATCCTCTAAGGCTAAGTATAATAAATTTAGCGATAGTGAAAAGTACTGTAAAGGAAAAGTTGAAA
>Ga0070764_10000133_pt1 | contig 24955 bp, 16 predicted proteins | sample HubBroMetageWRM4_FD_67287 | JGI IMG/M metagenome (GOLD analysis project Ga0070764, IMG submission 67287) | Warmed soil microbial communities from the Hubbard Brook experimental Forest, New Hampshire - Hubbard Brook CCASE Soil Metagenome WRM 4 | ecosystem: Environmental > Terrestrial > Soil >... | reverse complement strand
CGAAATGTCGCGCCTAGCGCAGCACGATTCCCTGACTGATTTGCCAAACCGGATGCTATTCAACGACCGGCTGACACAAGCGATTTCGTTGGCGGTGCGCGAGGGCAAGCAACTCGCGGTCATGTTTGTCGATTTAGATCACTTTAAAAAGATCAATGACTCCCTGGGCCATGCGGTGGGCGACAAATTGCTGCAGTCGGTTGCCGCGCGACTAGTGACTTGTGTCCGGCGCACGGACACGGTAAGCAGGCTGGGTGGGGATGAGTTCGTTGTACTCCTCTCCCAAATGGAGCATGAGGAAGACGCGGCCTTGGGCGCGAGAAAAATCCTCAGGGCACTGTCGGCGCCACATATTATTGATGGCAAAAGTCTCGATGCAAACGCGAGCATTGGGGTGAGCACCTACCCTAACGACGGCCCGGACGCAGAAAGCTTAATGAACAAAGCAGACACGGCGATGTACGAAGCCAAACAAACCGGCCGGAATAACTTCCAGTTCTTCCGGCGGGACATGCACGCACGACTTGCAGACCGGCAATTGCTGGAAGCGGACTTGCGCTACGCGCTAGGTCGGAATGAGTTTTTGCTGCACTACCAGCCTAGATACAATCTTCGGACAAAACAGCTCACGGGGGTGGAAGCGCTGATACGTTGGGCACACCCGCAGCGAGGAATAGTACCTCCGGGGCAGTTCGTGCCCATCGCGGAAGAGTGCGGATTGATCTTACCTATAGGTCGGTGGGTGCTACTGGAAGCATGCAGGCAGGCCCGAGCATGGAACGATGCGGGTCTTGGAGTTGTGCCGGTAGCTGTGAACGTTTCCGCGAGTGAGTTCGTGGACAAGGATTTTATCTCAGGAGTTCGTGCCGTGCTGATTGCGACAGGAGTGGAGCCTGCGAATCTAGAGCTGGAACTGACTGAGAGCGTTCTGATGCAGGACGCGGAGTCTACAGTGCGCACACTGGCCGCCCTGAAAACTATGGGTGTGCAGTTAGCAATCGACGACTTTGGCACGGGTTACTCGAGCTTTACCTATCTTCGACGCTTTCCGGTGGATGCGCTGAAGTTGCATCAATCGTTTGTGCAGGAGATCACGGCGGACCCCGGGGATGCAACCATCGTCAGCGCCATGATTAATATCGGCAAGAGCCTGAAGCAGCGAGTGATTGCAGAAGGGGTGGAAACCGGTGCCCAGTTCAATTTCCTTCAGCACCACGGATGCAATGAGGGACAAGGCTATTATTTCAGCCGTCCGGTTGGGGCCAAGCAGGCCGAGAAGCTGATTGGCGCCGGCGTTCGAGAAGAGGTCGTAATTTAGCAATTTGCAACGAAATATATCTCATCCAATGTTCCGGTGACAGATAGGTGCGGTCGGAAAGCCCAACCAACGTGCGTTCGCAACAAACATGCATCGCTACACCTTTCCCTCAAGGGAGAATCCCCGATGGAAACTGAACGCCGTCACACGCCCAGGTATCTTTTTTCCGCGCTGGCCGAAATCGTCGACGAAGCAGAAAATGCCCGTACCTCCTCACGAATCAGCGATCTCAGTCTGCACGGATGCTACGTGGAGATGAAGAATCCATTTCCTGAAGGGACAAATGTGATGATCGAAATTTCCACCGAGACGGAGTCTCTGGAGACTCATGCGATCGTTGCTCATATTGAACCGAAACGAGGAATGGGACTTACATTCGGCGAAATGCCGAAGTCTCTCGCGAATGTCTTGAACAGATGGGTGATACAAGCCAAGGGACGCGAAACCAACTGATCCCCTCGGTACTATTTCAGCGCCTGCGTCTACTCGGCTGGTAAATTCTATGAAAGCAGTTGACTGCGTCGACGGCACACTTATTGGTGCCAGAAACTTATTTCGAGTTCGCCAATTCTGGAAAATCCAATCGCGGATTCGGTTCGGCAAGCTAAGGCCGAACCCCCATTGGTGCTTTGTGCCCGGATAAAAGCGTGGCTCCGGTACTGGCGATCGCTAGCATGGTGGCAGGTGCGGGCTCAACCGGTCGATGCAACACCATCTAGTGCATTGATTCGACGATGTTTCCGCGGGAGAACCGTACGTTTGGCCGTACTCGGTCAAGACCTCGCCAGGACAGCATTCCGGCTGGTCTATCCTTAGCGAGCGATTTTAGCTTTTGTTTTCAATGCAGGGTGGGTTCCAGCTTAGTGTTGCATCGACCCATTGAGACCACCAGGATTAATGGTCTTCCAGCGTTTTGAACCACTCTTCGTCAGGCATGGTCGCGGATTCTCAGCCGAGATCCAGTTAGGTCATCTTACCCCGAGTCAGTTGGCTGTCTTGGTTAATCGCGACGGCGGTCATCGTTGGTAGTGACGGTAATCTCAACGTGGGCGCCCTTCTTGAGCCTCACGTCGTCGCCGTGTTCGTCAGTTAACGTATTTTCGATGCGGGTATCTCGATACGGGTGGGGCGCCCCGGCGACGGCAATCTGTGCCTTTTCCGGCAGGTTCGGACGGGACGGCAGGATAATTTTCTTGACGGTTCCAGGCATAGTCGTGCTTGGCTGCTCTATATTTCGCGAAGTATCCAGATTCAGTACCGCTATCCTTGCGGACCTCGCCGTGCGCGGTTTCGCCATTTCCTTCGTGACGTCGGCATGTGTCGCGTTCCTTGGTTCCTTCTTACCTTTCTCATGCGGCATGCACCCATGATGGCATCGAGACGGAAGTCATACAGTCCCATTTCGCACAGTCGCGAAATATTCGGGCGATTCACATCGTCGATCACTGCGGGGTCGTTTGACTTCGACCTGATGGCGGGCGCAGCTTCCCGGCGGCCACCCGCAAAGGTCCGCCCGCAACCGCAATTTGCTTTGCTAGCGAAAACCCTCTTTGCGAGCCTACATCGCGCATAGTTTGGCCTTGATCACGCGTACTGTTCAAACGGTAACCGCTTCTGAGAGGATCAACGCAAACCGACGAGCAGGTACACAATCACCGCGATGAGCACGACCGTCCCGACGATCCCAAGGCCGCCGCCCGTTCCCCACCGGGAATACCCTTAGTAACCGCCGCCCGCGCCGAATAGCACGACAGAACAATATCGCCTTTTTCGATTTGGTAGATGGCGCGGTATCAGGAAATCTCCTGCTTTTCATCGCAGGCGTCCTGTTCTCTTGCTCTGGCGTCTTGTTGTTCGATCTCTGGAAACAAAATCCACGCTGACAAGTCTGAAAATTATGGGTAGCGACAACGAAACAATTCAGGACGTCTGCGCGAAATGCGATGCCGGGATCGATCGAAGTCGAAGGGTCGAATTCACGCTAAAAGATGGAACGCGGGTCTGCGATTCCTGTTTCGTCAACGAAACCCCGCAGCCCATGCAAACGACGAGCGATCGGTCGAATTGAGACTGCATCTTCGTTAAGCTCGATTCGCCATCTTCGACGCCATGTGAATCAGAAGCCCACGGTCGTTTTCGTTCATCCGGGAAAGTAATTTTGCGAAGGACCGAAGCTCGTGGTCCCGGTTTGAGCGCACCGCCAGACTCGAATGGTTTCCGCCGGTATATTCGGCTTCTTTACGCGATCTTCAACTGTGAAAAGCTGGTATAGCGGAACTTCTATTGCACAGGTCATCTTTTCAAGAGTATCCAGCGATCGAGCGGTATGCCCATTCTCGACGCGTGAGATATAACAACGGAGGAGGCCGGTCCGTTTCTCGAGGGCGAGCGCTCGAAACAGCAATGCGATTGAAGGAGGAATACTCAACTGGGAACGTAAACGGCTGCTACAGGAATTCCTGTTTTGAGCAATTTGGCGAACTCCTCGGGAAGCACCGGCCGACTGAAGTAGTACCCCTGAGCTTCTTCACATTGATGAGCCTGAAGAAACTCCAACTCTGCCAGCTTTTCCACTCCCTCGGCAACCACCCGCAGCTTGAGGCTTCGGGCCATACTGATAATCGCGGTCACAATGCTCGTATCCTCCGGCACGATGGTAATCTCGCGGACGAACGACTGGTCGATTTTCAGAGCGTCAACCGGGAACTTCCTCAGGTAGCTCAAGCTGGAATAACCCGTGCCGAAATCATCTACTGCAACCTGCACCCCTCTGGCTTTCAGTGTGTGGAGGACGGATGCGGCGGATTCAGCACGCTTCATCAAAACGCTTTCGGTTAGCTCGAGCTCAAGAGATTTGGGACCCAGACCGGTCTCCCCGAGGATTGCAAACACACTCTCAAGAAAGTTGTCGTGCCGAAACTCCATCGCGGAGATATTTACCGCCATGGTACCGAGCGACAGTCCTGCATCCAGCCATGCCCGGGCCTGTTTGCACGCTTCGCGAAGAACCCAATTGCCAATCGGGACAATCAGGCCGCAGTCCTCAGCAACGGGAATAAATTGTGCCGGAGAGACCGGGCCTCGCGTTGGGTGCGTCCAGCGAATCAGGGCTTCTGCGCCGGTGATCTCTCCCGTTCTCAGATTGACTTTTGGCTGGTAGCGCAGCGCGAACTCCTCCCGTTCCAAGGCGCGCCGCAGGCTCTCCTCGATGGATTGGCGCTCCACGGCCCGGACGTTCATAGCCGGCTTGAAAAACTGATAGCTTTGGCGCCCATTTTCCTTGGCCTGGTACATCGCGGTGTCCGCGTTCTTGATGAGTGTCTCCGCATCATGGCCGTCGTCTGGAAAGACGCTCAAGCCGATGCTTGTGGTGACGTGAAGATCGTGCTGGTCGATTGAATGAGGCTCCGCCACCGTCTGGAGCATTTTTCTCGCCGTAATGGCAGCATCTTCCGAACGGTCCACTTCGGAGAGCAGCACGACGAATTCATCGCCTCCCTGGCGGCTTACCGTGTCCGACCCGCGCACGCAATGCACCAGGCGACTTGCGATGGATTGAAGGAGTTTGTCGCCGACGGGATGGCCCAGGGAATCGTTGATGTGCTTGAAGCCATCCAAATCCAAGAACAGCACGCCAACTTTTTTCGCGTGACGCGGCGCCAAGATAATCGCCTGGCTGACCCGGTCGTTGAAGAGCATTCGATTAGGCAAACCGGTCAGAAAGTCGTGTTGGGCCGAATGGGCCATCTGCAGCGTCAGCGCCCGAGCCGCGCTCACGTCGCTGAAAACAATGACCGCGCCGGTAACCCGGCCTTCACGGTCATGAATGGGTGAAACGGAATCCTCGATCGGAATTTCAGATCCGTCGCGCCGAAGGAGCACACAGTTAGGCGGCAGGTGCACGGTCCGATTTTCTCCGACAGCCATCTCCATGGGGTTCGGAATGGTTTCGCGGCTAGTGGCGTCCAGGATTCTGAAAACTTCGGCCATGGGGCGGGCAGCCGCCTCTTGTAGCTGCCAGCCCGTCATTTTTTCTGCGACGAGATTGAGGTAAGTGATTTTCCCTGAAATGTCCGTGCAAATGACGGCGTCGCCGATGGAGTTAAGCGTCACCTGGGCGCGTTCCTTCTCCTCGAACAACGCCTCTTCCGCATTCTTTCGCTCGACGGCATAGTGCAGGGATCGCAGAAGGCTGCGCGCGTCTATTTCCCCCTTGATCAGATAGTCTTGCGCGCCTTCTTGCAAGGCTTGCGCGGCCATCAGTTCGTCGTCCAAGCCCGTCAGGACAATCAGGGGGGTGTGAGGCGCGGCCGCATGGGTCCGCCGTACCGCGCTTACTCCCTGTGCATCCGGCAGCCCCAGGTCCAGGACGATAATGTCAACCGCGTGGTCCAAAAGATGCTTCTCTGCGTCACTGATGCACTTCACGTGCATCAATTCGGTGTTTTGCGAGTCTTGGTCGTTGAACATCTCGCGGAGCAATCGCGCATCCCCGAGGTTATCTTCGACCAAGAGAAGCATTCTGATCGATTTCTCGCTCATCCACCCTGCCTCTGCTGCGGCAACTTGACCTTCGTGAGCCAGAAATCATTGATGCTCTTCACCAGGTTCTCGAACGCCTCGAGCTGCACGGGCTTGCTGAGGTAGCAGTTCGCCTGAAGCCGATAGCTTTTTACGATGTCCACTTCTGATTCGGAAGTGGTCAGGATAACCGTAGGAATGGACTTCAGGTTGGCATCCGCCTTGATGTTAGCCAGAACCACGCGTCCATCCATCTTAGGGAGGTTTAGATCCAGGAGGATAAGATCCGGGCGAGGGGCGTTGACATGTTTTCCCTCGCGCCGCAGAAAGGCCATGGCCTCCACACCATCCCAGGCGACGTGCAGATGGATGTCGATATTGGTATCGCGGAAGACTTCCTTCGTCAGGCGGACGTCACCGGGACTGTCCTCGACCAAGAGAACATCTAAATGCGAACTTTCTACTTCAATGTGGTTCATGATTTTCCCTCAGTTCCTGCCAAGTCAAAGGTGAACGTGGAACCGTGCCCGAGTTGTGACTCAACCGAAATGGTGCCGCCATGCCGCTCGACTATTCTTTTGCAGATGGCCAAGCCTATGCCGGTGCCGGAGAACTCGTCCCGTTTGTGCAGCCGCTGAAAAATGACAAAGATCTTTTCGAAATACTGCGGCTCAATTCCTAATCCGTTGTCTTGCACCGAAAATGTCCATTTCTTGTCGGCATTCCTGGCGGCGGAGATGTGTATCCGAGGGACTCCGGGGTTTTGGTACTTGATGGCGTTGCCAATCAAGTTCTGAAATACCTGAATGAGTTGCCGCTCGTCCGCCATGGCGGTGGGCAGCGGATCGTGCGTCACCAGCGCGCCACTTTCTTCGATGGCGCCGCGCAGGTTCATCAGGGCCCGTCGCAATGCTGCTTCACTGGAGGTGTGGACCAGATCGTTTCCTCTTGTGGCGACACGCGAATACGCCAGCAGATCCTGGATCAAGCGCTGCATGCGGCGCGCCCCATCCACCGCAAAACCTATAAACTCATCCGCATCGGAGTCCAGCTTTCCCTTGTACCGCCTGGCCAGAAGCTCCGTGAAACTGGCCACCATTCGCAGCGGTTCCTGCAAATCGTGAGAAGCGACGTAGGCAAATTGGCTCAATTCCTCATTCGAACGGTTCAATTCCAGGACATGGGCGTCAGTCTTTTTGCGGGTGGTGATGTCGCGGATCGCTGCTGTTACCAGAATTCCTTCGGGGCTTTCCAACGGACTGAGCATGATCTCGATGGGAAACTCGCTTCCATTCTTCCGCCGCCCGGTAAGCTCAATCCCCGTTCCGATCTGCTGGGCCAACGCCTCCGCCGCCGTTCGAGTTCCGTCGGCAATCAGCCGTTCCGCGAAACCTTGTGGAATGATGTTCTTGACCTTCTGCCCTATGAGTTCATCGCGGCGGTATCCAAATTGCTTCTCGGCCTGAACGTTCAACAGGACGATCTCCCCGCTTTGGTTCACCACAACCATCGCATCCGGAGCCGCTTCCAGCAGCCCGCGGTACTTCGCGGCCGACTCCTTGCTCTCGCTGAGATCGCGGCTAATCTCGGAAAACCCCCGCAGATTCCCAGCCCGATCGCGCAATGCGATGAAAATAATACTCGCCAAGAATCTTGAGCCATCTTTCCGGACGCGCATGCCCTGAAATTCGTGCCGCCCGTTCGTGGCAGTTATCCGGAGCAGCTCCTCCGGCATGCCCCGCTTGATATCTTCAGAACGAAAAAAGACGGAGAAGTTATGACCTACAATTTCGTCAGCTTTGTAGCCTTTGATGCGTTCGGCGCCAGCATTCCAACTGGCAACCACTCCCTGAGGGTCCAACATGAAGATTGCGTAGTCCTGGATCTCATCGAGGAGCATCCGGTATTTTTCTTCGCTGTGCCTGAGGGCTTCGTCTGCCGAGTTGGGGGCCTCGGCAACCTTCGCGGAGGCGTTACCCGGGTCGTATCCCAAGTTCTGAATCCGTTCCAGTGGCATGATTCCAATATGAAGCTGTGCCACATCGGAAAACAGTCTCCTTTTGCACATTTCTTTTTGCTAGATGTTGTCTCATGAAGCACATACAAGCCAATGCTCAGTTGTACGTTGTGAGAAACGGCGTGAATCGGATGCCTGGACCTCACCGATGCCCAGTGGACGCTTCTCGAACCGCAGTTCCGTCACCGGCGGCGGGAAGATGGGCGAGGCCGGCCGTGGCGGGATACGCGTGCGGTGCGGAAGGACGTGTTGTCGTTCTTACGCACGGGTGCTCCCTGGCACGATCTGCCTCCCCGCCATCCGCGCCATCAGCCCTGTCATCGACGCTTCCAAGAGTTGCAGCGCTCCGGCTGCTCTCACGCGTACTGCAGAAACTGGCCGAAGACTTGCGCGACTGCGGGAAGCTCGATCTGAGCGAATCATTCATCGACGCCAGTTTCAGTTCGGCGAAAAAGGGGGCGCTGGGGTCGGTCCTACAAAACCCGGCAAAGGCGGCAAAATCATGGCAATCGCAGATTGCCATGGTCTTCCTCTCGCAGTGCAGGTGGTCAGCGCTTCGGCGAATGAAGCCACCCCGGTTGAACCCAAGCTCCAGCGACGATTTCTCCGCGAAACGCCGCAGCGATTGATCGGCGACAAAGCGTAGAGCAGCGATCCGTTGGATCAGCGGGTACGAGAAAATTTCGGCATCGATTTAATCGCGCCGCATCGCTGGAACCGAAGCAAGCCAGTCACTCGGGACGGCCGCGTGTTACGCCGCTACCGTCGTTGCTGACGAGCCGGGCTCTCGACACTGGGCTAACGAACGAGACGAATGAGGATGCTCACAGATGCGAACGGAGGAGTGCGCGCATAAATAGTTTGACACAGCCGACGTTGTTGGAGATGTCCGGCAACGCGTGCGGGGACTCCGATTTCATGCCGACGAAGGTCGGCACCCAAAGGCCCGTTCGCCCGCATCTCGTCACCGGCTTTTGAGAGCCGTTCCGCTTTTGAGCCTAATCTTCCATCGGTAGCGCCTCCCGGTCCCGGATTCTATTTTCGAATTCGCGTAACCGCTTTCCTAGGTAATCGCGCCGGTGTTGGCGAACAGGCCGAGACCCTTCCGTAGCTCCGCGTCTGGTGAACGGCTGGTGATAGAAATATGTCCCGCCACAAACTGACTAGGACCCTCCCATCGCTGTTGTTGGTTTTGACGCCATGATTATGATAAGTTTAGTTCGTACCGATGGTGATATATGTCAAGAGCCATCACTTTCCGCAACGTTAACTCCCCGCGAAAATCGACACATAAACCCGCTTTCGATGCCCAAACTTTTCTCGATTCGGCAGGACTGGCAAGAAAGGTCGCAGAGTTTCGGAAAAAGGAAACGATATACTCGCAGGGCGACCCTGCCAACACTGTGTTGTACATCCAAAGAGGCGGCGTGCGACTCTCCGTCGCAAATGAAGCCGGCAAGGAAGCAGTGGTCGCGGTCTTGGCTCCGGGAGATTTCTTCGGCGAAGGATGCGTGGCCGGTCAGTCGCTTCGTACGGGCACGGCGACGGCGATTACGCAAGTAACGGCGCTGGTTATCGAAAAGACGGAAATGATCCGCGCGCTCCACCACGAACATGCATTTTCCGACCGCTTCATCACCTACATGCTTTCGCGCAACATCCGCATCGAAGAGGATCTAGTCGATCAGCTTTTCAACTCCAGCGAGAAGCGCTTGGCTCGCACGCTGTTATTGCTAGCACGCTATGGCGCGCAGGATGAACCGCAACGAGTTTTGCCGAAGGTATCGCAGGAAACGCTCGCGGAAATGGTCGGCACCACGCGCTCACGCGTGAATTTTTTCATGAACAAATTCAGGAAGCTCGGTTTCATCAAGTACAACGGCGGGCTTCAGATCAATACTTCTCTCTTGAGTGTCGTGCTGCACGATTAAGCACGAATTGTTTGCGCGACGCTAGAGCGTTCTTCGGCGATAACTTCTATCCACGCAAAGCGTGCCCGTCCAGTGGTCGATTCTTCGGTCGACGCCTTTGATGCGCTCCATTGCCCAATCGATAAGCGAAACGTTATCCGTCATGTGGAGCTTTTCGCGCATGTCGCGCATCATGCTGAGGAACGCATTTGGGTTCATACCGAGCTCGTGACACACCTGTCGGTCGGTGAGGCCACCCGCAAGAGCGCGCAGTACGATGGCTTCTTCGCCGGTCAAAATTGCGTCCAGCCGGAAAGCAGCGGTACGCTGGATGCTGATTACTTTCGGTTCCTGCTTCATGGGGTCACCTAGTCCGTCTTGCCGCCTGCCACCGCTGTGTTGCGGAGTTCCGCGGTTTTCTTTTGCGCGATCGCATCCGGGCCGTACGTTCTGGTTTTCATCGCGTACAACGCTGCGTCTGCTGCGCCCAAGAGGGAATCTACGTTTTCGCCATCTTTCGGATAAATGGCGACGCCAATGGTCACGGATAACTTTGGCTCCCGACCGTCGTTCGCAAGACTGTCGCAAATGCGCTGGGCCACCAGGTTGGCCGGCACTTGTCCTGTTTCGGGCAGCACCAGCGCAAATTCATCGCCGCCGAAACGCGCCGGGGTATCCACCTTGCGACTGCAGATGCACAAGACATCGGCTAGCCGGCAGAGGGCTTGACTGCCAACCAGGTGGCCGAAACGATCGTTGATCTGTTTCAACCCGTCCATATCAAGGAACAAAAGAGCGAACTCACGCGCGGTACGCTCGGAGCGCTTGATCTCACTGTCCACGGTTTCCACCAAATGGCGGTAGTTGGCGAGTCCCGTGAGGGCATCCTTGGCCGCCTGTTGACGTAGATGATCCTCTAGCTTGCGCTGTTGAGTCACGTTTTCAACGATGATCTCGTAACTGTCCGTCTCGCCGTGATTTTTGACCTCGCGCCCGCTGAGCCGGACCTTGATCGTTGCGCCGTTCTTCTGTTTCCATTCAGTTTCGAATGGTTCGACGCCGCTCGGTTCCGCAGACTGGCCCAGCAATTGAGCTCGTTTGGAGGGATCACCAAGGACGTCCGTTGCCAGGTTCACCTCCAGCAGTTCCTCGTGAGACGCATAACCCAGCATGGTCATAAGGGCCGGATTGACATCCAGGAACTTCCCTTTGATGTTGCAGCGGCAGATTCCATATGCCAGGTTTCCTACCAGCGCGCGGTAGCGTGCTTCGGAATGGCGCAGCCTTTTTTCGGTTCGATCGCGCTCTTCGCGAAGATGGTTCTCATTGAGGGCTCGACGAACGGCTACAGGAAGATGCCCAAGGTGATCCATGCTCACGCAATCGGCTGCACCAGTGGTGATGAGTTCCGCCACTGTTTCCGGTTGCATGATGTCGATCAGGAAAATGCAGGGAATCTGCCTTTCGCGCAGACGCAGCATTTCCAGCTCGTGCCGTCCTTGCCACTTCGGGAAGGGGTATTCGGCCAATACGATGTCGTAGTATTTTGCCTTCACACGCGCGGCAAACTGCTCCGTCGTCAAAACGATGTCCGCCGTGACCCTAAAATGCGCTCTCCTGAGCTCTTGCACACAATGCTCTACGTCGGCTACATCCCTGTGAACGAAAAGGATACGCAAGGGCAGCCTTCTGCTTGCTGGTCCGTTCAAGACCAAGGGCAGGTCGGTTTGCTTGAAGCGATCTCGTGAGGTTGAAGCCATTGCAAGTCCACCAGATTAACGGGGGCCAACCCCTTCGTGAACTGACCCCCGGAAATGGTTCAAAGGCAACCGACGACAACCATATAGGAACAGGGCCAGAGAAAACTGTTCAAAAAGGCACACTATGCACCCTCTTGTTAACTGAATGGACACTTTCTTAGTTCACGCAGAGACCATGTCGAGTGGAAGACGTGAACAGCCTGACTCAAACAGGTTTGCAGCAAAGAATGGCTTGTATCGGATGCCCCACTGCTTAAGAACCTTTGGTATTCGATCGTCTTACCCGACGCGAGTATTGCTGATCTTCCTTCAACACCCGTTGGCCGATTGCTCATCGAACAATTCCGAATCAATGCCGCCGAGCACCCGCTTAGCCGACTTCCCGAAGAAACCATTCGCCGCTTCGTTGATGAGCAGGTAGCGCCCTGACGCAGCGCGATACGGTCACGAGGTTACTGTGAACGAATAGGATGCGCAGAGGTCGCCCTCTGCTTGCCGGTCCATTGAGTCGAGGGACCAGCTCAGTTTGCTTCACGCGGTCTCGCGAGATTGCAGTCATCTCAGAGTCCATTCAGGCTCCGGGAGCCAGCCCCTTTCGCTGACTGGTTCCCGGACCTGTTCATCCTTCCCATAGCAAAGCTATTGCGACAGCGTCATGGGCGTATGTTCAAAACGGTACAACTTTCGTGAGTGTATTAACTCATACGACACATTATTGACCCACTCATCACGACGGGATCATTCAATCAGACTGTGTGAGGAGGCTTTCTGCCCAGTTGTTCATCGGAAAGACCTCCCTTTGTCGGACGCTCGAGTGAACGATACGCACGGACGAAGGAAAGTATGTTCAGAATTTCACAACATGGAACAATTGGTCGCGAATCTGTGTGTTCTATTGGGAGAAATATACATTAAGCGACATTTCGCAGCGAACGAGCGCTGCAAGATGGGTTCGAGCTAAGACCGGAAACAATTGCCCAAAGCTCGAAAACGAGCAGTCGCTTCTTGAATTAGGCACAAGTCTGGAATGTTCTTATGAGTAATCGTGTGTGCGTTTTTGAACAGTCAGCCACCCGCTCGGTATGACCCAATAGCGACCTTGAAAGTCGAAGAGGCTGCGATGGTTCCAACTGTGCCGTGCCCCAAAATACTCTTGATTGAAAACGATCCGGTCGTTGCCGATAAGATTTGTGCGGCGCTCGCCGCGGCGGGCAGCGGCGCGTTCGACGTTGAATGGGTTCGCGAGCTTTCTAAGGGCATTGAGCGCCTGAGCAGAAGAGGAGTTGCCGCTGTCTTACTTGAGCTGTCGCTGCCCGACAGTCACGGTATCGAGACATTCGACCAGCTGTTCAGCGTCGCGCCCGACATCCCGATTTTGATCCTCGGCAATGGTAACGAAGGCCTTGCGAAAGAGGCTGTAGGGCGCGGTGCCCAGGATTATCTGCTGGCGGGTCACTTCGATAGCTATTCGCTGCCGCGCGCACTGCGTAACGCGATCGAACGCAAGGCCGTCGAAGATGCGTTGTACGTTGAAAAAGAACGCGCCGTGGTCACTCTCAACTCGATTGGTGATGCCGTTCTCTGTACTGACATTTCCGGCCACATCACCTATCTCAACCTCGTTGCCGAGACCATGACCGGCTGGCAGCGCGAAGAAGCGATTGGCAAACCCCTCGCTGAAGTCTTCCGGATTATTGACGGCGCCACGCGCAAACCCGCTCGAGACCCCATGGAAATGGCCGTCGAGCAAGACAGGACGGTGGGACTGACTATGAATTGCATTCTCATCCGCCGCGACGGATTTGAATCCACGATTGAAGATTCGGCTGCGCCGATCCACGACCGGGTAGGAACCGTCATTGGAGCGGTGATCGTTTTCCATGATGTGACCGCGGCGCGGGCCATGTCGCTAGAAATGAAACACTCCGCGCAGCACGATCTGGTCACGAATCTGCCCAATCGCCTGTTGCTCAACGACCGGATCACTCAGGCGATCGCCATGGCTCGCCGCCAGAACAGACCGATTGCCTTGATCTATCTGGATTTGGATCGTTTCAAATGCATCAACGATTCGCTGGGACACGTCACCGGCGACAAGCTTCTGCAATCCGTATCGAGACGATTGCTGACGAGCGTTCGCGCCTCCGACACCGTGAGCCGCCAGGGCGGAGACGAATTCATCATCCTGCTTTCGGAAATCACCTATCCGGAACACGCGACCACGAGTGCAAGAAAAATACTTCTTTCGCTCAACGCACCACACTCCATCGGAGGACAAGACCTGAATATCGATGGCAGCATCGGGATTAGCGTGTACCCGGAAGACGGAGAGGATGCCGAAACGCTGATCAACAACGCGGACATGGCGATGTACCACGCCAAGGAAAGCGGACGCAACAACATCCAGTTTTTCAAGGCGGAAATGAACCTGAAGGCTGTAGAGCGGCAGTCGCTCGAAAGCAGCCTGCGCCGGGCTCTCGAGCGAGAAGAGTTCTTGCTGCATTATCAGCCGAAGGTAAATCTCGAAACGTGTGAGATCACGGGAGTCGAGGCGTTGATACGCTGGCAGCATCCAGACCGAGGACTCGTGCCTCCCTCCCAGTTCGTGCCCATCGCCGAAGATTGTGGCCTAATTATCCAAATCGGCCGTTGGGTGCTACGCGAAGCATGCAGACAGGCGCGCGATTGGCAAGATGCGGGCCTGCCGTTCAAGCGCGTTTCCATCAATGTTTCTGCCGCCGAATTCCGCACGGCCACTTTTCTCGAGGGGGTTATCAACACCCTTAAAGAAACTGGCTTGGACGCGCGCTATCTCGACCTCGAGCTCACCGAGCGCGTCCTTATGGAGAATGCCGAATCCACGGCCGCCGTGCTTCAAGAGCTCAAGAAAATGGGGGTTCACTTTGCGGTGGATGACTTCGGCACCGGCTATTCCAGCCTCAGCTATCTCCAGCAGTTTCCCATTGATGTCTTGAAAATCGACCAGTCCTTTGTCCACCGAATCACTGGTGATCCCGATGACGCTCCAATCGTGCGCGCCATAATTGATATGGGCAAGAACCTCAAGCAGCGCGTGATTGCCGAAGGCATCGAAACAGAGGAACAGCTCGCATTCCTTCGGTCCCACCACTGTGCGGAAGGCCAAGGCTACCTCTTCAGCCGGCCCGTGGCCGCCGCACAACTCGCCCATTTGTTACGGATGGGCATAACAAAAACCGCCGCCCAGTAAGGGGTCGGATCTGTTTGCACCCTGGCGATTTGGGTGAACACTCGGAAATTCGCAACGGAGCTTCTCCATATCGGCCCAGCAATCTTCCGGTTGAAAGGCAAGACTATGCATCTCGCAAACACAGTGTTTAGTTACGCAAATCGAGCCGCACATCTTTGCGGCAAAGCTACTGCAGCATTAGGCTTTGTTCGGCCAATGATGGGCCATAATTCTGGCCAAAATGGTTTGTGCTCGACAAACGCCCAGACCGGGCATGTGATTTCAAATGCCCGGTAATCCGACACACCGCGCGCCCCCCGGCATGATTAACAAGACCATGCGTGAGAAAAGGATGCAGCACGTGGCGGATATTCTGTGCCAGATGTTCTGCGGCTGGCGACTGATTCTGTCTAAGCCGATGCTCCTAGACCTTGGGTCTGGTACCGTCGAAATCGATGCGTTGACGGGGCAGTGCATGTTTCAGAACAAGCCCACGCCGCAGCTGCCAATCGCTAAAGATCTTCTTGCTTGGACGAAGGAAGAACTGGTATCGCACCACATCGCCATTGCGGGGGTAATCCGTGCACGCATTGCGGCGAAACTCATTTTTGCCCAAGTTCGCTGGAAGATTCGCACTGCGGAGACCTGCTTTGCAGACGACGGGGATGCGCGCTCGATGAAACTGCACCAATGCACTTTTGACTGTGAGAGCGAAATTGCGATGGACGCGGTTGTTTATCACTCAAGACTGCGGGAGGTTCAAGAATGGTTTCTGGGTTGGCCGCAGCACTAATGAAAGCGACCCGCCTGGTAGAATCGTCCAATGGTTCGAATCGCATTGCGGTACTTGGACGTTTGAGGCGGCGGTCTCAAAGGGGTCGGCGCAACGCTAGCTCGAATTCTACCGACACGCGTTTCAAAAGCTAAAGTCGTTCGCTAGGGTTGACTCGAACAGCACACTACCCTGTCAGGTTCCAATTGAGTACAGCCGGGCGGATCGGTTGTTTATTGGAAGTACCGTCGTATCAACCGACTCGGCGGTGTTGCATCGACCGGTTGAGCTCCCACGACTCTCCAGGAGTTGAGTGGTTTGACCTTCCCGATCAATTTTTCCATGGTGTGCAATTCTGAACAGACTTCCTCTCGCGCGAAAGTATATCTCTCTGCAATACCGAAGAAGGTACGGTAGTCCCTATGAACGACTGGGCGAGAGTTCTCCAACACACCAAACCGCGTGTCAATCCGCACGACTTCGCAACGTGGTTCCGCCCAACCCGGCTGAAAGGAACCGACAAGAGGCGTTTGTTGATCCGGGTCCCCACGCCGCTATGCAAGAAAAGACTCACCGAAACCTACGGCGAACTGCTCCAGGCGGTCCTGCAAGAAGTAGGGATGCCTGACACTCAGTTGGAGTTTTTCTACTTGGAGCCAGTGTCTCCTTCACCGTCCTCTGCGCACGATCTGGCGAACGCACACCAAGTATTGAAGAAAATCATCCACCTGCAGCATAAGTTCGCGACGATTAAGATGATCCAAGAACGCGTGGGGGAGCACTTTGGCGTGTTCCCTCCCGACCTGAAGTTGCCGAAGAGCTCTAAGTCTATCGTCCTCGCCCGCCAAGTGGCGATGTATTTGGTCAAACAGCTCACTTCGGCTTCTCTTCCCAAGATCGGCCGGGAGTTCGGCGGCAAACATCACACCACGGTTTTGAGCGCGATCCAAAAGATCGAAGCCCGTCGCCGCACCGACACGGATTTAAACCGAACAATTGGCAAGCTGTTCGATTCGATACACTAGCAGATTTCTCGGTAAAGACGATAAATCCAGGGCCGCGGGGTTCAGGAGATCAGTTGCGACTTCTGCCCGGCATTCTCAGCATTAATCACCCCGCACATGCGGCGCGGGACATGGCATACGCACTGCGTTGAGCAGACTTTCGGGCTTGAATGGCTTCGCGACATACATAACAGCTCGCGCGTCATTCCCCGCCTTAAAACCGTTCGGTTCGTTCTCCCCCGTAAGTAGAATGACCGGAATCCCGCAAAAGTTCTCATCCCGCAGGAGGCGTTGCCAAAACTCGTAACCAGACATTTCCTGCCATCATTATGTCCGAAACGATGACCGCAGGCACAATCACGGCCAGCATTGCTAGTGCCGCCTCACTGCTGGGGGCCATATTCACAGCGAAGCCATTCCGTGTTAGTGCGCTCAGTATGGGCGCAATTGAACCGGGCTATCGACAATGGCAGGACGAGCGGAAGTTCCCTGGAACGCGTCTTTTCATAGGCAGCCGACGTCGTCATAACGGATCTCGCTCGCAAACTGGTTGTGCAAGGAATCAGCGGCGCACGCCGTGGGTAGTGAACCAATATTGACTGTCAGCAAATGCCTCTCCGTTCAGCGGCACACATGTGACCGTAGCACCCGTCACGGTGATGTGGCCGGTCCGCCTGCAATAACTTTGGTTTCATTTTTCTCATGATTCGAACAGTGAGTGGATTTCCTGCCACCTCCGGTTCACTTCGCTCACACGGTCTTCCAGTGTTTTCATATGGACACGCTGATGCTGCGGCTCATCCGCTGAGAAAAATGGGTTGCTTTTGAATTTGTGGAGAATTCCACTGTCGTTCTGGGTAAGCCATCTTGCGACGAGCGCCTCCCTCTCCGTGGCGGATCGAACTTTAGTGGCTCCTGCATTGAGGATGGCTATGTATTGCTGACGTTAATCCCAAAAGGCAGCGAGGGATAGCAGAACATCATCGTCAAAGCTTCTCCTCCTCGAAGTGGCGACTCAGTCACCTACCTGCTGGAAATTTTCTTGATACGTTTCATCGCCGACGCCATAACATGGGGCCGGTCAAGCACTCGCTTTACGTCCGGGGGCCTTGCGGCCCTTACCAGCGCGAAAGTGTGGGTCTGCGACTGTCTCGTTTTCAGCGTGGCTTAGTTTTCACCAATGACTTGGAGAGTCTGTTCATTCTGGAACACCTGTTCCAAGTTCCAGGCGCCATCGCGTTTTGCGACCGCCCGAGGAGCCCGGGGGCACGCGGCCGGTTAGCGCTGCGAGCTCAACCGGTCGATAACACCAGCTAACCACCTGACACGAGCAGCCTTCGCCTAGATTGCTGCTGTCGGAGCTACCGCACAAAGACGGCGTATCAAGATCAATTGCGCGTCGAACCCAATTTCGCCACGCCTGGTTTCTGACGAGTTGCTACGGTTAGCCGGTCGCGTCCATCCGCTTTCGATTGATAAAGGCACTGGTCGGCGGTCCGCAAAATCTCCTCCGCAGTCGAACCGTGCTCAGGAAACGCCGCTACTCCGATGGATAAGGTGACTCTGTCGAGGACCTGACCCAGGTGCCGCATCGAGATTGCACTGGCTTCGATGCGCAGCAGATTGGCGCGTTTGGCCGCATCCTTCGCCGTTGATTCAGGCAAGATGATTGCAAACTCTTCGCCGCCATAGCGGCAAATCACATCATCTCCGCGAAAATGGCGCAGGAATAACTCCCCCATCGTGCGCAGGACCAGATCCCCGGCATCGTGGCCAAAAGCGTCGTTGAACCGTTTGAAATGATCGAGGTCGATGAAAACGACGGTCAGCGGGCGTTTCTTTCGCCTCGCTCGCTGTAGTTCACGGTCCAGAGATTCCTTCATGAACCGGCGATTGAATAATCCAGTCAACGGATCGCGGATCGATTGATCGCGCAGCGTCTCTCGCAATCGCAAGTTGGCCAGCGAAAGTGCGAGTTGACCCGCCACGGTAGTTGCTAGCCGTTGCCGCGATTCCCGAGAAGCATCAGGACCAAGTTCGGTTTGCGCCTGCTGGCCACTCGGAAATTCCAGATAGAGGATGCCTACAGTGTCCCCTTGTCCCACCATGGGTACGCACAGATATGTCGCTGCGGCTGGGTTCTTCAGGTGTGCGCATGGAATGCCCTGGGTAGCCGGATCACTCCAGTGTGGGCGTCCACGCCGAAGAGCCCAGCACTTGTCGGGAGCAAAGACGAGTTCCGACGAGCGCGATTCGCCCCAGATCGCTACGGATTCAAGCGCATTGCGTGAAGATTTGAATGCGTACAACATTCCGCAAGTAGGGGCGGGAAACAGCTTTTTGACCGACTGGCCGATCACCGAATACGCCTCGTCCGTTGTCGCGCAGCATTGCAGCAAGTCGCCCATTTCACTGAGCAGCGTCATCTGGTTCGTCTGCATCTGGAGCTCTTCGACCAGTCGATTCAGCGATGCGGCGTGCTCCTTGGCCTGTTCTGCCGCCCGGACTTGATCCGATATGTCCTTGTATATTGTGTAAGCGCCCCGGACCTCGCCTTCTTGGAGCAGGGACACGGCACTCAGTTCCACGTCGATTCGAGTTCCGTCCTTGCGCAGGCAGCGCGTCGATGCGTGCACAGGCTGTCCGGAAGCGAGTTGCGCCCTGAATTGACCGCCCCGCAAGCTAGCGTCAATGGGTGAAATGAGCGAGTCCAGGTCGTTTCCGATCAGATGTTTGCGGTCAAATTGAAACAGACGCTCGAAAGCGTCGTTACAACGTTCCACTCTTCCGTCTTTGTGAAGAACGACGATTCCCAAAGGGGTGTTCTCAATGAGGGAATTCAAATATTCGGTTTGCCCACGGAGTTCCCGAGCCATGCGATGCCGTTCGCTTACCGCCGCGCCGACGAGCAAGCCCGTAAAGGAAACGACCAGCATCAGCATTCCGATCTCGGGCAATACCGCCGGCTCTTGTGGAAATATTCTCAGGGCTATGACGATGCCGAAATTCAGAACGAGCAGACCGGTAACCACGCGCTTAATTCCGTGGCGCATGGCTATCCAAATGATAGGGATGAAACTCAGATAGAAGAGCTGCAGTTGGCCCTGGGGATGTCCGAACATGACCCAAAGAAGAACCAGAATGATTGTTCCCTGGCCGACGGCCTCCGCGATCGTACCAAGCGTCCTCCTCGGCATCGTTTTTTCAGAGGAAACAGCTCTGCTGACGCTCTTGGCGGGAGCCGCCGAGAGTACCCGCCGGAGCCAGGGAAGCACATGGATCAGCAAGAACGGTGTCACGACCACGAGCGCGATGGAATCGCCGCTGAACCAACTGAATGCCGCCCGCCAGAACTGATTCCAGGCGATGCTATGGTCCGCGACCAAGCATCGGACTCCAACCATCGTTGCGAGGACCGCGGCGGTCAGGGTCACGAAAACATACCGAACTACATCACGACGGTGATTCAAGCCCGTGTCAATGCGCAGAGAACCGCGCAGAGCGATGGCTGCTCCAGCATAAATGGCTGCGGGCCCAGCGGACCCTATAGATTCGCTCCATGAAGCCAAAGGCTGGTGATAAATCAATGCGTCAGAAGCGACACCGGCGAGGCAAACCAAAAGGACATACCAGGGGCTGACGCCCAGCATGAGGGCAAGACCCAAGCCGGTAGCGGGATACCATAGCGTGAAGCCTAGCTGGGTCTCCATTAAGATGTCGGACCGGTTCAACAAGAGGTAGAGCGTAAAAAAACAGACGGACAGGGCGGCGTGCCGAACGATGACCGGTCCGCCGAATTCCGCCAGCTTCTGTCGAGTCCCGCTAAAGATTCCGGTGCCGCGACCGGATTTCTGATCTGTTTCGAATGGCATCTGACAATCCGAGTCCCATCGGTGTGAACGAAGTAGCAATCAAATCGAAGCTATGAAATCTTAGTATGAGAACCCCGCATTCCGGATACATACTGCGCCAAGGTGTTATATTCGATAATAGGGGGACATCGCAGGAATTGGTGATGACCAGTAAATTCGCTGGGCGTTTCCGGCAGCACGCATTCCGGTCGCCGCATTGCGTGTCGGGAACGAAAATGCGATTCTTACCGCCCAAAGGGCCGCTATCAGCAACAAACAAATACGGGAATTGGAGGCCATGGTGCCTGTGTTGCACCCGAGCGACCAGCCTCATCGCGAAGGGCCGCACAGGGCCGATCCGCGATATTTCGTCGACGATCGCGCTCGAGATATTAAGGGGTCAACGTGGAATTTTACGACGTAAGAGAAGGTGCATTCATTCTAAGCAGTCACAAGTCGCTGCATGGGGCATGCATGGTGCAACAAGAAGACCCGACCGGACGCTGTGTAGTGCTCACCAGACTGGACGGAACCAAATGGCGGGACCTGCGTGAGTATTCCACTTCAGAGTGTCGCAAGGTTATTCAGGACACCCGGGCAAAAAGTCCAAGACGCTAAGACCAGCTAGTTTTCCAGCCTCAAGCTTTCCAGCAAATTTTCTTAGACGATGCGACGGATGCCGAATAAAACTCCCGTGCGGCAAAATGGCTGCTGCAGATTGTGGATGGAGGAATTGCAGATGATCATTGGCGAACGATTGAAGTTGCTGCGTTAACAGCAAGATATGTCCCAAGGGGACATCGAGCAGCGAACGGGCCTGCTCCGTTGCTATATCTCGCGAATGGAAAACGGTCACACAGTTCCGGCAATTGACACACTTGAAAAAATGGCTCAAGCGCTGGAGGTTCCGGTGTACCGGCTTTTCATCGACGATGCAGCCGTACATAAGCCGAATATACCATCCCAAAAGAATCCGAGTCGTGCAGTCAACAAAGAACACGCACGCTACCTTGGGGCTTTGACGAAATTATTTTCTCGCAGGAGAGAAAGGAACCGCGTACTTCTGTTGCACATGGCGTCAAAGATGGCGAGCAGCGCGTGCCAGCGATGATGCTGCTCTTTGGTGTTGTGCGACCGTTCGTCGCCAGAGCTGCGCTTTCCGGTCGCGAGCGCCAATTCACGCCGGACGAAACTTCGTTATGGACTCAGTCCAGACCCCTGCTTCGGTGCCGATGAGGCTGACGAATTTCTCTTTGCTCTAGATGGTGCTCCATTCCAAACTTGCCGTGTGTTTCAGGGGGAGAGTTCAGTTTGAATGATCGAAACGATGGCGCAACCTATGCGAGGATTGCGGTCGCTTTCCATGCTGGTATTTTGTTTGCGGATCGTCCCGGGCCTTCACGCCCAAACCAAGAAGCTCGCCACGGCCCAGGCCCGGGATCATGTTGGTGACCGGACCACGGTGTGTGGCAAGGTGGTCAGCTCGCAACATGCGATGAGCTCAAAGGGGGAAGCAACGTTTTTGAACCTCGATGAACCCTACCCCAGAGAAATCTTTACAATTCTAATTTGGGGATCGGATCGCGAAAAGTTTGGCGCGCCAGAGGACCAGTACAAAGGATTGCCGATGAGCGAGTTGCTTAATATCTGAACGGGATGAATTTCAATACGGTAAATTACTGATGGCTGATCATATACGTAGGTAGTATTGCTGACTTGTGCTACACAGCACAACTCGGTATAGTAACTGTTATGGAAATCGGCCGCAGGCTCAGAGAGCTTCGTAGGTCTCGGAACCTCAGTCAAGGTGACATTGAAGTTCGCACTGGGCTGCTGCGCTGCTACACAAGCCGAGTTGAGAACGGACACACTGTCCCGAGCATCGAAACCATCGAAAAATATGCTAACGCCTTTGGAATACCGCTCAATGCATTTTTCCCTAACGAGGCAAATGCGGCACGAGTAGAACCCCCGCTACCTTCTAAAGACCCCGATTGGGGCGCCACGCCCAGAGAGCGGTTTCAAAACCACCAGATCATCACAGCCCTGAGGAAAATGAAAGAAAACGATCGACAGCTAGTGCTCGCGCTCGTCCGACGATTCACAAAAGGAAATCGAGCGAAGCGATACAAACCGACATCTCGTGCAGCCTGAACCGTCAATCGAAATGAGCGCTACCAAGGAGCACCGAAGAAGCCCGCGCATATTGGCAACCGTGGCGTTGGTAATTCATTCAGGTGGCGAGTCACTGGAAGTGGTGACCGCCGTAATAAACCTTCACGGAGCCTTGATTCTATCTCCCGTTAATTGGCCGCAGGGCACAATGCTTACTGTTGACAGTAAGGAAACCGGCCTGCGCGTTCGGGGCCATGTCGTTTGGTCCGGAAGCAAAGAGCCAACCGGATTCCACAAGCTTGGAGTGGAATTCGAGTCCGCGGCTCCGCAGTTCTGGGCCGACCAGTACAACCCGAGCGGCGAAGAAGCGTCCTAGCGACGCATTATCTTCGGCGGTCGACGACTCTAGAGCCAATATCTCGGTCGCACGGTTCGGCTCACATTCGAGAACAGTTACCTCGCCGTGATTACTGTTAAGGTATATAGCCTCACAAGCATCACGATTCCTTGTAATATTCAAGTATGCCGAACGCAATACACCATCACTTTCCATTCTATTCCTTCGATCAACAGGACCTCCCATCACACATGCTGGGGCTGTCGAGTCCGCGTCCGCGATTTCGGAGTTGGTTCTTCATCGCCGTTGCCGCCGGGACTCTGCTCGCACTTGCGCTATTGGCGATTTCAAATTTGATATTTTGAAGCGATGCCGTCACACTGGCCGAATCAGCTCGACCAGCGTTTGACACACCTCTTTGATTTCCTCTTCTCGGATTCGATTGAAGAATGGCAATGCGAGCGAGCGAGACGCCTGGTACTCCGTCACGGGGAGTGCGGTTTTGCCGCTGCCCGACACCTGATAAATGGGTTGCAAGTGAATCGGCGCAAAATATCGGCCTAAACCGATCCCGCGCGACTTCATTTCGTTGACGATCCAATCGCGATGCGCTTCGTCGAACCGACGAGTCAGTCGGACCACGTAGACGAACCAACTGATTTTGCGACGCGGCAATGCCATAGCAGGGATGATTAGGTCTGCAACGGAACCTAGTATGTCACTGTACTCGCGAGCGATTGATTCCCGCCGATCCAGAATGGCATCGATTCTCTTTATTTGCTCGATTCCCAAGGCGCAATTGATGTCCGAAACCCGGTAGTTGTATCCCAATTCCGTATGCTGGAACCACTCTGCCGAATCGTCTCGGCCTTGGTTGCGCAGCATTCTGACCTTGAGCGCGACTGCGGGGTTGTTGGTGACGACAGCGCCGCCCTCTCCGGTTGTAATCTGCTTGTTGGGATAAAACGCAAAGACCCCTACATCCCCTAGAGCGCCTACTTTTTGTCCCTCGTATTCTGCGCCGATGGCCTCACAAGCATCCTCGATGACGAATAGACCGTGGCGCCTCGCGATTTGCAATATCCTCGTTAGCTCCGCGGGGCAGCCAAAAGTGTGCACCACGATGATCGCGCGTGTTCGCGCGGTGATTGCCTGTTCCAGCAGACTTGGAGCGAGGTTGAACGTTTGCGGGTCGATGTCCACGAACACTGGAGTAGCCTTTTCATAGCGCACCGCGTTCGCCACTGCGATAAAGGTAAAAGAAGGCACCAGCACTTCGTCGCCTTCGGAAATGCCGAGGGCTCGAATACACAGGTGCAGGCCGCTCGTCCCGGAGTTTACGGCAATCGCATCCGCGGCGCCCACGTAATGAGAGATGGCGCGCTCGAAATCCCTGACCTTGGGACCCATGCTGAGACTCGAAGTGCGAAGAACGCCAGTCACTGCTTCAATGTCCTGCTCTGTGATTTCCGGAGCTGACAGCGGTATCCTCATGAATGTTGCGAGCGGGCGGGAACACCGACAGACGCAGCCATACCTGAATGACGTTTCATTAGAAGTTCCTGCGAGAGAGGAACGGTGGTTAGTACTCGGACGATCATCTCGGAAGCAAACCCTTCGCCATACGGATTGGCCATGCCGATCAAGGATTGACGAAATTCAGGCGTTCTTGCCGTGTTCACGGCATCGAGAATGGCTCCCGGATGAGCGTCGGCGTCCAATACATTCCGTGCCCGTTCGCGCCCTTGCTGCCGTAAGCCAACGTTCACGGTAGGAAGCGCGAACGAAGCGGATTCCATGATTCCACTGCTTGAGTTCCCCACTAGCATATCGACCTGACGTAAAAGGCTCAAGTAGGTCACGGGGTCGAGATTGGTGAAGATTTTCGCGTGGCCTCTGCGCGAGATGAACACCCTCGTCCGGTCTATCAATGCCCTGCTTCCCGCATCTGCGTTCGGGTAACAGAACAAGATTTGATCGGAGAGATTTTCCAGGGCCGCAAACACGGCGTCCGCTTCTTGCAGCGTGTCGCGGGCGATGGTCATCGGATGATTTACCACGACAACGGTCGGTCTGCGGAGATCGAGCGTTAGCCGCTCCTCCACTTGCTCCCGACTGAGAAGCGTTCGCCTCCGAAGGTGA
>Ga0070764_10000131_pt1 | contig 25022 bp, 12 predicted proteins | sample HubBroMetageWRM4_FD_67287 | JGI IMG/M metagenome (GOLD analysis project Ga0070764, IMG submission 67287) | Warmed soil microbial communities from the Hubbard Brook experimental Forest, New Hampshire - Hubbard Brook CCASE Soil Metagenome WRM 4 | ecosystem: Environmental > Terrestrial > Soil >... | reverse complement strand
ACTCGCAAATTCAGATCGCGCAAATCCATTTCCGCGCGCTCGCGCACATTCTGCGAATAAACCTGCACGCGCGAATCTTTCCGCGCGGCCGCCGCCACCCACGTATACAAATCCATCGCCGCGGGCATCACGAATCCTTCGTTGTAATCCGTATGCTCGCCAATCAAATTCACGCGCCCTGGCGCGCGAAATACCCGCGCCTCCTCCCCATACAATTTCTGAAATTGCTCGCGCAATCCCTGCGCTTCCCGCTGCACCAAGCTCGCCGACGACACGTCATTCCCAATCAGTTTTTCGGTCATGATAATAAATTAATCCCCAACGTGAACTCAGGTAAAAGCCCGCGCACCTTGAAACTCACCGATCGTGTTCCATTCAAACCTGGCTCTAATGCTAATTTTGGATCGGCGTTGCGCAACCTCTCAGAACGACACAGGGTCCGGAGGCTCGCGCAGCGGCGCATTGGATTCGTATCGGGTCAAATGCGCTCTGAGCGTATTGGTAAGAACGGTATTTCCCTGCTGAGTTGCGACGGCGATGGCCTGTTGTTCAACTTCGATCGCGTTTGGGAAGCGGCCTGCTTCGGCGTAGGCGGCGGAAAGGGTGTCGAGAATCGCGGCATCTTGCCCGTGGGTCAGCGTTTGTGCGCGATCGGCGAAAGCGAGGGCGTCCGCGCCATTGCGAAGCGAGGAATCTGGACAAGTGGCGAGCAAGCTGGCAGCGAGATTGAGGTCGGAAACGCGATCGGGATCGGCCTCCAGCGCGAGACGCAGGTGAGCGAGGGATTCGGCGAACTTTCCCTGCAGATAAAATGCATAGCCGAGATTTTCGTGTCCTGCGGCGAAGCTCGGCCTGATGCGCACCGTGTTCAGCCACGCATCAATGGCCTCGTTCACGCGATTTTTCTTCGCCAGCTCAAGACCCAGATTGTAATAGGCCTCGAAGAAATCCGGGGTAATCTGCACGGCCTTGCGCAAATACGTGATGGCGCCATCGGAATCGCCAGAGACGGACAGGGCGATCGCGATTCCGTTATTGGCGCGCGCATCGTTCGGATCGATTTCCAGGGCCTTTTTCCACTCGGCCAGCGCGGCGGAGTTGTCTCCTGCTTGTTGCAGCGCCAGCGCGTTATCAATGACGCGATACAGATCAGACGCCGGAACCTCAATGGACTGCATTTGATCGGGCTTGATATTTACAAATTCGGGAAGATTGACGGCGCGATTGGAGGCCGTGGAATTTTCGATGTAGATCGGTGGACTGTCCTGGCCCTGCTCGTCAATGTGAGTCAGATACATCTGCGTGTAAACCGAACGGCTCTTGGAAGAAAAAACCAGCCAGCGTCCATTAGGCGAGAAGCTATGCCAGGAATTCATCAGCGAGGTGTTGCAGCGCATGCGGCGCGCGACGCCCCCATTCACAGGAACAATATAAAGTTGGCTATCCGGCCGCATCAACTGGCCGTTGCGGCACTTCACAAAAACAATCCAGCGGCCGTCTGGTGAAACTTTCGGAAAATTGTTGCTCATGCCGTTGCTGGAGGCGCCGAGAATCGGCTCGGGCCGACCGCCCTTCCCGCCGTTGAATGGAATCCGGTACAAGTTGTACTGAATTTGCACTTCGTTGGGATCGTTGGCGTGGGCTGGAAGTTCCTGGCCGTCTACATATGGATCTCTAGCCTCTGCGCGAGCGAAGACGATGAATTTTCCGTCGGGGCTCCACACTCCATCAGTTTGCACGTAACGCGGATCATCGGCACCGGGAAGCGGCTCTCTGCGGCCGGTGGCGCGGTTGTACACGGCTAAAATGCCGCGCGTCGGAAAGAACACCTGGAGAAAACGATAGTCTTTGAAATTCTGCACAAAAAACGAGCTGGGAATATTCTGGCCGATGCCCGCAAAGGTCGAGAGAACATATTGCCCGTCGGGTGAAACCTGCGACATGAATCCGACGCGCGACTTTCCTACGCTCATGTCGCTGTTCCAGGAAACCATGTCCTGATTGCGAATGGACATATTCGCGCGAATGGGAACCACGGCGTACAAGCCCTTGTCGTTCTTGGGTCCATCCACGTCAATGCCCATGGTCTTGCCATCAGCGGCGAACGAGTGACAGTTCGCGCAAGTATGCAGATCATGGATGAGCAGGCGGCTCTCCTGCTGATCGATGAAACGCAGCCGCCAATTGATGAGAAACAGCGACGAGGGCGCGAGAGGCTGAATGAAATTCTTCGCGCCTTCCGAAGGCATGAGCGGCACATCACGGTAAAAAATCGGCGCGCCTACGGGATCTTTCGAGGTGGTTATTGTGACGCGGCCTTGGGAAACAGGGCTGTCGGGTGCAGCGTCGGTTACGCCGGTAATTTCAACGGTTGCGGGATGCTCGACGGAATGTTGCTCGATGGTGGCCCATGTCTCTGCATCGGGTATCCAGGTGTGCGCAGCGGTCTGTTCCGGGGTAAGTGACGGAGGTTTGTTGTTTTCAGAAACGCAGCGTGGATCAATTTTGCCAATCTGAATCGGTTCTCCGTGCGAGGTTGTTTGAATCGGCTTCGAGCCATGCGCGAAGGTGACGACGATGCGCCAGGTTTTGGCGGAAGCGTCTGCATCGCGCCAAATGAAAGTCGGCGGGATGATGTCTGGCGGGAAAATGGAGCCGTCTTCCGGATAATCAACCGTAATGGATGCGTTCTCTGTCGGCGCGAGTCGCGCAGTGCGGCTCGCGAGTGAACCGGCCGCGTGCGATTCATCAGCGAAGGCGCTCGCAGCGCCCAGACGCCAGGAATGATCGGACGACTGTCGAGCCACCAGAGGCGCGAGAAGCAGAGCGATTCCGGTCAGTGGAATTGCGAGTCGCGCGATGTTGCGGGAGTCTTTACCGATCACGCTACTCCTCCGCCACTTCACGAAACATCGCGATCGCTTCAATTTCGACGAGCAGTTCAGGGCGGCAGAGTTTGGCCTGAACTCCAGTGGAAGCAGGCAGGGGAACGAGTCCCTGCTCTTTGTAGAACGCGGTGCGCTCTTCGTTGAACTGCGCGTAATCGCGATCAATGTCGCGCAGGTAGCACGTGGTGCGGACGATGTCCTTCCAGGTAACGCCTTCGGATGCGAGCAGCGCGGTAATATTCTGGAAAGTGCGGCGACACTGCGCGCGGATATCCCCCACATGAACCGTGGCCCCCTGTTCGTCAATGCTGGCGGTGCCGGAGATCAGTAGCATCACCGCGCCGCCGCCCAGGTCAACGCGCATGCCGCGCGAGAACGAACTGGGTTTGGCGTAATCGTACGCTTCATTCAGGACGCGATGATTGGTGATGGCGCGCTTTGCCACCGGCTCGATGACTACATTTTGCGCGGATTTTTTTACGATCGCCATGAATGTCTCCCCAAAAGCTCGCTCCTCCACATACTAGTGACGGCACTCGCATCCCTTACGCAAGCTCGCGCCGCGACTTTGAAAATAGCGCAACCGCAGCCCATGAAGCAATTTGCGCCGCGCGCTTCGGCCACAAACGCGCGAATGCCAACTAGCCGGCGATGCTCTCACCAAGAGCCGGCCTAGAAAACGACCCGGACTTCGTACTCCGGCGCAGCGCTAATGGCTCGTACTTCTGAAACTTGTTCGGCGGATCCGAAGTCGGGCCGCGCTTTCGGCGAGAAGTAAACGGGAGCGTCTTTGCGCAGGGGAAGAACATCCAGAGTGAGATTCTGACCGGCAAATGGAGCAAATCGCTTCAGCCCGACTTCCCAGATGTCGCCATGATAAAAGTCGTCATCCAGCAAACGCTGGCCGGCGTAGAGGCGCCCGATATCGCCGGCATAGTTGATCTGCAAAAACACGTCGCTCAGGCCCGTCATTTCATTCGCGGGCATGCTGACGCGCCAGGCAGCCGCGTTCTTGAATGCAGAGTCGTCCGGCGCGACCGCTACCGGAACCTTGCGCTGCAAGGAACTGATCTGCACTGGGTCCACGCGCCCGGCCGGCTGGGTTTGCGTCCATTGAATGTCGAACGTGCGGGGCTCCACATTCGCGGCGTACGACGAAAACACGCCATCGCTACCGGATTTTTGCAGTGGAGTATTGGCTTTCGGTTCCGCAGTCAAAGCAGGAAATATCGAGAACGAGAGAGCCGCGTGATTCCGCGAGCGGAGATACAGGTTTGATTCATCAAAAAAAACATCCGCCCCGGACAGAAGCAGGTATTGCTTACCGTTCAGCTGAATCTTCCAGAGGTTCTCTGCTTGTTCTTCCGAAAGCAATAAAACGTGAATCGGTTTGCCCGACGACGGTTGAATCGAGATCGCATCACCAGTGCCAGGCTTGAGGCCGTCAAGATACAGAATGCCGTTCTCGCGGATCTCCGATGCGCCAGCGGCGGTAATCTTGCCGGCCGATTTTTCGTCGAAGGCGAATTTCGGCGCGACTCCGGGAATCGCGAAGAAAACATAGTAGGCAGAGTTCGCGGAGTCCAGCTTGGTAAGCAACTCCGCGGTGCTGTAGACCAGCCGCGTCGACCCCATGGACAGGTTGAACGGCCAGATGAGGTACGCGCCCGCAGGAACATTCGCCGCTTTGCGCGGCAGCTGAATCGTTTCCTTTGCCAGATGAATCCGGAAAGCGACTCCCTTGCGCTCGGGCATCGGCAGGTTGTGCACGTAGTTGTTGACGAAGAGAAATCCCGCGTTGCCATCCGTGCGCACGGCGCTGCGCAATGTGTCGGAATCCGCGGCAGCTTTCGGCGTCTGCTCCGGCAGAAATGCGACCATCGGCGCAAGTTGTGCTCCGAATTCGTCGTAAAACTGATGCAGCAGCTTCAGTTTGCGGAACGACGGATGCATTTGTCCGTATTCCCCCAGCGGGGCTTGGAAATCGTACGAAATTTGCGGTAGGTCGTTAGGATATCCGGTTGCATGAGTTTCCTGCAGCGTAGTGAGCTTGCCCTGAGGGTTGGCGCCGCCGTGAAACATGTAATAGCCGAAAAGATTGGCGCCGGATCCAACGTGCGTCACATTCACCGCGGCGATATCAGCGGGCTGCATGAGGGGACGACGATGATAGGAAAGTTCCATGCCGCCACCGGCTTCCGCCAGAAAATATGGATCGTGCGCAAACGCTTTATCTTCCTGGCCGGCGAAGCGAGCCAAGTCCGCGGGCTTATCATTCATGTCACGCTTCAGCGTAAAGAGAAAAGCCTCGTCGGGCGGTGCTTCGCCTGGGTACTCCTGCCAAAAACCATCTGGATATGCTCCGAACACCGGGATGACTTCCTGCGGCGGAAAATCCGCGCTGGGCCATCCGGTGACAGTGAAAAGCGGAGGATTGATGCCGCTCTCCACGGCGAGCTTTTTCAGCGCGCGGATGTGCGCAGCTCCGGCATCCGGTCCACGCCTGCCGTATTCGTTCTCCAATTGAACGCCGATGATCGGCCCATCATCATTCCAGTACAGACCTTGCAATTGTTTGCCGATTTCGCCGTAGAAGCGCTGTACGTAGGAAAGATAAGCAGGGTCGTTGGTGCGCACTTTGGCTTTCGCGAGCAGCCAATCTGGGAACCCGCCATTGCGCACTTCGCCGTGATCCCACGGACCGATGCGCGCGACCACATACATTCCATGTTTTCCACATAGCTCCACAAAATGCCGAAGGTTTCGCTGGCCGGACCAATCGAACTGGCCTTCGAGCTCCTCGTGATGAATCCAGAAGATGTAGGTGGAAACCACCTGCACTCCGCCCGCTTTCATTTTCAGGATTTCTTCTTCCCAGTACGCTTCGGGATAGCGGGCAAAGTGGAACTCGCCCATCACTGGCAGCCAAGGCTCGGAATTCTTCACCATGTAGCGGCTGTTGACGGAGAGAGAGTTCCCCGATTTAGAGACGCCACCGAGATGGAAGTAACCAGTTTCCGGGGGCGCGATGGGCCGTTGCGCGTCGATGTTAATGATCGAGTCGGCGGACTGTTGGAAGCCGAACGCCAGGATTGCAAACGCTGGAAGGAAAGACACGCACACTGCTGCGAGCACTGCTTGCTTGAACTTTTTCATAGCTCCGAAATCAGATGGTCCCGAGGCCTGAAGATTGGATCGCCGATTATCCAACGCCCGCGCGGCACCGGACACATCGACAATCGCCGTGCCAACCGTATAGCCGGTCTTCGCCTACCACAAAGTAATCGCGCTAGCCCAAAAAAATCCTGGGCAGCCCCGGGGGTGGGCCGGGGCTGCCCAGCTGGGGGTTAACAACATCAGAATGTGAACTTCAGACCAGCCTGCATAACCCGCATCGGAAGCTGCAAGCTGGTGATTTGGCCAAATGAATTGCCGTCGGTGGCGTTGCTATCAGGATTGCCGAAGTTGGGATGATTAAGGGCATTGAACATCTCCCAGCGGAACTGCAAGTGATAGCGTTCGAACATGGTCCAGTTCTTCGCGATGCCGGCATCTATTGTCTTGATCGGCGGACCTTGGAACATATTCTTACCACTGTCGCCGAAGGTGCCTACTGCGTTGGGAGCGAACGCAGCTGCATTGAAGTAATGAGCCAGCCAGTTCGCCTGGCCTCCTTGGCGCACGTCAAAGGCCTGTCCGGGAACGATATCGGCACGGTCACCTCCCTGCTGGGCATCGGAGTTGTTAGAACCGTTACCACCGTTGATCGTGAACGGAAAGCCGGACTGCAAGGTCACGATTCCGCTGAGCTCCCAGCTCCCCAGAACCTGCCGGATAAGCTGATTCTTATCGTTCAGTGCTGGCGAGGTGTAGATGAGATTGCTGACCCAAACGAATGGAACGTTTAGCGCCGAAATGCCCCGGTTATAGCGCAAGTCGAAGGGGTTCGGAAGCAGCGGGGGCCCGAACGAAACATTGCCCGACGAAATGGTATCGATCGTTTTCGACCAGGTGAAATTCGACTGGAACTGCAGACCGTGATTCAAATGCTGCTCCACTCCCAACTGCACAGCCTGGTAGTTCGCCGTTCCATTGCTGTTCTCTTGGAGAATCTGGAAGAAGTTGGGAAAGGTAATGCGTGACGCGTTACCGCCGCCGTTTGAGCATTGCTGCCCAGTCGGAGTCGTCAACACCGTGCCGCATATTCCCGGGTTTTGATCAATGACGTCGGCTTGGTGATAGCTCTCGCTGCCGACATAAGCGCCGCGTACAACCAGGTTCCGCCCGAATTGGTGTTCGATCGAGAGGTTCCAACTCTCAGTGACACCCAGCTTGAAGTTTTGCGCAAAGACCGCCGGGATGTTGAACGGCGTCGCAAATGCGGCATCTGACGGCGGTTTGAAGGGCGCAAACGGTGGAAACGGACTGACAAAATTGGTGCCAGTGTTCTGAGACCAGGGATCGTTAAGCGAAAGCGGTGTTCCAGTACCACCGAGCAAAGTGAATGTGGGACTGAAAGGACTAATGTCCGCCGTGTGGTTATACATGGAATACATCAATGGCGCCGTGAAACTGCCGAAAGCGGCGCGAATGGAAGTGTTTGGCAAGAACTCCGGTTGCCAGGCTACGCCCAGTCGCGGCTCGAAATATGCTTTGTAGGTATTTGGCATCAGACCCTGCCCGATGCCTTTGTCTCCCGGGAACACCAATCCTAGAGGAGAGTTCGGGAAAAGTGTGCTCTGCTGCCCCGGAACGAACGCAGCTCCGCGCCCACCGGCCACCGCAGGAGTAGTATTCGGATCCCAGCGCAAACCAGCCGTGATCGTCAGGTTCGGGCGAATCCGGAATTGATCCTGCCCATAGAAGCCCGGTTGCCATCCCCTCACCACCGCGATTTCCCCGGCTCCTTGCTCGTAAGATTGTAGGTAACCCAGCAACCAATCCGCCAGGCCATTGCCCGTGTATTGGCCGTTGAAACTCAAGATCGGAGTCGTGGGAAATTGCGTGCCCTCGGCGGCATACTGGTGCTGCAGGTTCATGCCAACGGAAACCACGTGCTTGCCGAAAGTCTTCGTGAAGTTGTCATACACTCCATACGTCTTGCGAACCTCTTGTGACGGCTCTGTCCAACCACCGTTAAAACCCGCGCCGCCACCGCCTACCGTGAATCCCTCCATGTAGCACTGGCCCGGAAGTTCGTTCACGTTGATATAACGTGACCAGCACACATTCTGTCCGCTGCTGTCCTTCACCGCTGCGGCATTGTGCGCCGACATCTGAGTCCAGAATACCGAGACGGTGTTCACCGCGGTCGGACTGATGGTCCAAGTGTGGCTGAGCGCTTCACTGTAGAATTCCATGCGCTCTCCGAACACTTCCGACCACGGGCTGGGATTTAGCACCGACAGAATATTGCCAGGAATGTCTTCCGAAGGTTGAATCAGGTCGTTCACAAAACTGCGCAGCGAGAGGCGCTGGTTGGGCGAAATGTTGAAGTCAATCCGCCCGGTGCCCTCATTATAACTCTGGATGACAGCCGCGCCCGGATAGAACACGCCTCCCGGTGTATTCTGCGCGTCGCCGCCAACCGGGAGGCCTGTGGTCGTGATCGTCACCGCAGCCTGATTGAATAGCGCAGGATTAACCTGGTTCGCTTTGCCGCCCACAGTTGCAAACGGGCAACCCGCAGGCGGCGTACTATTATTCGCGCCGGTGCAAAGATTGAACGGAATGGCGCTGAAGTCTCCGCTCAGCATGGCTGCGGTCGGGGTCGCAGTGAAGTTGTTCGACGCCGCGCTGTCAGCTCGCGTGCCCTGGTAATTGATGAAAAAGAAAAGCTTGTCCTTCTTAATAGGCCCGCCGACATAGCCTCCAAACTGATTACGGCGAAGCGGATCTTTGGCTTCGGTATTGGAGAACCAACCGTTGCTAGCGTTCAGGTCTTTGTTGCGCAAGAATTCGAACGCTCCACCGTGAAAACTATTGCCCCCGGATTTAGTTTCAATACTCACCACCGCACCGGGAGCGAATCCATAGAGAGCACTGAAGTTGTTGGTGATGACGCGGAACTCTTGCGTAGCGTCGGCGTTCGGAAAGGGAGCCGTTATTCCCATGTAATTGTCCATGTTCGGAATGCCGTCCAATAGGTATTCCGTACTTCCCTGACGTCCGCCGTTGGCCGACGCTCCGGTCTCGGTCGGGAAAGAGAATCCGGCTTGAACACCAGGTTGACCGCCGAAACCGGACCCGCCTTGTCCTACCACGCCCACGGTTCCCGGCGCCAGCAACACTAGGGATGAAGGATCGCGACCATTCAAAGGTAGTTGTGTGATGGCGGCTTCGTTGACCGTAGTCCCCAGTTCCGGCGTGGTGGTGTTAATCAATTCAGCGTTTTCGAACACGGTCACGGTTTCCTGTACGCTGCCCGTCTTCAACGCAACATTCTGCGTCGAGTTCACGTTGACGGACAGTTCAACACCCGTTTGCACGTAGCGTTCAAATCCGCGGGCCTCGACCGTCAGCTTGTAGTGGCCGGGAGGCAGCGGCGCGACCAGGTAAATTCCTTCACCGTTGGTGGTTGCGGTTTGCGCAAGTCCAGTATCCGTGTTCGTGGCCGTGACCGTAGCACCGGGCACCACTGAGCCGGAGTTATCGACAACTTGCCCGGTTAGGCTGGCACTGGTGCCCTGGCCGAAAGCTGCGCCTCCCCCAAGAAACACCAGCGCGAGGATCAAAGCTAACACCAATCGGTTCAACGAAAATCGCATGGCTAAGCCTCCACGGAATTAACCTGCCCACATCCCACCCAGTGACCCCGTACGCCTGTGATCCTGGCAAATCAGGTTGCGTTAACGTACACGGTGATTTCGCGCATAATCGCTCCTTCCACTAACCCTTGTCAAGGATTTTCTGATGACTTTCATCAGATTTTACGATATTTGTATCTGGATGCGACTAGCCGTGCCTGCGGTAAAGTGAACGTGGACGTAAACGACGCAAAACTCTTATGAGCGAATCAGCAAAAATCCGTGATATTGCGAAGGCTTTGGGCGTCTCTATCGGCACCGTGGACCGCGCTTTACACGACCGGCGCGGCGTAAATCCCCTAACCAAATCCCGCGTCGTTCAGATGGCCAAAACGATGGGGTACCAGCCGAATCCGGCGGCCCGGTTCCTGTCGTCTAAACGCAGGCTGCGGATTTCGGTGAACCTCCCCGCTCAAATCGCTTCCTTTTGGGACACGGTCCGGGAAGGAATCGAGGAGGAAGCCCGAACCTTCGCGGCATTCGGCATTGACGTGGAGTTTCGAACATTTCCGCGCATGGGCTTCGGCGAGCAAGCAGCGTTTGACGAAGCTCTGGAGTCCGAAGCCAATGGAATTATCATCGCGACCGGCCGCCCGCAAGACCTCCGCCTTTCAATCCTGAAGGCATCGCGAGCTCGCATTCCCGTGGTCTCCGTCGTTACCGATGCTCCGGGGACCGCTCGCCTGGCGGTTGTCTCGATCGATTCCCCGGCCAGCGGCGCTCTGGCGGGCGAGCTGCTCAGCCGTTTGCTGCAGGGAAAAGGAAAGATTGCTGTGATCACTGGCGACCTGGCCATCATGGATCACGCGGAGAAATACAATTCGTTTCGTGGATCCGTGATGGATGCATTTCCTGGAATACAAGTTCTGGAGCCGGTACAGAATCACGAAGACGAAGCGGAAGCCTACGAAACAGGCCGCACTTTGTTGCGGGAACATCCCGATCTAAGTGGGCTGTATATCAGCACGGCCAATTCTTCGCCGGTGCTGCAAGCCCTGAACGACGTGGGCAGGTTAAATGATCACATGACCGTGATCACCACAGACCTATTCCCGGCGCTGATTCCGCATATCGAATCGGGCGCCGTGGTTGCCACGCTCTATCAGCGGCCAAAAAGCCAAGGACAACTGGCGTTGCGTATGCTGCACGAATTTCTGGTCGGCGGGCGATGCCCTTCGCAGCAACTGCGCCTGGCTCCGCACGTGATCATGAAAAGCAACCTCAGCTTTTTCCTGGATCGGTTGTCCATGGAATCCGACGAAATTAGTGAGCCGAACACGCTCAACCCCGCTGCATCAGCGCGGAAACTACCCAAGGTTTCGAGCTAAGATTATTGATGGAGCTGTTCGCGCTGAGGCCAGTCCGCATGCCGCTCCGGTGCTTTACGAGAGTGATGTCAGACTGCGCGACATGATCATCGGTGGGCCTGTGAGATTTCTTTCCGCTTTAGACGAGTCGTGCGTGGCATTCCGCTGCAGAGGGAGCGCTTCATCGCGCACAAACCGCTCGCGAGTGCTTTGTGCGCGACGCATGGCCGGTGCTGCTGCGCTCGTACTGCCGCTGGCGTGGTTCGCCCCGGCGCCTTGCTTTGCAGCCACTTGCAACGCTTCCGCGGCCCTCGATGCGAAGTTGCAAGGCCCTCCCGGCCCGGAAACTTACACCAAACGGGGAATCTGGTTTGATGATCACCGCCAATTTGCCTGCGCAGCCGAAGATTTTCAGAAAGCATTCCAGTTGAATCCGGACTCGGCGCGCCTCGCATATCTGTTGGGCCACAGTTTGTATTTCTCCGGAAACGTAGCGGACGCAATCGGTCCATTGCAAGAGTCGGTGCGGCTCGATCCGAAAATGCTCAAGGCGCATCTGTTGCTGGCCGCGGCGCTCGATCAGACGAATCGCACCATGGACGCCGAAATCGAATGGCGGGCTGCGCTGGCGATCGATCCGAATTCGGCGCCCGCACTCGGCGCGCTCAGCAAGGACTTGCTCGCGGATAAAAATTACACTGCGGAGATCGCTCTGCTCGGCCCACGCTCTCATGCGGCGCCTTGGACGCCCGACCTGACCCTGGATCTGGCGATGGCCTACGGCCAAACTGGAAAACTAGAAGATGCAGACGAAATTTTACGCACCGCCCTGCGCGCCCATCCAACTTCTCTGCCGCTCGCCGAAACGTTAGCGGCCACGCTCGTCCTGCAAGCCCGGCGCCAAGAAGCATCTGCCGTACTGGAAACGGCAATCAAGAATCACCCCGTGGATTTGAAAGCCCGGGTGCTTTATTTGTGGGTCCTGGTGCAGCAAGATGAAGCCGAAAAAGCGCAACAACTGGCAAGCAAGTTGCTAGCAGAAGCTCCGCACAACTGGGAAGTTCTGTACTTGAATGGAGTCCTGGAACGGCGCGCCGGCGAGTACGATGCCGCGCGCGATCATCTGCAACAAGCCGCGGCGTTGAATCCCACCCACGTCGCATCGCGCCGTAACCTCGGGAGCGTGCTGGCGCAACTGAAGGATCCGCAAGGAGCGCGCGAGCAATTGCAAAAAGCAATTGACCTCGGAGATCAGGATCCGGCGGTGCGCTTCGAACTGGCCGCGGTGTTGCGGACGTTGGGCGAAAATCAGGAAGCTGAAAACCAGCTGAAGATCTACAAACAAGAAGCTCAGGAGAAGTCCGACCTTACGCAAGCTTATGCCAAGTCTGACTTTGCCGACCAGAAACTGGCCGCGGGAGACACGCAGCAAGCGATCGCGCTCTACCGCGAAGCTCTGGCGGCAAATCCGCGGGACGCCTCGCTCGCTTACAAATTGGCGATGGCGCTTGAGAAAACCGGCGATACGGAAAACGAACGGCTAGCTCTCGAGGAGGCGATCAAGATAAACCCGGAGCTTGCCGAAGCGCAAAACCAGTTGGGATATTTGGCATCGCGCGCGGGAGACACAGCTTCCGCCGAAGAACATTTTCAGTTGGCGGTGCGCGCTTCTCCGGGATATGCGAAGGCCTGGGTGAATCTGGCGGCGACTTTATATTTGGAATCCAAACTGCCGGAGGCGAAGCAAGCGATCGCGCGCGCGTTGCAGCTGGAACCCGGAAATCCGCAGGCTCAGAAGTTGCTTAGCACCATGAATTCCCAGCAGACACAGAATTAAGCAGCGAGCGACGCCGCGTTGCCACGATGTCTAGTTCGGATACTTTTCGCCGGCTCGCACAATCCTTATGAAATGATCGGTAAACTGCGCGTGCATTTCCCTGACATCGGACTTAGGCATGTGGCAACTGGTGCAGTTCGAAGTCGCCACGGGACAAACGGCCGGCGTCGCATCGTGGCCAACCGATTCGCTTCCTCGCACCGCATGGCACGCCAGGCAGTGTTGATCGTAAGAGCTCGCGTCGTGAATCAACGGCTCGTGCGGATTGTGACAAGCGACGCAGGTCAAGCGAGCATCTCCTAGCGTTCCCCAGCAACGGCTTTTCTCCAGGCGATACGGCTGGAAGCGTACGTTGATGGGCCCGTAGGCCTCGGTGGATTCCACCACGTCCAGCGTGGTCCGGTGGCACGCGCCGCAGAAATCCACAGATCCCGCAGGACTCAGAAGCGCGGGATTGAAGATGGTCTTCAGCGCTTCCTCGCGTTGATCCGCATGGATCGCATCGATGTGCTGCACACCCGGCCCATGACACTGTTCACAATGGATTCCCGGCACCGCGCGCGAAGCGTCAAATTTGGAATCCGTCGTCGCATAAGTGGTGTGGCAGGCAAAACATCGCGCCGCCGCGGACATTGAAAGCTGTTCGCCCAGCGCATTTTTCAAATTGCCTGCAGCTACCCGCGTGTGCCCGGGGGTTAGGTCCATCCCGTGCAGAGCGGCGAAATTGCTCACCTGGCTTTCATAGAATGCGCCATCGTGATCGAGGATGTAGGTCTGGCCATGCACACCCTCGCCAAAGATCCACGCGATGCTCGCGATGATCGATTGTCTGCCGGAGCTGACGGCCAGCCGCGAACCGAGTTGGCCCGAAGAAATCCGATAGAGATAAGGCCCAAGTTGCAAACTTCCTGGAACGATTTCCGGAGAAGGCGCGCGCTGCTCCAGCCGAACCGCCGCCTGGGCCATCGGGGTGGTCAATTGCGACGAAGTCTTCTTCGAATGACATTCACCGCATGCGCTTGCTCCAGCGAAGGCTGCAAAAGGAACTGTACCTTTCGTCGGCCACCAGCGCTGGCTGTTCACTCGATCTCTTGTAGTGTCGGGAGAATCGACCGAGGGCGGCGACTGGCCCAGAACTGCGATCCCTGCGAGCAGACATGCCGCGAGCGCGGTGACAGCGACGATGTAATGGGGACGAGCGCGACTAGCTGAAGATCCTGCCGCCGATTTCCATGCGGATATATACATCGCAGTGGCTCAGCTAAATAAAAATAAAATCCGCCTCAAGAATATTTCGACCCTAGCAGAGCGAAGGCAGCTACGGAAAGCTTATTTTGCTTTCGGAGTTCGTCGGCTGCGCGAACGACATCACTGTTGACGCTCGCGCGCGCGTCGCGCGATCGCTGTGCAGCGGACCGACAATGCTACACTGGCCGCGATGATTCCCCGGATACCCGTTTCATGGACCCGGCGCCGCCTGCTGAAGACGATTCCGACGGCGCTAGCCTCCGCCTTCGTTCCGAAAACCTGGGGCACCATCGCCGGACCCGGATTCACCAAACCGCAGACTCCGTTCTCCCGCTTCGTGGATGTGGCCGCAAGCGCTGGTCTAATCCACACGATGTTCTACGGCGACAGCGCCGGCGCAACCTACGTTACAGAAATCATGGGCGGCGGCTGCGCGTTCTTCGACTACGACAACGACGGCTGGATGGACATCTTTATACTCGGCGGGCGGCGGCTGGAAAGTATTCCGAACGGCGCCAGCAACCGCCTCTACAAAAATAATCGCGATGGCACGTTCAGCGACGTCACGGAAAAAGCCGGCTTGCGCGACGCAGACTGGGCCGTCGGCGTGTGCGTTGGCGACTACAACAACGACGGCTTCGAGGATCTCTTCGTCACTTACTTCGGCCAGAATCGCCTGTACCGCAACAACGGCGATGGAACCTTTTCCGACGTCACCGCAAAAGCTGGCCTGCTCGAGACAAGCACCAGAACGCACCCGCGCTTCGGCTCGGGCTGCACTTTCGTCGATTACAACCGCGACGGCCTGCTGGATCTGTTCGTCGCTAACTACGCGGACGTTAACCTTGCGAACGCGCCGAAGCCCTCGTTGCAAATGCCCAACTGCCAGTACGAAGGCGTGCCAGTGAACTGCGGCCCGAGCGGTTTACCTTTCCCCACCCATCTTCTTTACCGAAATAATGGTGACGGGACTTTCACCGACGTTTCCAAGGAGTCCGGCATCGCGGCGCTGAAAGGTTCCTATGGCCTCACCGCCGCCGCCTTCGATGTGGACGACGACGGCTGGCCCGACATTCTGCTCGCCTGCGATTCCACACCCAGCCTGCTGCTGATGAACAATCACGACGGCACGTTTCGCGAAGAAGGATTGCAGCGTGGAGTCGCGCTCAACAACGAAGGCAAAGAAGTCGCAGGAATGGGCGTAGGCGTGGGCGATTACGACCTGGATGGGCGGCTGGACATCGTGAAAACGCACTTTCAAAAGCAAGCCACCGGCCTTTATCACAATCTGGGAAGAGGAGAGTTTGAGGACGTCACCTCGCAGGCCGGCCTGGCTACCGAACGCCGCTTCATCAGTTGGGGCACCTGCATGTTGGATTTGGACAACGACGGATTCCCCGACATTTTTGTCGCTACCGGCACGGTTTACCCGGAACTGGAACCCGTTTACGCGCAATATCCAAGACGAGGACCTCGACTGGTTTTCCGCAATCTGGGAAACGGCAAATTTGCGGAACTAGGCGAAGCAGCAGGCCCCGGAATTTCCGCGCGCCACGTTAGCCGCGGCTGTGCGTTCGGTGATTTTGACAACGATGGCGACTTAGACGTAGTGATCATGAATCAGAACGAACCACCATCCCTGCTGCGCAATGATGCTCCGCCCGCAAATCATTGGCTAAAGGTCCGGCTGGAAGGCACAAAAAGCAATCGCAGCGCCATTGGTGGTCGCGTACGGGTCCGCTACGGCGGCAAGACGCAAGCGCAAGAGGTGATGAGCCAATCCAGCTACGTTTCCGCGAACGATCCACGCCTGCATTTCGGCCTGGGCGCGGAGAAAACCGCGGACATTGAAGTGCGCTGGCCGCTCGGTGCAACGGACACGTTCAAAGACGTAGCCGCAAACCAGCTCGTCACCATTCGCGAAGGTCCAGAATCCGCCAAGGGAACAATTCGTCTGCAAAGTTTGAGTCGCGCGTAAAACCTCCCGCCCAGCGCGCATCATTCCGTTTGAGAAGCCATTGAATTCTGCAGTATGAGCAAAACCAACACCAGCGCCGCTCCCAGCATCCCGAAAGCTCTGAAGTGCAGCACCATTGCCGCGCCGATCCCAGCGCCCACCACGAACGCAATCCAGATTCCAAAAAGAAGGTCCATTTGTGGCTCGAGAACGCCTACCGGTGGAGAAACCACCGCGGAAGTATGCTTTTCGGCTTCCGTAGCAATCAGGCTGGTAATCATCCCAGTAATATATGTCGTGTGAACGCTGATGCCACCCGCATGACGAAACGCTCCATTTTGCATCCCCAGCGCCAGGGACACGAAAATCACAAAAAATCCAACTCCGTGGATCAAATGGGATGCCAACGTCAAAGAAGCGGCCACGATCAGAATAACTTCTATTCCCATGACGGTAGGAAGCAACGGCCACGCTGGCCACGCCTTGAGCGGCCGCATGATAAGCGTGCTCAGGAGAACCCCAATCAAAAAAGCGACAATGGCCGAGAGATGTCCGAGCACAGCCCGCCAATCGGAAGCGGCTACCGCAATCGCCCCCAGCACCAAATTGCCAGTCACGTGTCCCGTGAACGTCTTCGCAAGCACCAAGCTCGCCGCGTCGCCATATCCGCCAACAAATGCAAGCCCAAACGAGAGCCACGCATCCGTCTGGCGAATATTTGTGAGCACAATTTCCCCTGGGGCTTACTCGGTTCGCATCCTCAGATACGCCTCGCGATCCGGCAAGAGTCCACGCAAAACAACCCTGCCGCGCTCGCCTCCGGAATCGCAGCCGTTCGTCGACAATTTTGCAATGCCCCCGCCGGACAAGACTCGCGCTTCTAAATCCTGCGCTACCGTACGACAGCGCTCAGACCAGCCTGATATTCCGCTCCGCCGTCTTGATCACGTCGTCGAACCGCCCGGCCAGCACCTGCTTAGCCAGACTCAGCGTGTAATTCTTCGCCACGTGCAACGGTACGTGCGCCGGCAGCGAAAGCGCATAAGGATCCACGACCGCATCCACAACAACCGGTCCGTCCGTGTAAGCCAAAGCTTCCTTCACAGCCTCCTTCACGTCGCCCGGCTCCTCCAAACGAATCCCTTTCGCGCCAAACGCCTCAGCCACCCGCGCGAAATTCGGATTCTTGAAGTCCACTCCAAACGGAATAAACCCAGCTTCCTGCTGCTCGATTTTCACGAAACCCAGTGACTCGTTGTTCAGAACAATGTGTACCACCCGCGCCTTGCGTTCCACCAGAGTAGGCAGATCCCCCAGCTGCAGCATCGTAAATCCGCCGTCGCCGCACAACGCGATCGTCTGCCGCCCCGGGTACGCCAATTGCGCCCCAAACGCATTCGGCGCCGCATGCGCCATCGACGCCCACGAATACGACGCGAAGAACCGCCGCTTCGCCCCGCCCTTAATATGCCGCGCCATCCAGATGCAAGCCGTTCCAGTGTCCGCGAAAAACATCGCATCATCCGCAGCCACCGCGCTCAATGTCGCCGCCAAATATTCGGGACGAATCGGCTTGATCCCTGGCCCTTTATCCACATAGTGGCTCAACAGCTCATCGAACTCCCGCGTCTCCGCCACGTGCTTGTCCAGAAAACTCGTATCATTTTTCTCCCGCACTTTCGGCAGCAAGGCCTCCACCGTCGCCTGCACGTCTCCAATCAGCCCCAGATCCAGCGCCGTCCGACGCCCCAGATGCTTCGGGTTCACATCAACTTGCACTTTCTTCACATCGCCCGCAGGCAAAAATTCAGAAAACGGAAAATCCGTCCCCAGCAGCAGCACCAGCTCAGCCCCATGAATCGCGTTGTACGTTCCGCCGTAACCGAGCAGCCCAGTCATCCCCGTCGCGTACGGGTTCTCGTATTCCAGCCACTGCTTCCCGCGAAACGAATACCCCACCGGAGCTTTCAACCTCTCCGCCAGCGCCAGTACTTCGTTCCGCGCGTACCGGCAGCCATCGCCCCCGAAAATCGCAACCTTCGTCGCATCATTAATCATCCGTGCCAGCTTTTCCAATTCCGGATCCGCAGGACGCAACACCGGCTTCGCAGGAATCGCCACCGCATGTTTTCCTTCCGGCGCCTCCGATGCTGCCACGTCGCCCGGAAGCGAAATCACCGTGGGACCGTGCTCCCCAATCGCCGTCGTAATCGCCGTGTTGAATACTGCACGCGCCTGCTCTGGATTCACCACGCGCCCAATATAAAGCGCCGCGGCATCAAAAAATTTGTAAGGATTCAGCTCTTCCAGCGCAGCTGTATCAATTAAACTAGTCTCTACATCTCCCGCGATCGCGATCACCGCTGCGCCCTCCTTCCGCGCGTCCATCAGGCCGTTAAATAGGTGAGTCACGCCGGGCCCAGCCGTGCCGCACACCGCAACTGGGTTTCCGGTGAAGTAGGCCTCTGCAACCGCCGCGAAGGCACCGTACTCTTCATTCCGCACATGAACGAACTCAACTTTGCCGTTGCGGCGCAGCCCGTCGATCACGGGATTCAGAGCGTCTCCTACGATTCCATAGCAGCGTTTCACGCCAGCCTTCTCCAACATTTCCCACAATAAATCTGCAACATTTCGCGACATAAAATGCCTCCTTATAAGTTACAACCGCGATTTTATTTCCGATATTCGGTACATCACATGCCAAACAACAATTCCACTTCCCTGTCCTTAGGCCGTTAACCTACTGATCGCCCACTGATCCCCTACCGATCGAAAGTATCGCCGACACCGTGATCGCCAGAGCGAGCGTCGAAATCATAAGCATGGCCGCCGCCTCTGATAGAGCCGCTGTGTACCTTGATGCAAAAAGCACGGCGACGGTGGCAAGAGAAAAATGCGGTAAGAAGGTCTTCGGAAAACGTGACAGGAGTCTCTGTCGTCTCAATCCCTGTTTTCAGTTCCCGTTGGCCTTCACGAGAATGGTTCCCATCATGCCGCCATCTTCGTGCTCGAGGAGATGGCAATGGTAAACGAACATCCCGACGATGCGAGGATTCCTGAAATCCATGCGCAACTTCACGCTCGGAAATGTGGCACTGCTTCCATTCCAAAAGGGAACATTCACCACGTCCCGCAGGAACGGCTTATCCATAGGTACGCCGTTCACTTCTTCCAGCAGAAAATGGATTTGGTGGATGTGAAAAGCATGCAACTCTTGCGTGCGATTTTCGATGATCCAGTCCTCTATGTCTCCCAGTTGTACGGTCATATTGGGCGCGATGGACTCAGGATCGTAGGGCGCTGGTTTCTGTCCATCAACCGTGAGCATAAAAACCGTAGGGCTGTTGGGATTATTCGGATCGGACGGCCGTTCTGAGAAGTACAGCTTGCGTTCGCGGATTGGCTTAACGTCTCCGATCCACACCGAGGATTGCGGAGCCAATTTCTGTGCCAGTCGCGAGGACGAAACCGGCAGAGTCGAGCGCGGCTCCAGGGCTTCGGCCTTCGCAATAATATTCGCCAGCGGCCGTATCGGGTCGTTTTCGCCCGCGGGGCCGGTGTCAACGTCGTGCGTGATCAGATTCCCGTACACGCCCGCGGGCGGGCCCTGAAAAATGAAATCCGCTCGTCCTCCCGGAGGCAAGTCGATATGTTTCTCCCAAACGATGCGGTTCTTATCGGCGCCCTTGTCGGCACCCTTCTTATCGTTGGGCGGATGGTTTTCTGAATAATTGTTCGGAACGCCGTCGAGAGAAACCTCTCCCATCGGTTGCGGAACGCCATTGAAAAGTATGCGCAGGTCGAGATAAGTGATTGCCGATGCATTCAACACTCTCCAGAGCTGACGCTCGGAGGGCCGCATCATTATCAGTGCAGGCGAATAGTCCGGGTAGGGCACAACCACGAAATTGACGGAGAGGTCTTTCGAAGGCTTGCCGCCGCCGGTGCCCGTGTTCAAGATGTCTCCATCCGGATCGCGCAGCGGAGGTATCTCCGGCATGACGAGAGTTGCATTCGGGGCTGCGTCCGGAGTCGCAAGTTCTTGATCGCGAATCACCAGCACACGCTCTGGAAGCCCTGCCACCAATGGATTCGCGCGTTCAATTCCTTCGACGATTAACGCACCGGAGGCGCCCCCTTGCACCTGCACGTTGCTGAAGCCGTGCACATGTGGATGATACCAATACACGCCCGGCGGCTGGTCCGGAGGAATCTGCAGACGATATTCAAACGGCGGTTCAGAGGGCGAAACCAGTGTGTTTAACACATCATCCTGATGGCAAATCGGCGGGACATACAATCCATGGAAGTGGAGGTTCGTTGCAAGGCCGTCCATCATGCCGTGGCCACAGCGGCCGACAATTGGTGCGTTCGCTTCTTTGTCTTGGTTGTGGCCGTGGTCATATGCGGAGTGCAAAGGGGTGTGGAGATCGTTCTTGAGGCTCATGACGAGCCAGTCGCCTGGATGGACGCGCAAGTTCGGCGCTTGGCTTCCGTTTCCGTCGCGATAGCAGTAGTGCACTTGGCCGCGAGCATCGCGGAAGTTTGTGTACGTCAATTCCACTTTCAATACGCCGTTTTCACTGCGCAAGTCTGCGGGCTCGGGGACAAGGCTTCCAACGGAGGGGCGCGGACAAACGTCCTTCTCAATACTCTGCGCCGTCGCAGGTGGTGGAACCAGACAGAACGCGAAAAGCGAGGGCCCAAGAAGCCGCAAGACGCGCTTCTTCCAAAGCCGCTCACCTGGCAGGCGACGGCGTACGCTGAGTAAACTGGAAGAGCTCAGATCAAACCTATCCGTTCGGCAATTTATAGGAAGCCGCCGAAAATGCAGGAAGGGCCGGGAGGGCTATTGTGCGCCCTCACGACCCTTCCGTACCAGACTGCTATTTCGTCGCGTGCGTGCTGACCTCCGCAAGCAGGTGCACGTAAGCCAACAAAAGATCCGCTTCCACGATCAGTGGCACGGCATCTCGCTGGCGAATCGGCTGACCATTGAATTCTGCGTTCTCCAGGAGAACAAGCATCTGGCCAGCGAGCGCGTTGCGAGCGACGGTAATGTCGGCAAGTTGGGCCTCGAGCCGATTGTAAGTGGCATCGTTGGGGTCGCTGCCGTTCAGGGCCACGGTCGAGACCATAAGACTGTCCTTACCGAGTTGGCCCAGAGGTGCGTTGATCTGTTTAAGAGCGGCTGCGAGCTGAACGAACGTAGCCCCGCTCTCGCGCACCGCCGAAGGAAGCGCCGACGGCTCGATCTCTTCTGCCAGCACGCGTCCTTCGTGTTGATATTCGTCCTGCAGACCGAGCAGCGCTAACATCGTGGGGCGATAGTCGGTCTCGTCAGCGAAGGTCGCGCCGTCCGTCCCTCGATTACTCACGCCGGGGCCGACGAAACCGACCCATACGGTAGTGATCTCGGGTTGGATTCCGCCGTGGTTCCAAGCGAACGCGGGCGATTCGGCCACCGCAGGCGAACCGGTCGTTTGGAAGAAGTAGTCGGGATTGCCGAACATCGTAAACGATGGATTTCGTTGTGGGTCGGCAGTGACCATGTGCAGCAGCTTCATTTCCGTCAGGTCCGCCATCGCCGCGGTCAAGTTGTCAACGTTACCGGTGATCGGGCTGACGGCCGTGAGCTTTCCGGTGTCGCGCTCATATTCCCGCGTGATCGCCGCATTTTGCGCCGGATCTCCCCCGATGTAGAAAACAGGAGCCACATCGAAGTGAATATCGAACTCCGTGCCGGCCAGACTGGGATCTTCGGCGTTTAGCAAGGTTGTGGTATTTACGTCAACTTCGCCAAGCTTGGCGTACGTGCAAGGAGTTGTCACGCCATCGCAGTTAGACGGAGTCGGCGGACCGCCCGCGAAGTGGTCTTGCTCTTCGCAGCAGATCACGAACAACGTATTTGACTGGTCGATGCCGTCGTTCTTGAGGCGTGCGAAGAATTTGCCGAAAGCCTCGTCGTACGCAGCAGCGAGGGCGTTGTGACACACGTCGCCGGGTCCCAGCCCTCCCGTCTCCGGATCCGTCTTGCAAGCTGCCGGAGCGTTCGCGTTCACCTTCGACGGATTGTCGTGGACGTCGGAAATATATGCGAACGTAACGGGCACTCCATGCTCCTGCATCGTGGCCACATAGGCGAGAGTCTGCGCGGCGTCAATTCCCGAAAAGCCTGGGAACCCGATATTCGGCGTCGCGCTGGCATCTGTGATCACGTTGCCGTCAAGATCGTCCAGGCTGGCGCTGCCTCCATTGATGGCCGGCACCACATACTTGTGACCGTACAGTGCATTGAATCCGGTATAGCCGCCCGGCTCCTGGGGGAGCGCATCCGGTCCGCCGCCATTCGCAGTCGAGCAGAGCGCGCTGCCTTGCGCGCAGTGGACGGCGATGCCTTCGAAATCGGCGACGGCCTTGGCTTTCAGAGCTGACGTCGTCGCGCCCTTGGCCTCGATGTTCTGCGGCGAAGTCGGATCGGGGAATACGTTGAAGATGTCACTCGTAATGTTCTCAAATTCCATGTTGGCGATAGAAACGGCGCCGAAATTGCACCCCGCCCTGGTGTACGCCACCCAAGGCGCCGGCGCGTTCTCTCCGTTCGCCGCGAGCATGATAGGCAGAGGATCCGCCGAAGGCGTCGCGCTGTTAACCGGATCGGTCCAGTAAGTGAAGGTGCTGTCGAACAGGTCCGGATCTGAACTGGTTCCGGGCAGCGGGTAGTAGCCGAAGCTGTTGCCAATCGGGGCGCCGTGACGGTCGCCATAAACGCCAGTCAGCGAGGTGAGAATGTCCACGGAAGTATGCGAAATCAACGGTGTGTGGCTGTTAGTCAATAAAGTGCCGTTGCCCTTCAGAAAATTCAGCAGGTGCGGCATCTGTTCCAGGTCGGAGGGAACATTAGGATTGTCGCGCTCGAAGTGCACATTATCGAATTGGATGTAAACAACATGGTCCACCGTTCCGTGGCTCGTCCCCAGCTGGCATCCGTTATTCCGTACATTGCCATTGCTGCCGTTGCCGACGGAGAAATAGCGCGCGTTTCGACTGCCGCGCGAGGAAACTTTCGCCGCGACCGCCGAGCTTATGGGAGCAGCAGAAGCTGCCGCTAAAGTTGGAGAAAGTACGATGCTTAGTGATAGTAGTATGGCCAGTGCTTGCCGAATTGACCCTGCGAAGCCGGAATTCGCGTTCGCGAAATCCGGAAACACACCTTTGCCTTTCGTGTTTTTCATCTTGATCTCCTGGCGGTTTGGACGATGTGCAAATCCATTCTTCTGGGACGAATCGCTATAGCCACTGTAGGACTGCCGCGTGGTCTTTCGTGTAAACCAAGAGCAAATCTTTCATTAAAACTACATTAACTTTGTAACTCACCCCGGTGGCCAAACCGTCGATAAAACATTTCAGCGCATCCGGCAATACGGTAATCCGTGTAGGGCGTTCTAGGGTGCGTGGCCCACCGACTTTTCACCACAGGATCATTGCAGTTGGCGACGGCCGTGCGGATACCGTTGTCCCTCGCCGTCATCGCGAGAGGAGCGAAGGATCGCTCTTCGATTGACACTCGTCCCGTCCATAAAACACCGGCGCGGAGATTGCGATTCCGGCGAGATCCCGGTTGAAGATTCGACTTGCGTCGTCAGGTACAATTCACTGGGCAATTCAAGCTCCGCGCGCTGCGACGAACGGTCTCCGACCCAAGACCGTGTTGTTTGTGAACAGGCTGCAGCAGTTTCCGCGCTTTCTGGCAAAACGATTCACGTAACCGTAAGATTTTGTGCGAGAGGAGCAAGTCAAAATGGACATGACGCGCCGGCAATTCACGCTGGCTCTTGCAGCAAGCACTTACCTGCGGCCCTCGTTGTTCGAGCCGCTTTCTCCATTAGGGGTTCCCCGCGGCGTCGTTCCCGGTCGAGTCACTTGGGCGCACGATCCGGCGGCTGTGACCTGGGATGGCACGGGTTCGTGGTGGACCGATGCCCACAATGACCAGTCTGTGATTGACCGCATGGTTTCCCGGTCCATCTGCGGTCTTACAAATCAAAAAAGCGACGCCCATGCATGGAACTCCATCTTTGAATACTTCAATCGCACTCATGGTCGCGGCAAAGCCGGATACAGTGCTGCGGAGAAAATTGCGATCAAGGCGAACCTGAACAACACAACGGACCACGGCACGATCGAACGCCTGAACTCCTCGCCCCATTTGATCCTTTCGCTCGTCCGACAATTGACCGGCCCGGGACGAGTGCCGCAATCATCGATCACCATCTTCGATTCCAGCCGCTGGATCCCGGGCAATCTCTACGACAAAATTCACCATGAATTTCCCGGCGTCACGTTTGTGGATCATATCGGAGGGGATGGACGAGTAAAGGCCGAGTTCAAACCCAATGCGATTCCTTTCTCAGTTGCAAGCCGCAACGCCACGGGACTCGATACCACGGTGGTTGAGGCCGCCTACTTAATTGATGCTGCCGTGTTGAGAGCGCATGTGAGTTCAGGGGTGACACTTTGCGCGAAGAATCTCTTCGGCGCTACGAGCATCAACACCGACTGGCGCAAGAACGCGCACGACGGTTTCCATCACAACAGCGATGGTTCGGCAAGTTACTCCGCGTTCACGGATTATTTGGGTCATAAAGATCTCGGCGAAAAAACCATCCTCTTTGTTGTTGATGGGCTCTATGGAAACGACAACGTGGATGGTCCGCCTCATCGCAAGTGGAAGATGGCGCCATTCAACGACGCTTGGCCGAACAGCATTTTTATGTCGTTTGACGGCGTAGCGATCGATTCCGTCGGCTTCGATTTTCTCACTTCGGAATGGCCCGATCTTCCGGATATCGCAAATGCCGATAACTACCTGCGTGAATCTGCCTTGGCGAATGACCCACCTTCGAAGACTTTCTATGATCCTGAACGCGACGGCATCCGATGCCGCAGCCTTGGCGTACACGAACATTGGAACAA
>Ga0070764_10000129_pt1 | contig 25040 bp, 18 predicted proteins | sample HubBroMetageWRM4_FD_67287 | JGI IMG/M metagenome (GOLD analysis project Ga0070764, IMG submission 67287) | Warmed soil microbial communities from the Hubbard Brook experimental Forest, New Hampshire - Hubbard Brook CCASE Soil Metagenome WRM 4 | ecosystem: Environmental > Terrestrial > Soil >... | reverse complement strand
CACCCCATGGCCATGCTGGTGAGCACGGTGGCGGCCTTGGCCACTATCTATCCCGACGCCCGGGAAATTCACGATCCGGCTAACCGGTTGCTGCAGATCAAGCGGTTGATTGGCAAGATGCCTTCCATCGCGGCCATGTCCTACCGTCATAGCGTGGGGTTCCCGTACGTATACCCGGACAACGACCTGAGCTATAGCGAGAACTTTATGAACATGCTCTGGAGGATGGTGGAGCCGAAATACGCGGCCAACCCGGTCATCGCACGGGCGCTCGACATTCTGTTCATTCTGCATGCCGACCACGAGCAGAACTGCAGTACCAATGCGATGCGGTCGGTGGGTAGTGCACAGACGGACCCCTATCTCACCACTGCGGCTGCGGCAGCTGCGCTGGCCGGACCTTTGCATGGCGGAGCTAACGAAGCGGTTTTGCAAATGCTCCACGAGATCGGAAGCAAGGAAAATATCCCCGCCTTTATCAAGAAAGTGAAGGAAGGACATGGCAAGCTGATGGGATTTGGCCATCGCGTCTACAAGAATTACGATCCTCGCGCCAAAATCATCAAGCGGACAGCGGAAAAAGTGTTCGCGGTCACCGGCCCCAATCCCATCCTCGATATCGCGCTCGAACTTGAGCGTATTGCCCTGGAGGACGAATACTTTATCAGCCGCAAGCTGTATCCCAACGTCGACTTCTACTCCGGGATCATCTACCAAGCAATGGGCTTCAAGCCGGAGATGTTTACCGTGCTGTTTGCCATTCCGCGCACGGTGGGGTGGCTCGCCCAGTGGCAGGAGATGGTCACCGATCCAGAGCAGAAGATCGCGCGGCCTCGCCAGATTTATACCGGGTATGAACCGCGTGAGTTTGTGCCCACGGAAAAGCGGGTGGCGACACTGGCTGCGGCACGGTAAAGAACCATCCTGAGGCCCCTGCCGACCTGGATTACCGTTCGACTTCTGGAGTCCCTTGCTCTTTTGGATCGTGAGGGAACCCAGCGGAGCCTCAGCACGTATATACTTCTGCGACACGAGGAAGCCCTTTTGAACTCCGAGATTAGCGATCAATCTGATGGTCAGGACTTAGCGTTAACGCCGACCGAGCCCATTCCACCCGCGCAGTCCTCCACTCTCCGCAAGATCTTCATCGGCCAGGACGGCCTGCGTGCCGGCTGGAGTCTGCTGATCTTTATCGCCATGTTCGCTGCCCTGGCTTTCTGTGCCAACCGCATTGGACGCAAGCTCCACGCACCCGATCCCAATAGCATGAAGCCCGGCACTGAAATGTCCCCGTTGTTCGGGATCATTGCTGAAGCCATTCCCTTCGTGATCGTACTTTTCCTAACCTGGATCATGTCGAAGATCGAGCGCCGTCCCGTCTCCGTGTACGGTTTCGGAGACGAGCGCAAGCTCTCGCGCTTCCTTGCCGGCATGGCGTCAGGCATCATCTGTCTTTCTATTCTGATCCTGACTCTCTTGAAGAGCGGACTTCTGGTCATCGACCACCGCGTGCTTTTTGGCAGCGACGTTCTTCGCTACGGAGCCATATGGCTGCTCGGCTTTCTCCTGGTTGGCCTGCTTGAGGAGTATCTCACCCGCGGCTACGTGCAATACACGCTTACCCGCGGACTCGCCGGCTTGTATCAATGGGCATTCAAGACCCGCTACAGCACAGCCTTAGGCTTCTGGACTTCAGCCCTCATCTTTTCGATTTTGTTCGGTCTGGGCCACCGGTCGAATCCAGGCGAGTCCCCGATTGGAGTTCTTGCCGCCGGTCTGGCCGGCTTGGTTTTCTGCCTCAGCCTTTGGCGAACCGGCTCTTTGTGGTGGGCCATCGGCTTCCATACTTCATGGGACTGGGGCCAGTCTTTTCTTTATGGCGTGGCTGACAGCGGACTGATGGTCCAGCACCATCTCCTCGCCACTCACCCCGCAGGCAAACCCATCCTCAGCGGAGGAACCACCGGCCCCGAAGGCAGCATCTTCATCCTCGCAGTCCTGGCCCTTGTCGTCCTAATCGTTTTCGTGACCCTGCCACGCGGTCACTATGGGCAGTCGTCCAAGGCGTTCGAGTAGGCTCAGGTCGAACACCGGGGATCTCGGTTGAGCCTCCTGGTGCCCACTATGCGGCAATTGCCTGACTGCAATCCCGCCTTGACCGCCTGCTACTTGAAGCAGATAATTTTCGTCACTTGGCGGCTGCTTGCTACCCTGACCTAAGAGGTTGGCTGGAATATAACAGCCCGATTTTCATCTGCGGGAAGAAAATGAACGACTGGAGGATACGCAGTCTGCGAAACGCTGTACTTCTCGTGTGCGGCGTTGTCCCCATTTTTGCCCAAACTGTTGAACGCAATTCGTTCGTAATTCCTGCGGCGAAACACGACCTCTCGTTGCCCTTGGCTGAAATGGCGAAGCACGCGGTTCCGACGCGGCAACGCGGCGAGATGCCCGAGCCAAAACGCAAACATTATCTCAGCGCCGGCAAAATCGATCCCGCCGTTCAGCAGCAATTCCTGCGCGACGTTTCAACAACGAACCTCCTTAGCTTCGACGGCATGACGTCCAACGTCAGCGGCGATGCCGTTCCTCCGGACACGAACGGGTCGGCCGGCAGCACCCAATTCGTCGAGATCGTGAATGTTTCATTTGAAGTTTTCGATAAATCCACGGGGACGGTCCTGCTTGGCCCGACTCCCATTGCCGCGATTTGGTCGGGTTTCGGCGGACCCTGTGCTAGCAAAACTGCCAGCACCGATCCCGTAGTACTGTGGGACAAGGGCGCACAACGATGGTTAATCACTCAGTTGGCGTTCACCTTTACTCACGACTACCTTTGCGCGGCCGTATCCGCCACCTCAGACGCTACCGGGAAGTATTACCGCTACGCGTTCAACCAAGGTTCTAATTTTTCGGACTACCCGAAATACTCGGTCTGGACAGACGCCTATTACTCAACTGCGAACATCTATTCGGGGAGCTCGTTTCTTGGGGCACAGCCTTGCGCGCTCGACCGCAACTCCATGCTCTCCGGAGGCAATGCCTCCGCCATTTGCTTCCCGCCAAATTCAGCCGATTATGGCTTTCTTCCCTCCGATTTCGATGGCACCACCGCGCCTCCCCAGGGCGAGCCGGCACACTATATCGACTTGGGCAACACCACCAACCAGTTGGCGGAATACGATTTTCACGTCGACTTCGCCAACTCCACAAATTCTACTTTTACCGGCCCCAACAACATCGCGGTGCCCAACTTTGTTCTGCTTTGCGACGATGGCAACAATTTCGCTTGTATTCCGCAGCCGTCGCCGGGCGAGCTAGTTGATTCGCTCAGCGGACTTCTCATGTTTCGTCTCGCCTATCGCAACTTCGGAGATCATGAATCCATGGTTGTGGCGCACGCGGTCGCGCCGGGCAGCGGCTCCACGGCAACCTCCGCCAATCGCTGGTACGAATTGCGCGCGACGCCTCCGGGAAGCGCTTTCACGCTCTACCAGTCGGGGACATATCAACACCCTACCATCAGCTTATGGACGCCGAGCATCGCGATGGACAAGCAAGGCAATATTGCGATGGGCATGAGTGCCTCCAGTACAAGTGTGAAGCCAAGCATCGCCTACACCGGCCGTGTGCCTGGTGAACCCTTAGGTCAGATGGAGGCGCCGTCCGTGGTCGTCGTGGGTAGTGCGGTTCAGACGGACGGAGGCAATCGCTGGGGAGATTACAGCGGTATGAGCATCGATCCAACCGACGATTGCACTTTTTGGTATTCGCAGGAATATTACAACCAGGCCAACGGCGGCGGTGCCAGCAGCGACTGGACGACTCGGGTGGTGTCCTTCAAATTTAGTAGTTGCAAGTGAACTGGGCGAGGAATTCCCGGTTTCCGCAACACGATAGACTCCGCATTACCCCAGTAACTTGGAGACGATCTGATCCCTGAAGAATAATGCTGCGAGCAGGAATCGCAATTGGAGGCACTCGTGGCTTGGCCATTTCAAAGGAAATACCCTCGCGTCAACCTGGTCGTGCAGGCAGAAATGCGCAGTTCGTCGAAAAACTATCCCTATCGCGGGCGGACAATTACCGTGGGCGAGGGTGGTTGTTACATTGAAGTTCTGGAAACCCTGGAGCCTTCCACAACCGTCGAATTGGTGCTTTGGCTAAACGGGGAGAAGGTGCTGGCGAAGGCTGAAGTTGCAAGCAGCGATCGTCACATCGGCAATGGCCTCAAGTTCGTGCGAATGGACCGGGAAGATGCAAAAAAGCTGAAGGCATTCCTGAAAGCGGCCTCCCAGGATCAGGATAGGGCTCAGGCCCCGGCTCCCGCCGTCAATGCAGATAGTGCTGTCCAGGTCTTTGAGGTGACGAGGTTTACTCCGGCGTCAGCCTAGCTCGAATTATGCAGTGCATCGCGCGACCACCAGCGTGATGTCATCCTGCTGTTCGCCACCGCCGCTGAATTCCTGTACCGCATCCACTACTGCTTGGAGGAGCAGCCCTACCGGAAGGTGATCATTCCTCCGCAGCACATCCAGCAAGTGAGACGCGCCAAATTCTTCCCCGTCCGCATTCTCAGCCTCGGTGACACCATCGGTATAAAGCACCAGCGTGTCTCCCGGCGCAAGCCGCACTTCTGCAACCTCGCAATGCCAGTCTTCAAACAACCCCATCACGGTACATGTGGAATCCAGTCGCTCCACATTCTGCTCCTCCGAAACCTGGCCGTCCGGCGAGCTTTTACGGGCACGCAGCAGAAGTGGGGGAAGGTGTCCGCAGTTCGCGTAGCGCAGCTTGCGGCTGGTGTCGTCATAGTCCGCAAAAAACAAAGTCGCATAGCTGGCTGCGTCGGTGCTCTCGTAAAACAAGTGGTTTACGGAAGTGAGCACCCGCGGCAGATCGTCAATCGCCATCGCGTATTGACTGCGCAGGTTGGCCTGGAGATTGGCCATCAGCAGCGCTCCGGAAAATCCTTTGCCCGCGATATCCGCAAGCACCAGGCCCAGCCGCTCCGGGGCCAACTCGAGAAAATCGTAATAATCCCCACCTACTTGCCGCGCCTGAATGCAACACCCCACGAACTGAAGTGTGCGGAGTGTAGGTAGCTTCTGCGGAAAGAGCCTGGCTTGTACCTGTCGAGCCATTTCCAGTTCACGCCGAGAGCGGCGTTCCGCATCCATCCGCTCCGCCATCCGTTCCGTCAGGCCGATGCCTTCCAGGGCAACGCCCGCTTGACTCGCAACCGACGCCAACAGCCGCCGGTCTTCGCCGGAGTAGGGCTCTTCCGACAATCGCGCGCCCAAGACCAGCAGACCCGCAAGCCTGCTTTCACGACCCGGCATTGGAACCAGGCATTCCGGCCGCAGCGGAGCAAACGCAGTGAGTTCCTCTAGCAGCCCTGGATCCAGATTGGAGTCCGGTGGCGGGACTTCCCAAGGCTGGCCGCGGCGGGCCAAATCGCTGAGTAGAGCCAAATCGGCAGGAATCGTTTGCGGCTGGTCAGGTCGGTCACCATCCACTCGGAATAGTTTGCCGTTGCCGCCGCTTTGGTACATAACCATTAATTGCGGATGCAATGCCTGCCCGATTTCCTGTTCCAGCAGAGTTGCGAGTTCTTGCCGGGTGGTCGCGGTCCGAGTTTTTTCCGCCAGATTTTCGAGAATCAAACGCGCATCATACGCGCTACGGAAAAACGCCCGGTCAAGGCGCTTGTTGACTCGCTCTCCGCCTACGATTGCCAGCCACAGCATGAGTGCTCCCAAGCCAAATACGGGGAACACCGCGATTTCCGGGTGTGCCGAAATGTCTTTCGCGAACGCACGCGCCAAGAGCAGCACTATGATCGTGGTCGCCACCACTCCGAGAATATGCACTCCCCATTGTGCGAGTAGAAAACGGGCGCTCCGCTTGAGCAGGACCGGGATCTCGAGCACGCGGTGTTTCACCACGGCATAAGCGAACGAGAGCGGATAAACGAACAAGACCAGCACCAGTGCGGTGTCGAGCCAGAAAGATGGGTGAAATCCGACAAAATCGGTTGCCATGCGCTCGACCACGATGGGCAGGACGCCGACCACAGTTCCCCACAGAATCACTCGTGACTTGCGCCGCGCTTCCAGAGGGACGGCAGCCATGAATGAGTTTTGCGCCAGAGCAATCAGGCCCAGGGCAAGCAAATCGTAGTTCAATCCAGCGTCTATGAAACCCGCGTTCCGGCTGCCCACCAGGCGGGCGACTATCTGTGGAAGGCGAGGGTCCCCAGTCCGTAAACCAGGAATGACGATACACGCTCCAAACAAGAGGCCCGCCCACTTTAACCACGGGAGACGCCTATCCAGCGGCGATTGCAGCGGGAACACTGCGAAGAAAAGATAGAATAGCGGCGCTAGCATGCCCGCAAACACCGCACGAAAAGCAAACCCAAAAATACGGAGCGCGGGAGATATAGGCGCGAAATTGAGAACCGGAGGGGCCGCCGCAAAGGCGCTGAACAACAGCGCGAGTAGCCATGCATTCGGTTCCTCCAGTCTCAAGAACAAGACGGCGAATCCCACCAGTAGAAACGGGACAGGGAACGACCCCGTGATTTGCTGCGCGGATGACTTGGCAATGCTGTCAGATTCGCGAGACCCGGCCGCAGCCCGAAATACGCCATGCAGGGTTAGGGGTTGGGGCTCGCCGGCACGCTCGACCGTAAACTCCACCGGGTCGCCAGGCCGGCCGTGGACGTAGGCTTCGTTCGAGGCAAGGTCAGTGTCCAGGGCTCGTTCGTTTATGCCAATCACGCGGTCGCCGGGACGCAACCCAGCGCGCTCCGCGGGGCTTCCTGCCGCCACATCTTCAACTGCCTGCGAGTGGGTTCTCAAGTCATAGGGAGCGTTGTGGAGAACGTTGAAGCCGAGTTCCACCCGTGGCACCGACTGACGCACAACATACATCCACATGGAACCGTAGGCGATCGCCACCAAGGCAAACAGGGTTGCGAAAGATGCCAGCAGCGGTTTTGGAAACAACGCGCGTCCACGCATGGTTTTATTGCCGGCATCGCACGGATTCTTCCGAGCGCTTCCTACTGCCCTGCGATTGAGGCAACCATTATAAAGTCAAGCACTGTTGGAGGCTCCGGTTGCCTCCAGTCTCTTTCCATTTGTGATTAAATCATGACTGCCAGGAAGGTACACTGCTTACCCTGAGGTGAAACTGTGCTATCGGTTCTGCCGTGGTGGGGCTGGATGCTCTGTGGAGTGGGCGGCATAGCAATAGTGGCCCTTACCACGTTTCTTGTCGATTTTCTTGAGGGCGCAACTGCGATCGCAGTTTGGCTGATTGGCGTGTTAGCCGGACTTGCCGGAGTTATTTCCTTTGTCATCGGCGTCGTCCGCTTTCTGAAATGGGCGTGGCACTGAGTCATCAGGCCTAGGCGACTTGACTGCAAAAGAAGTTCCGCGAAACGCTGTGCTTTGGGCCGAGCATTTCCGGATATGCCTGAAGATGAGCGTGGTGGGCCCTCTAGGATTTGAACCTAGGACCAATGGATTATGAGTCCACTGCTCTAACCGCTGAGCTAAGGGCCCGCGCAGTTTAATCTAGCACAGACCAGTCCGGGGACCGACCGCCGCCCCTGGCGCCCAATCCGCGATTGCCGAGGTTTTCTCAAACCGGGTAGCCCGGCAGGAGCGATTACTTTCACCCCTATTTCTTGCCGCTCCACTTGGGAGTAAACTGCCAACGCCGAAAAAGGGGGTACGTATGAGCGATCTTAGCTGGTGGAGGAAAGCCTGCGCCGTGTTCATGGCGTGCGCTGCGACGCCGATTGGGGCGCACGCGCAGACGTTCACAAACCTCGTTAATTTCGGCGGAAATAACGGATACGGCCCCTATTCTATGTCTCTCGTTCAAGGCGTCGACGGCAATTATTACGGGACAACCGCGTTTGGGGGAGCCTACGACAACGGCACGGTCTTTCGAATCACGCAAGAAGGAGTGGTGACGGTGCTGTACAGTTTTTGCCGAGAAGGCGGTTGCACCGATGGAAATGATGTTGTCGCTGGGCTGGTGCTCGCCACCGATGGCAAGTTCTACGGCACGACCTACAGCGGGGGAACGTTGGGTGGTGGCGTTACCTTCAAAGTCACTTCCAGTGGCGGCTTCGCCGATCTTTACAACTTCTGCCGGGGACACAGTTGCACAGATATGCCCGAGAATCCGGAAGCCCCTTTGATTCAGGGCCCGGATGGAAATCTCTACGGTACTTCCATCAGTGGTGGCCATTTTGCATGTGGCTCTAGCACCGGATGTGGCACGCTATTCGGGATAACGCCGCAAGGCAAGCTGACCGGCGTTTATCCATTCTGCGCCAAATCGGGGTGTGCGGACGGCGACGTTCCTCTCGCCGGCGTGGTGCAGGGCACGGACGGGGCTTTCTATGGGACGACCAGTGGCGCGGCGAGCGGTTACGGCACCATCTTCAGGATCACGCCTGGAGGCAGCTTGACCACGCTATACAGCTTCTGCTCCCAGCCCAATTGTAGCGACGGTGCAGATCCTTTCGCCTCGTTAATTCAAGGTCTAGACGGGAACTTCTACGGGACGACATCGCAGGGAGGAAACGCCGATCCCATGTGCGGAGTGGGCGGTTGCGGAACCGCGTTCAAGGTCACGCCGACAGGCATTCTCACCACGCTTTATGCGTTTTGTTCTCAGTACGCCTGTGCCGACGGCTACTCTCCTCAAGCGGGGTTGATACAGGGCACGGACGGAAATTTCTACGGTACAACGTTCCTTGGGGGAAGTGATCTGATCGATTGCACCGCGCAAGGAAGCGGCTGCGGCACGGTTTTTCAACTCGCTCCAGAAGGAGCACTTTCCACTTTGCACAGCTTTTCGGATACCGACGGCGCCTACATTCATGGCGGCCTACTTCAAGCGACGAACGGAATCATCTATGGAACAACCTCCTTGGGCGGTGACCTCGGTTGTCAATACCAAAGCCTCGGCTGTGGTACGACCTTCAGCATCAACATGGGCCTAGATCCGTTTGTGAGCTTCGTACGCAATCCGGCCATGCTTGGCCAATCTTTCGGAATCCTGGGCCAAAGTTTCGAGGGAACGACCGGCGTCGCATTGAACGGAACTACGGCGGCATTTACGGTGAACTCCGACACGTTTATCGAAGCCACCGTTCCGGCAGGGGCGACCACTGGCTACGTCACCGTCGCCACCCCCAGCGGCACACTGACCAGCAATGTTCCGTTCCGCGTGATTCCGTGAGCAGTTGGGTGTGAGATCAGTGCCGTTGCATCCATGATTCCGGCTGCACAATCGGTTGCACACGAATACCCGATTCAGATAGCACAGAGCAGTCCTCGCACCCACCGCCCCTGGTACCCAATCGGCGATTACCGAAGTTTCCCCGCACAGTCGTAAATCGTTGTCCCTGCTCGGATTAGGTGCTAATTCTAAGTGTTCCCCGGCGTGTGCGCGGTCGCGGCCGGGCCAATCATCATGGGAAGCGAACTGGCTGGCCAACCACAGTCGTGGAGAGACCTAACCCCGAACGCCAAAGCCTTCATCGGCATGGTAGTGGTGCTGGGCACGGCGGTTTTGCTTTACGGCGCCATCCACCAAAGCAGCAAGAACATTGCCGAGTTCATCTGCTATTTGGGGATCGCGATCCTGGCTTCGCGGCTTAAGGTCAATCTGCCCGGAATCACCGGGACGATGTCGGTCAATTTTCTGTTTATTCTGCTCGGCATCCTGCAGCTCAGTGTTTCGGAAACGTTGATTCTGGGGTGCGCCTCCATCCTGGTGCAGTGCCTTTACCCCGATCGGCCCAGCGCGATTCAGGTCACCTTCAATATCTGCGCCAGCGCGGTTTCCACGGCCCTGGCCTATGGCGCGTACGACATCTCGCTATCCCGCGGCGTGGTGACCAGCCGGGCGCTGGCGCTCGGCTTAGCTGCCTCGATCTACTTCGTTGCCAATACCGGCGCGATTGCCGCAGTGGTCTCGTTCACTGAGGGAAAATCGCTGCGGAAGATCCTGGTGGAATGCTATTTCTGGTCCTTCCCTTATTATCTGGTGGGGGCAGGAGTCGCGGGAGCCATTGGCTGGTTCGACGATGCCTTCAACTGGGAAACTTCGCTGCTCGTTCTGCCGGTCATCTACATCATCTACCGCTCTTACGGCCTGTATTTGGGCAAATTGGACGATGAAAAACGCCACGTCGAAGAGATGGCCAATCTTCACTTGCGGACGATCGAGGCGCTGGCACTGGCGATCGAAGCCAAGGACCACACGACTCACGACCATTTACAGCGGGTGAGGATTTACGCCATCGAAGTGGCAAAAGAATTGGGCGTCACCGGGGGCGACATGGAGGCGTTGCACGCCGCCGCTCTGCTGCATGACATTGGCAAGCTCGCCATCCCCGAACACATCATTTCGAAGCCGGGACGGCTTACTCCCGAAGAATTCGAGAAGATGAAGATCCATCCCGTGGTGGGAGCAGAGATCCTACAGCGGGTGCGCTTCCCGTACCCGGTTGTACCCATCGTACGGGCCCATCACGAGAAATGGGACGGATCGGGATACCCATTCGGCTTGCGCGGGGCAGAGATTCCGATTGGCGCTCGCATCCTTTCCGCAGTCGACTATCTCGACGCTTTGGCATCGGACCGCCAGTACCGCCGCGCTCTGCCACTGGAAGACGCCATGTCGCGGCTGGCTGCGGAGTCAGGAAAGTCTTTTGACCCTCAGGTAGTCGAGGTTCTTCAAAAGCGCTACCGGCAGTTGGAAAAGCGCGTCCACGCCCAATTTGCCAAGGAACGGGAAGAGGACACGCCGCTTTCGACGGACATGAAGATCCAAAGGGGCCTGGCCCCGGCCGCCGGCTTTGAAAAAGCCACGGCAAAAGATGCTCCGGGCCGTGAAACCACGTTCCTTTCTTCGATTGCGGCCGCACGCCAGGAAGCCCAGGCTTTGTTTGAGCTGAGTCAGGACTTGGGAGCTTCACTCAGCCTGAAGGAAACTCTCTCGGTGTTTGCGGTGAAGCTGAGATTGCTGGTGCCCTACGATGCGATCGCCATCTATCTGCAGCGGGGTAACGAACTGATCCCCGAATATGTAAATGGCGACAACTTCCGCCTCTTCTCATCGTTGCGAATTCCCGTGGGACAAGGTCTTTCCGGATGGGTGGCCCAGAACAAGAAGCCAATCGTCAATGGCAATCCCTCAGTTGAGCCCGGCTATCTGAACGACCCCAGCAAGTTCAGCACCCTGCGTTCCGCCCTGGCAGTTCCGCTGGAGGGTGTGTCCGGGGTCATCGGGGTTCTCGCGCTCTACCGTGGAGAACGCGATGCTTTCACCTCAGACCATTTGCGCATCCTGCTGGCGATCAGTTCGAAGATGGCGCTGGCGATGGAAAACGCGGTGAAATATCAACAGGCGGAGAGTTCCGCCACCACCGACTATCTCACGGGGCTTCCCAATGCGCGGTCCCTCTTCTTGCAACTCGACCGCGAACTGGCCCGTTGCAAACGCGACTCTACATCGCTGGTGGTAATGGTCGGGGACATGGATGGCTTCAAGCAGATCAACGACCGGTTCGGACACCTGGAGGGAAACCGCGTGCTGCGTCTGTTTGCCCAGGCGCTCAAAGAGAGCTGCCGTGAGTACGATTACGTGGCGCGCATGGGCGGAGACGAATTTGTGGTGGTTGCACCCGGCTTGCCCACCGATTCCGCCACCAAGAAAGCGGATCAACTGCGCGCACTGGCGAAACAGGCGGGCGTCGAAGTTTGTGCCGAAGACATCCTGTCGCTCAGTGTCGGACAGGCGGTTTTTCCTGACGACGGCAAGGACGCCGAAGAACTGCTGGCCGAGGCTGACCGCCGCATGTACATGGAAAAACAGCGGCAACCTTCTCGCAAAAACCGCCGCCTTCATGCCCGGTTGAAATGCCGCGTTACCATTGAGGTCTATCCTGGCACTGCTGACGCTCCCCTCTTCGCCAATTTGACTGATATCAGCCTGGGCGGCTGCTTCGTCGAGACCAGCGCCATTGTTCCGCCGGGAACACAACTCAAGCTGGTCTTTTCCATTGATGACGGCCAGCTCCAAGCTGTAGGCTCGGTCACCCGACTTGATCCGGGATCAGGAGTCGCGGTGCAGTTTAAGGAATTGAATCGCGAGGACAAGGACAAGATGCATCGCATTCTGGAGTTCGTACAGAACAGTTCGATGCTCTACGACAACCGCTATCTCAAGATGTTGGATGCCGAGCGAGTTCCCAAGGTGTAGATGCTGCCAGCAGATTTTAAGCTTGTAATTTTCCGGAATGGGCGTTATTTGCGGCCGGGATGGGCCTCGCCCTTAGGCGAGAAGAATGAATAAGGCCACTCGCCCTTTTTTTGTGGAGCAGGAATTGTGGTGCTTGACGATGCCGGTGCGCTCGACCAGTCCGCCGGGGCGGGCTGGATCGACCAGACATTACCTCGCTGTTCCAATTCCATTCCCACCAGCCAATTCTTGCCTCCACCACCTAGCGCGACGCAGCTTGTAACCCGGGCCTGGGCGCAAAGCCCGCCCGGCAATTCTTCAATGGAAACTCGAAGACCTACCTCTACGGGCCGAGTGAGACGTATACCGCAGCCTTCGCAGTTCACGACCACCGTCTGGCAGTGTTCACTGAAACCGGCCCTGGGATCCTGACTCACAACCCGGACCGAAACCTCTGCGCGAACGCGCGTGGTTCGCCGGACGGATTCGTACGTGGTTGCTCCCGAGTCCATATTCCCTTCAATTTTACGGCTTGGGTGGTTTCTTGCAGCCGTCCTCCCGGCGTAGAAGGATGACGGAAGTAACCGCAGGTGGGCTCGAACGTGGGGTCCTTCAGAGGTTAAGCATCATCGGCTCGCCAGCCCGCCCGCAGTCTCACCACCATCGACGGTGTACACATGGCCGGTCATGTAGGCAGCATCGTCCGACGCCAGGAACGCGAACAACGCCGCAATCTCTTCCGGCTTGGCGTGCCGCCGCAAAGGAATCTTGCCATTTACCTCGTCGAGCATGGCATCGCTATACTCCGCGCGCTGCATCGGCGTTAGCACATATCCCGGCGCCACAGCGCACACCCGCACCTTGGGAGCCAGCTCCAGTGCCATGGATCGCGTCAGCTCAATCACTCCAGCCTTGGTCGCATTGTAATCGGCGTAGTACGGATACCCCATGACTCCGTTAGTTGACGCAGTCTGCAATATCACGCCACTGCCGCGCTCCCACATATGTTTCGCAGCCGTCTGCGCCACATAGAACACTCCCGTCAGATTCACGGCGATTACTCTGTCCCACTCTTGAGGGGTGATATCCAGGAACTTGTGGCGAATGCTGATGCCCGCATTGTTGATCAGCACATCCACGCCGCCCATGATTCGCACGGCCTCAGAGAATGCAGACTTCACTTGCGTGAGATCGGACACGTCGGCGGCCAGGGTGCCCGCTACTTGCGGGAGTTGATTCTGAATCTGCGCGCGCGCATCGGCGTCCCGGTCAAGCACGCAAACCACCGAACCTTCTTCCAGAAAACGGCTGGCCGTGGCCGCGCCAATGCCGCTGGCGCCACCCGTGATCAACACACGCTTGCCCTTGAGTCCATTCATTTGAGCCTTAAACGGAGAACCGGAACTGGCTACAGAGAACTGCTGTTCATCACACCGGTTTGCCACGGAAGAAATAGATCAATTCGATCACCAAAATGACGACTACGGTCAATTCCAGAAAAAACGCCCGGCTCTGATTGAACTGGTCGACCATGAAGCGATAAAGCTCTTCCGCAGTTCGTACCTTTTGTGTGACCAGGTCTTTGTAGTCGGGCACTCCAACTTTCAATGCCGCCAGTTTGTACAGGCGCGCTGAGAACATATCGCTCAGGAACTTGATGGCATTGTCGGCGTGCTCGGTCAGTTCATTGACGTCGAGCAGCACGGTGTGCAGCTTGGTAGCGGCGCGCGCCATCCGCCAGCGCGCAAATATTCCAGTTCCTTCATCCAGCGAGGCATAAACCCTTGCCAACTCCCGTGTCAGTAACTCATCGTAATGGCGAAATTCCAGCAACTGCGAGTTGGCATACTCCAGCAGTTGGATGGCTGTCTCCGCCCCGGCTTCGGTGTCGTAGAGAAATGCCGCGTTCCAACCAATCACTGCCAGGTCATTGGGATAATACGAAATCCGCGATTGCAGTATTTCGTTGCGCTCGCCATCAGAAAGCTGCGCCGTCTCGCCGCGCACGATTTGCGCAATATGCGCCCCCTGCGCCTTGCAAAGCTCTTCAGCCGATGGCGATCCCGCGATCTCACGGACGTGAAACATAAAGTAATCTTCGCTCAGCCATTCCTTGTAGGGTTTCACCAGCGCCGGCGCGGCGCGCTCCAGCTTCTGACGGGCAATGCGGGAGGCGTGCGCCGAAAAATCCACATCCCAGACCCAACGGCTGCCCAAACGAACCAGCGTGTCCCAATCACCGGAAAAAGGCAGTTCCAGCACCACGCTCACCACCCCGTAGTCGTAGTACTTGATCTGGCCTTCCAGCCTCTCACCGCTGTCGAGCACCAGAGGCTCAATGGGCTCCACGACCGGAGGTCGCTCGTACCGCACATAACCCGGCGCCTGGTGCTTGAGGCTGGGATGCTGGAGTGTCCGGGCGCCGAATATCTGTTGAAGCTGATCCAGGCGAATTTCTTCGCAGACGTCAAACTGGATCAGCACCAGCACCGAGCCGTGCAAGGCGGAATCAAGCACTATTGCCTGGGTGGACAGGGAACTGGGCACGTCCCTAGCCTGGCGGTCGGTAACGGCAACAGCGGGTTCGTTATCCCGGATCATGGTGGTCTTGCGCGCTCCCAGGTTAGGCGGCCCGGTACCCTCTATTCTCCCAGAATCCAGGCACTCTTGGCGACAGCTCAATTAGTGGTTTCGTATCAGCAGGTTAGCTGGATTTACCCAATGCCATGTTAATCACCTCCGCCAAATGCAGGGCGTTCCGGCCGGTGCTTTGGGCGATCTGTTCGCGACAACTAAAGCCATCGGCGATTATGAGCGAGTCGGTAGCCGCCTGCCGCACTGCGGGTAGCAGTTCCAGTTCGCCGACGGCCATCGAGATCGCATACTTGTCTTTTTCGAAACCGAAGGCTCCGGCCATGCCGCAGCAACCCGGCGCAGGGGCGTAGAAGTCGATTCCCATTTCCCGCAACACCGTCTCTTCGTCGGTCATCTTCATGATCGACTTGTGGTGGCAGTGCCCGTGGACGAGCGCTCGCCGTTGCAGCTTCGGGAGCCGAAAATGCTTCGCCTTTTGCTGGAGGAATTCACTCAGCAGAAATGTCTGGCGCGACAGCGCTTGTGCGCGCGCATCGCGGGGAAACAAGTTGATCAGTTCATCCCGGAACACCGCCGCACAACTCGGCTCCAGAACTACCAGTGAAGTTCCCTTCTCGATTTCCTGCGAGAGCGCATCCAGAATGTCTAAGAGCAAGCGCTTTGCGCGCTCCAGCATGCCCCAATCGTAAAGCGGGCGCCCGCAACACAGTCCCGCCTGGGGCAGGACCACGTGAAAGCCTGCCGCTTCCAGGACTTCGACCGCAGCCCTGGAGGTATCGGGCAAAAAATAGTTATTGAAAGTATCCGGCCAGAGCAGTACCGGGGCTCCGTCGAGATTGCGCCGTTGCCGGCGGCGAAACCATGTGCGAAAGGTTTCCCGGGCAAACGCGGGAATGCTCCGCTGCCGAGGCATCCCCGCGGCCAACTTCGCAACGTCCCGCAACAACGGCGTCTGCGTCGCCAGGTTTGCTAAAGTTGGTGCGAGCGAAGCTAGCCGCGCCCATGTTGCAATATTTCCGAAGGCAAGCGCGCTGCGCGGACGCCGCCGTCCTTCGTAATAGTGCGAAAGAAACTCTGCCTTATACGTCGCCACGTCCACGCCCACTGGACACTCGCTCTTGCAGCCTTTGCAGGCGAGACACAAATCCAGCGACTCTTTCACATGCTCGTCGCGCCAGCCGTCGTGGATCACCTCGCCCTTGGTCATCTCCCACAATAAGTGGGCGCGGCCGCGAGTGGAGTGTTGTTCCTCTCGCGTAACTCGAAAACTCGGGCACATGACTCCGCCCTCATAGTGGCGGCATTTCCCCACTCCTACGCAGCGCAAGGTCGAGCTGGCCAGACTGCCGTGGTCCTCAGGAAATTTGAAATGCGTCTCTGGCTCCCAGGGACGGTATTCCGCGCCCAAACGCAGGTGCTCGTCCAATTTGTATGGTTCAACCAACTTCCCCGGATTCATCTTCCACTCGGGATCCCACAGCGCCTTGAACTGACGAAACGCCTGCATCAGTTCGGGCCCAAACATTCGCGGCCACAATTCCGCGCGCGAATGCCCATCACCGTGCTCGCCGGAGAGCGATCCGCCATAGCCGACCACCAGGTCCGCAGCTTCCTCCACGAACTTGCGATAGTTGGCTATGCCTTTCACCGACTGCAAATCGAAGTTAATGCGCATGTGCACGCAGGCATGCCCGAAGTGTCCGTACATAGCGCTGTGGTAGCCATAGCCGGCCATTAGCTTGGTGAGGTCACGCAGATAGCTCCCGAGCTTCTCCGGCGTCACCGCCGCATCTTCCCAGCCTTCCCACTCCAGCGGTTCGCCGGGAACGTGAGAGGTCGCACCCAGAGCTGATTCCCGCACTTCCCAAACCCGCTTGATCTGCTGTTTGTCGGTGAACAAATGCATCTGCGGAGGCGTCGTGCTTCGCGCTAATGCCTGCATCAATTCCTGTGCCTGAGACTCTGCTTCTGATTCGGTCGCGCCCCCGAACTCAGCCAGCAACCACCCTCCACCTTGGGGAAGTAATGCAAGCCCCTCGGAGTTGATCCCTTTACGCCGCGTGTATTCGACCAGAAGATGGTCAATTCCTTCGAGTCCGATGGGCCCGTAGGCCATGATTTCCGGTACGCGGTCGGCGCATTGAAAAATGTCCGCATAGGCGAGAACCAGCAGCACTCGTTCAGGCGGGCTTTCGACCAGTCGGCAGGATGCTTCGAGCACGGTGACACAAGTCCCTTCCGACCCCACCAGGGCCCGGGCCACATCGAAACCATTTTCGGGAAGAAGAAAATTCAGGTTGTAGCCCGAGACTCGCCGGGGAATGTTGGGATAGCGCTGACGGACAACATCTGAGTACCGATCTCGCAGCTTTCTCAGTCCGTCATAGATTTCGCCGCGACGGCCGCCTTCGCGAATGATTCGTTCCAGCTCTTGCTCTGAGGTCTGGCCCACCTTCATCCGCAAGCCGTCATACGTCAGGACGTCCAGTTCTTCGATGTTGTCGTCGGTCTTGCCTGCCATCACCGAATGCACGCCGCAGGAGTTGTTGCCGATCATTCCGCCGAGAGTGCAGCGATCATGAGTCGCAGGATCGGGCCCGAAAGTCAGATGATGTTTCTCAGCCGCGTTGCGCAAATGGTCGAGGATCACACCGGGTTGAACTCGGGCGATGCGGCGCGCCGGATCGACTTCCACAATCTTCGCCATGTACTTCGAAAAGTCGAGCACCACGGCGACGTTGCAGCACTGCCCTGCAAGCGAAGTGCCTCCGCCACGGCACAAGATGGGCGCACCAAACTCCCGGGTCAGCGCGATCGCGGCAACGACGTCTTCCACGTCGCGAGGCAGAATTACTCCGATCGGGACTTGCCGGTAGTTTGATCCGTCGGTAGCGTAGAGGGCGCGGCTGCCATCATCGAAGCGTACTTCGCCCCGCAGTTCGCGCTTGAGGGCCGCAGCCAGGGCGATGGCATCGACTTGCGCAGACTTCGACGCACGAGCGAGTTCAGCAAAGTCCGGCATGGAGCGAATTCAGAGTAGAAGATTTAAGCGGTCTCGTAAATGGCTTGGCGGGATGCAGCGCAATGATTGGATCAATCAGCCGTTTCTAGAATGCACCAACGCGTAGGCATACAGGGCGAAAAGTCCGACGCCCAGCGTGCAAATGACGAGAGTGGGGGCCCAGAATAGAAGGACTCTCAGCGCTTTACTGGCGAGCCGACCGGCTGCGAAAAGCAATGTATAAGACGAGATCGCCAGAACCCAGAATAGAGGTGACAGAAGAGCCGCCCCAAGCCCCCCGGCGACCGCACCCAAGCCCGTGGCCTTTTGCTCGCTGATGCCCTTCAAGAATCCACCCGCTACGAGCAAGGCGACAAGCATCGCAGCCACCGCGCTTAGCGCTCCCTTCAGGTAGGTCACAACTACCCTCCTACTACGCAACCCTCACCCATGCCTCGCATACCTTGTCCCGTAATCCGCCAGGCTCAAAAGCAGCAGAATCAACAACCAGAAGACCGACGCCACAATCACCAGCTTGGTCAACTTTTCGCTAGCGTACTTCACGTGCATGAAGAACAACACCACCAGCAGGGCTTTGCAAGTCGCGATCACCAGTGCCACCACGGTATTGAATGGACCGAGGTCAATAAAGGCGACGCTGGCCGTCACCACCGTCAACACCATCAGTGCGATCCAAATCCCGTAATACATTTTGGTCGATAGAACGTGTTCAGACATGGCGGCTCACCCTAATGGCTTTCGATCGATCAGATACAGCAACGGAAAAAGATAAATCCAGACCACATCGACAAAGTGCCAGTACAGTCCGCCCAGTTCAACCGGCGTGTAATACTCCGGCCCATAGCGTCCCTTGGCGGCGTGGTATAGCAAATACGTGAACATCCCCACACCAATGATCATGTGCAGCGCGTGCAGCCCGGTCATGGCGAAGTAAAGGGAGAAATAAATCTGCTCGTGCGACTGGTCGATGTGAATCTGCGGGTAGTCCCGGACCAAATCACTCGCGTCGAAAGACGCTCCCGGAATATGGTGCTCTTTGTATTTCGCGTACCACTCAACACCCTTGATTCCCAGGAAGGCCAACCCGAAAATCAGGGTGAGCACCAGCAAAATAACCAGAAGCTTACGTTTTCCCATCTGCGCCGCGCGAACTCCCAGCGCCACCGTCAAGCTGCTGCAAATCAGAACGATGGTGTTGATGGTTCCCAGCCTGATGTCCAAGCTGCGGCTGCCCGCCGCAAATTCGTTGAAATACCAGAGGCGATAAATCAGGTAAGCGCAAAACATGCCGCCGAAAAACATAATTTCGGTGCCGAGGAACAACCACATGCCGAGCGACGCCGCATCACGCTGCTGTTCCACCGTCGCAAAGTGATGGCGCAACTCCGGGCCGTGATGTTCGACTGCGACTGGGCTATCGCTCAACCGTAACCTCCTCGGGCGGCGCGGGAATCTGATCGTAGTTGTAGGCTTCCCAAGTCACTACCGGTTCTTGGTCAAAATTAAACGTGGGCGGCGGCGACGTGGTTTGCCACTCCAGTCCGGCCGCGCCCCAGGGATTGTCATCGGCAAGCTTCCCGTAACGCATCGACCACAGGAAGTACACCATGGGCAGCACATATCCCACGGCGAGGATGGTGGAACCGGCGGTGGAAAGCACGTTCAGCACTTCGAACTCCGGTGGATACTGCCAGTAACGCCGTGGCATTCCCATGTAACCGAGAATAAATTGCGGGAAAAATGTCAGGTTAAACCCCAGGAAAACGATGAGCGCCGCAAACTTGCCCAACCACTCCGGATACATGCGACCCGAGATCTTCGGCCACCAGTAGTGCATTCCCCCCAGGTACCCCATGACCGCGCCGCCCACCATGATGTAATGGAAATGAGCGATCACGAAATAAGTGTCGGTCACGTGCACATCGATTCCCAAAGCCGCCAGGAACAGTCCGGTCAAACCTCCCATAGTGAAAAGCCCGATGAACCCAAATGCGTACAACATGGGCGTCGAAAATGAAATCGAGCCTTTGTACATGGTCGCGGTCCAGTTAAACACCTTGATCGCTGACGGCACCGCCACCAGGTAGCTGAGGGCTGAAAAAATCAACGCCGAATACAGCGAAATGCCGGCAACGAACATGTGGTGCGCCCACACCAGAAAACCAAATACTGCAATGGCGATGCTCGACAGCGCGATCGCTTTATAGCCGAAGATGCGCTTGCGGGAAAAGCACGGAATGATTTCGGCCACAACACCCATCGCCGGCAAAATCATAATGTAAACCGCAGGGTGGGAATAGAACCAGAACAGATGCTGGAAGAGAAGAGGATCGCCCCCCCGTGTGGGATCGAAGATCCCCAAATGGAAGGCCCTTTCGCACACCACCAAGACCAGTGTGACCGCCAGCACCGGCGTGCCCAGAAGCTGAATGATGCTGGTTGCATAGTGCGCCCAGATGAACAGCGGCAGTCGCGACCAGGTCATCCCAGGCGCCCGCATGCGATGGATGGTGACCACAAAGTTCAAGCCGGTGAGAATCGAAGAAAACCCCGCCACGAAAATCGCAAGGCCGGCTTCGATCACTTTCGTATTGCTGAAAGCTGTGCTCAGGGGAGTGTAGAAGGTCCATCCCGTATCCACGCCGCCGGTGACGATGCAATGCAACATCATGATCCCGGCAATGATGTAGAGATACCAACTCAACAGGTTGATGCGAGGGAACGCCAGGTCCTTGGCGCCGATCATCAGCGGCACCAGGAAATTCCCCAGCACGGCGGGAATCGAAGGGATCAGAAAAAAGAAGACCATCACCATGCCGTGCATACTGAACAGCTTGTTGTAAGTATCGGCCTGGACCAGATCGCCGGCTGGAGTCAACAATTCGAGCCGGATCAGCAGGGCGAAAAAACCTCCAATAAAGAAGAAGAACGTGATCGATATCAGGTAAAGCAGTGCAATCCGTTTGTGGTCTACAGTGAGCAGCCACGAGCGGATGCCGTATTCCTTATTGAGGTAGTTCTCGCGTTCTGGAACGATCACTGCGCTGGCCATGGCTATTCCTTCGGCTCCTGCGTTGTCCCGGTGGCACTTGCGGCTACGCCAACCGCCCCCGATGGCGATTGGCTCAATGACTTCACGTATGCCACCAATTCAGTCAATTGCTCTTCACTGACCAGTCCCTGAAAAACCGGCATGATGGGCTTGAATCCGCTCACCACTTTAGCGCTCGGACTTAAGATCGATTCACGGATATAGTTCTCGTCGGCGATGACCGTCCGCCCGTCCTCCAGCAGAACCGGTTTGCCGAAAACTCCCACCAGGTTCGGGCCACGGCCTTGAGTGTCGGAGCGGTGACAGGTCGGACATCCGAGCTGCTGAAAAATACTCTCACCATTCGCAGCCAGCGATCCGTTTGCAGGCCCACCCGACAACCATGCCTCATATTGCGCAGGTTCCATGACTACAATCTGGCCAATCATGCCGGAATGTTGAGTGCCGCAATACTCCGCACAGAACAGGTGATACACACCCGGCTTGGTGGCCCGGAACCATGCCGTGGTATAACGCCCGGGCAGCACGTCTTGCTTGATGCGAAAAGCCGGCACGTAGAAGCTGTGAATCACATCCTGCGAACTCATGATCAACTCGATGTCGCGGCCCACGGGAACGTGCAGTTCGTTGATTTCGCGCTGCCCCTCCGGATGCTCCAGCTTCCACATCCATTGCTTGGCGACCACGTAGACTTCGGTCGCCCCGCGCGGTGGAGTGCGCTCCTGAAAGTAAATGTATGCACCCCATGCAAAGATGACCATGAAGATTCCCAGCGGAACCACCGACCAGGTAATCTCCAAAGCGTTGGAACCTTCGATCGGCTCAGCCTCGCGGCCAGGCTGGCGCCGGTAGCGCAGCGCGAATACCACGATCATGGTGAAGATGGCCGCACTCATGAATCCGGCCAACAGCACCAGAAAAATGTAGAGCGCGTCTACATTTCCCGCCCCGGCAGAGGCGCGTTCCGGCCAAAGTGGAAGGTTATCGAACATAATTACATCGCTCGCTGCTGGCGCTGCCGCTCCGACGCAGAACCCAGCCGAAACATCACGATCAGGAAACCTCCCAATACCAGGATGGTCGCGCCGGCGGCAAGTTTCAGGACCCGGCCGATGATCGCTCCATATTTTCCTGTATCCGGGTTGTAGTGGTAGCAGTACAGCAACACCTCGTCCACGATACTGCCAATCTTGTTTTGCGAAGCCTGAACCAATCCCAGGCGCAAATCCTTCGGCGCGAACTCGACCCCGTAATAGTATTGCGCGATCCTGCCTTGAGGCGTGAGGATCATGATCGCGGTCGCGTGCGCAAACTGCCCGGTCTTGGGATCGTTCTCGTAGTCAAAGCCCGCGGCTTTGGTCAAGGCATCCACTGAGGCTTGCGGCCCCGTCAGGAAATGCCAGCCCTCAGCCGCGCCAGCCCGGCCGTAGCGTTTCAAAAATTCAGCCTTCTTCGCGGATGCCATTTCCGGGGTTTCTTTGGGATCGAAGCTCACCGTGAGGACATCGAACTCGTTCCCAACATCGAACTTCAGCACTCGCAACACGCTTTCCAGTCCGCTGAGGACTTCTCCGCACAGCATGGGACATTGGTAGTAAACCAGATTCAGGATGAGCGGCCTCCTGCCAAAATAGTCTCCCAAGCGAACCGCTTTGCCAGTCTCGTCTCGGAAAACAAGGTCCGGCGGAATTGGATCGTTCAAGTGCTGTTCAATGCCAACATTCTTCAGACCCGGCGGCCGCAAATTCGCCGGCGGCGACATAATGCCTTGCGTCATTCCCTGGCCAAAGGCGGTTGCTGCCATCAGGGCGGTGCCGACCGCGGAAATGGCGGCGGTTCTCATGATCGTGTGTTTTCTTGTACTCATCACTGCTTCTTCTTGCCTTTCGCCACCGGCATATTGCTGGTATCCGAGCGCTGCGCCGCCTGATTCACAACGTTCACCTCAGAAGCCGGAACGTTCCCGGCTTTAGGCGTCGTCGGCAATCCACGTTGCGCGATCAAGTGCATGGCGCGGTCAATTGGGATTCGCACCACGCCCGCCTTCTGATCCACCCAGCCGTAAGTATCGAGAACTTGCTCCTCCTGCAAACGAAAGGAGTTGATTTCCAAACGTTCGTCTCTCTCCAGGCGCGGCTGCGGAAATGCGTTGATCACCTCCGGCGATACCTGCCGGGTATCTGCCTGGGTTTGCGGCGCCAAGGGACTCTGCGGGGGCTGATGCTGTCGCAGGTACGCATCCGTCGCATGGTAGAGGCCCATCAGCACGACCGCCACCAAAATCACGCCCACAGCCATCCCCACCAGAAAAACATAGACGCCGCGCGGACTCAGGTCCTGATGTTCGAACCCCGTGTCCGCGGTCCCGGGTTTCAGCTCTTCAGCCATGCACGGGCTCCAGAACTTCATTAGCGTCGACATCGTGAATGGGCAAGAGCGGCATTGAATTCAAGTTGCGGAAGAAGAACCACATCCACAAACCACCCATCGCTACGGGAAGCACGACGTCCGCCCAGGTCACGCTCAATCGCGGAGAGAAATCCGGCTCGATGTGCCAGAACAAATCCAGATAACGCATCAGCAACATCCAGGAAGCCAGCCAGACCATTCGCCGTATATCTCGCTTAAATGAGCGCGAAAGCAGGATCACGAAAGGCACGGCAAAATGGAATACCACCAGCCACAGCCCGACATAGCCCCAGCCACCGTTCAGCCGTCGCATGTACCACGTGATCTCTTCCGGCAGGTTGCCCGCCCAGATGATCAGCCATTGCGAAAACGAAAAGTAAGCCCACACCATGATGAACGTCAGCATCCATTTGCCGTGGTCCTGCACAAAATCGGGTTTCAACCAATCCGACATCGGCTTGAAGTCCACCAGAATGCGCTCAACCACCACGGCGAAGCACATGGCCGACAACAATTGACCGATCAGGATCAGCAAGCCATAAATGGTCGATATCCAACTGGGGTCAATCGACATCACCCAGTCGATGGCGGCAAACGATACGGTAAACGCATAGAGAATTAATCCCGGTCCGCTAAGCACCTTGAAACGGCTGTTGTCACGAACGGGCGGCTGATCCTGCTCCCGCGACCACTTGGTCAGGAAAAATGACAAAAAGTTCCAGATCACGAAATAAATTGCCGCGCGCACAATAAATCCGTTCACCGAAAGATAGGATTTTGTGATCTGCCGTAAATGTACCTGCAGATGTTTGTCGGCAATCGTATCCAGAGGTCGCGCCCAAATGTACAGCCGGGGAAGGCCGAACAGAATGGGCACGAACAATACGGTCATCAGCGGCACGCAACGCATGGCGGCGCCCAGAATCCGTCGAATTACCGTTCCCCACCCTCCTCCAGTCAGGTGGCGAATCATCAGGATCACCATCGATCCCAAAGTCACTCCAAGCCAGGCCATATAGGCGAGCAAATAGCCGCGGAAGAATTCGTCAGGACGGAAAAAGGCGCCGGCCACGGCAACTGCGGAAAAGATTAGACCGATCACCAGGGAACGCCCCTGTATAGTTTTGGCCACCGGTGGCGCCATGGCGACGGCGTGGTTCGCTGGGGCCGCGCTCATTTCGATTCTTCTCCCTTTGGGGTTGCAGGAGCCGGCTGAACCTCGGGCAGCGTAGCTCCGGAACCTGGCTCGCCACGGAACGCCGGCGCGGGCGACGGCACCTTCTGTCCCGCCGGGAGATCAGCCGCGGTCGCGTTCTGGCTCAACTGCAGCGCCCGGATATAAGCAACAATGTTCCAACGATCTTGAGCCGAGATCTGCGAGGCGTAATCCGGCATGGCGCCAAACCCGTTGGTCATCACATCGAAGAAATATCCCAGCGGCGCTTTACGGAGTCGTTCTGTGTGATAGGAAGGTGGTGCCCGGTATCCACGCTGCACAATCACTCCATTGCCATCGCCCAACTCCGAGTGGCATGGGGAGCAGTAGATGTTGAAGCGTTCTTGCCCGCGCGCCAGCACCTCTTCGTTCACCGCAAACGGCATATAGTCGCCCGGAGCATTTCCCATTTTCCCGGTGTAGAAATACGAATCCTCATGCAATTGACCCCGCGCCACTGTGCCTTC
>Ga0070764_10000127_pt1 | contig 25086 bp, 28 predicted proteins | sample HubBroMetageWRM4_FD_67287 | JGI IMG/M metagenome (GOLD analysis project Ga0070764, IMG submission 67287) | Warmed soil microbial communities from the Hubbard Brook experimental Forest, New Hampshire - Hubbard Brook CCASE Soil Metagenome WRM 4 | ecosystem: Environmental > Terrestrial > Soil >... | reverse complement strand
GGCGGTTGTATTCGCCGTTGACCGCGTCGAAGCCCAAACCGATTGCCATCAGCGGTACAAGAAAAGAGATAAAGGACACGAACGACGGCAGCGGCTCACGCGATGTGGTGAACAGGCGAAGGAATAGGAACGGGTCCTCGGCAGTGGTGTCCTTGATCTGCTGGATGGCCCCATAGAGCGCGGCAAGCGCGACGAGGACTACCAGCCATTCGAGCACGCGCATGCGCACGCTGGTCAGGTGGTCCGACAGCTCTTTGAGCACCACGACGCCGACACCTTGAAAAGCGGAGCCCTCACGCCGCATCACGCGCTCCGTCTTTCATCGTCAACTCTTCATTGGGTCTAGTCTCGAAATAGCGGTTGTAGATGGCGTCGAGGCTCGGCTCTTGGACGCCGAGGTATCGCAGGCGCCCTTGCGAGCCGACCACTTCGACCGCGGCTTCCGGCCGCACGTCGCGATCGGCGTGCAGACGCAGCTTGCTGATGCCGGTGCGCTCGACGCCGCTCACCCCTGGTATGAGCGCGAGCCGCTCGGCCAGTCCCGCGCCATCGGCCTCGATGTCGACGACGAATCCGCCGCCGAGAACTTCGCGGCCGAGTTCGGCAACCGACCCCATCAGCGCAATCCGGCCGCCGCTAAACAGCGCGACGCGATCGCACACGCTCTGCACCCGCTCGAGTAAATGCGATGACAGCAGCACCGAGACGCCCTCCGCCTTAAAGGCGCGGATAATGGCGAGCAGTTCAGAGGTCGCATGCGGATCGAGCCCCGAAGTCGGCTCATCGAGAATGGCGATCTGCGCGCCCTTCATCAGGATTTCGGCAAGCCCGAGCCGTTGCCGCATGCCGCGCGAGAAGGTGCTCACGCGCTTGTCCGCGAATTCGGAAAGCCCGACGCGATTGAGACCGGCGGCGATCTTCTCTTCCCGCTCCGCCTTCTTAAACCCGATCAGCCGCGCGGTATAACGAAGATTATCCGCGGCCGTGAGTTGATCGTAAAAGCCGACCGCGTCGGGCAGATAACCAACCCTGCGCTTAACCGAGAGCGGCTCGCGCGCCGGATCGAACCCAAGGACGCGGATCTCTCCCTCGGAAATGTCGGTCAATCCGAGCATCATGAGAATAGTCGTCGTCTTACCGGCGCCATTCGGACCGAGCAGCCCGAATATTTCGCCGCGGCCGACACTGAAAGAGATGTGATCGACCGCGGTCGCGGCGCCGTATTTCTTGGTGAGGCCCTTGGCCTCGATGACAATCTCGCCGCTCATCGTCGGCCAAACCTCGCGACCGCGCCGACCATCACCAGCAGAGCGACGCCGATGATGCCGATGCCGGCAATCCCCCACATGGTCGAGGTCGTCACCGTGACGCGGAAGGTGGTGGACGCGGACTCGCCGCGCGCCGACGCACGGATCGTGGTCACATAATCGCCGGCGATCGCCTTTTCGGTCGGCGTGATTAGCGCTTGAACTTCTTTAGTTTCGCTGGGAGCGATGCGCTCCACCGTCTTTGGATCGAACGTGACTTTCCAGCCCGAGGGCGCCGAGCCACTGAGTTCGACCTCATCCGCCGGCGCCGTGCCGGTGTTGGTGATAACGACCGGCAGGCTGGTTTCTTTGCCGGCGGAGGCGTGGGTCGAAACGAGCCCCTCGCGTCCGCTGATATCGAGTTTGGGCTGCCCACTAATGTCGAGCGCGAGATCGGCGGTCGCCGCCGCGTCCTCGGCCGCGACGCGCGCGACTATTTTGTAGTTGCCGGCAGCAGCTGTGGTCGACGGTCGCACCTTCAACTTGACGTCCTTGGTCTGGCCCGCATCGACCGGCACGGCATTGAGCTCCTGGCTGCCGTAATTCTCGGTAAAGGTTGCGTCGAAATTCTGCGGCGCTTGGGCGGACAGGCTGACGGTGAGTTTCTTGCCGCTGTCGTTCTTGATGCCGAGTTGATATTCGAAACTCGACTTCGATGTCCCGCGCAGTTCCGGAAGTTGCGGGGTCAGCGTGAGTTTGGCCGGAAGATCTTTGGCCAGCGTAACCTCGATTGGCAGTTCAGCTTTGGTGACGCCGCCGCTCGCCGTGACCGTCAGGGTCTGCGTGCCGACGGCGGCGTTCTTTGGAACGTCGAGGCGCAGTTCAAGCGAAACGCTGGCGTTGGTCGCTGGCATCACGGCAGCGACCGGTTGTCCACCGCCCATGAGCGTTGCGGTCCAGCCGGCGGGAACGCCGCCAACCGATAAAGCGAGCCGTTCCGGCGCCACGTCATAATTGTGCAGGCGCAGATTAACAGTGGAGGTCTCACCCGGACGGAGCGTCACCGCTGGGTAATCGCTCATCAAATAAAGGCCTTTGACGTCCTTAGGGGCGTCCTCGGCTCGCGCAATGGGCGCAGCTACAGCCGCCGCGGCGGCAAAAACAAGGGCGGCGATAAAGCGGCATCGCATCGGCGTTGACTCCCGTTATGGAAAGTAGATCGGCTACCCTCACGCAGCCCGCGAATGGCATAGGCGAGGACATCTGCATTGTGGGCGCAAACGTGACAAAATCATGCACATAACCCCTTTGGCAAGGCCTGCGGTAGAGAGCCGCACTTCACGGTAAATTGCGCATGCGCGGCACTGCGGCGATCAGCGCGGGTCTTTTAGCCTTCCGGCGGAGAGCAGAAATCGAAGTTTTGCTGGCGCATCCTGGCGGGCCATTTTGGGCGAAGAAAGACGACGGCGTATGGACTATTCCCAAAGGCTTAATCGAGGGCGGCGGCGAGCCGCTAGCAACCGCGCGACGCGAATTCACCGAAGAAACAAATCTTGTTGCTGCGAGCGAACTCATCCCCCTCGCGCCGGTCAAACAAAAGAGTGGCAAGATCGTGCACGCCTGGGCTTTCGAAGCTGACTTCGATTTAGCGAAGTTTGCCAGCAACACGTTCGAGATCGAATGGCCGCCGAATTCGGGAAAGCGGAAAAGCTTCCCGGAGATCGACCGCGTCGGCTATTTCACGCTGTCCGCGGCGATGACTAAAATTCTCGCCTACCAGCAACCGCTACTTCTGGAATTGCAGAAGTGGATCGCTTCCTGATCTGATCTGGCGTGCCGGAACGGGCCGGCGTGTTGATACTATTCCCGCTTCACTTCCGGCCAGTCGACTTCGTCATGCGGCAGCACCGACGTCTCGCGCCGCGCCGCGTCTCGCCATTCGGTCCAAGCAGGCAGACCCATCATCGCGGCCATGTAAGCCCGCGCCGCGGGGCCGACTTCGACCGCGTAAGTATGGAAGCGCGAAACCACCGGCGCATACATCGCATCCGCGGCGCCGAATGCGCCGTAGAGGAACGGCCCGCCGACACCGAACCGATCACGGCTCTTGGTCCAGATGGATTGAATTCGCGCTGCATCCACTGAGGCGCCTGCATCAAGCGGCCGGCGAATGACGGGACGATGGATATTCATCGGCAGCAGGCCACGAAGCGACGAAAATCCACTGTGCATTTCGCTAGCGACGGCGCGCGCATGGGCGCGCGCGGCGGCTTCCCTGGGCCATAACCCCGCGGCCGGAAATCTTTCCGCCAAATATTCGAGGATCGCCAGCGACTCCCAGACACGGATTTCGCCGTCAATCAGCAGCGGCACCTTTCCGGCACCGCCGAGTGTCGCGAGCTTCGACTTGAAGTCAGCTGCGTCGAGCGGAAGCAGCGTTTCCTCAAATGCAATTCCGGCAACCTTCATGGCCAGCCAAGGACGGAACGACCACGATGAATAATTCTTGTTGCCGATGATGAGACGCAAAGCCATCGCACATCAATTCCATCAGGAGCGCGGCACGCGCAGCTACTGGAGTTGTATCAGCACCGCTATAAAGCTCGCGAAGAAAACCGCGCCGGCTGCGAACGTGACGCAAGTCAGGCGCGCGATCAATTCGCGCTGCTGCTCCTGCGCTTCGGCTTCGCCCGCGATATCGGCCGTTAAAGTTGCGACCGCTCCTGGCATTTCGATCGACAAGGCAGGTCCTTTCAGCAACTGCCATCGGCCGGGCTCGATGGCTCCCGGCCTGGCTGTGCACCAGAACGCGCGAATCACTTCGGACTTTGGGGATAATAACCGCAACCGGTCCCGGGCGGACGCCGGCGATGGCATTGACCAGCGGCGCGGCGACGATCAGGGACTGGGGAGAAGTTCGGTCGTCTTGCCGGTCAGCCGGTAGGCAAGAAGGCCAAGCCACTCGTGGAAAGCGGTGTCGGTCCGGTGCAGGCCGTCGGAGAGCAAACCAAACGGCCGGCCGAGATCGACCGGTCCGCGCGTGCGCCAATCGACTGGACAAGCCTCGACTGAAAAGCCGGCCAACCGGAAAGCCGCCATTGCGCGCGGCATGTGGTAAGCCGAGGTCACGAGTAGCCACCGCTCGCCGGGTTTCGGGTCGGCGACGCGGCGCGAATACTGAGCGTTTTCGATGGTATTGCGCGACTGGCCCTCGATGGCGATACGCACGGGGTCAACGCCAAGCGCCACCAGCTCTGTTTTTGCAAACGGCGCCTCGACGCCTCCGTCGAAAATGAGCGCGCTGCTGCCGCCGCTGACCACGATCCGCGCGTTCGGATAGCGCCGCGCGAGCTCGGCGGCGAACGTGACGCGCTCGGCCGTTTCCTCGATCGATATCGCGTTCCGCGCGGCCGACACCTCGGGTGAAATGACGCCCCCGAGGACAACCAGTCCGTCAGGCGGCCCGCGTGAGGGATCCCACTGCGGAAAGCGATCCTCCAATGGCACTATCAGCACATTGCCGAGCGGCGAATATCCGGCGATGGCGAGCAGCACAAGGCTGGTCACGACGAGCCAGCTCGCCAGCCTCGTCCATCGCGTGCACAACAGAATAAGACCGGCCAAGCCGATCGCCATGAAAATATTTGACGACCAGGCAAAAAAACCGAACGCCTTGGACAAGGTGAAAAACATCTATTCAGCTAGCGGTCGGATTCTGACATTGGCAAATCCACTCTACTAGCCGGCGCGATCACGATCGCGACTTTCGCCATGCGGCGTAGCGCGCTTTGGCCTCGTCGTTCGGCGGATAGAGGCCTGGAAGCTTCACGCCGTTCTCGACTTCGGAGAACACCCAGCTCTCGTACAATTCATGCTCGGCGCCTTCGCTCGCCACGTAGTCAACCATCGCCTGCGGAATGACGACCGCGCCGTCATCGTCGGCGACGATCACGTCACCGGGAAATACCGCGCACCCGCCGCAGCCGACCGGCTCCTGCCAGCCGGCAAAGGTCAGCTGATTGACGGAAGCCGGCGCCGCAACGCCGGCACACCAGACCGGCAACGCGCTCATCAGGACGCCCGCCCGGTCGCGTACCGCCCCATCGGTTACGAGCGCCGCGACGTCGCGCTTTTTCATTCTGGCGCAAAGGATATCGCCGAATATCCCGGCGCCGATCGCGCCCATGGCGTCAGCAACGACGACGGAGCCTTCTGGCATTTCTTCGACCGCGGCGCGGGTCGAGACCGGGTTACCCCAGCTTTCGATGGTGGCGACATCCTCACGCACCGGTACGAAGCGAAGCGTAAATGCCCGCCCGACGATGCGGCTTCCCGCCGGTCCGATCGGTTTTGGACCATTCATCCAGCAGCGCCGGATGCCTTTGCGCAACAACATGGTGGTGATTGTTGCTGTCGTCACCTTGCGCAGAATTTCAAACACTGCGTCGCTCATCGCCGCGCCTCAATAGATCAAAATTTTCTCAACCAGTCGCCGATGCGGCGCACGGCTTCGTGCATCTCTTCACCAGAGCCGGCATAGCATAAGCGCAGGAAGTTCTGGCCGCGCGCCGGGTCGAAATCGACGCCCGGAGTGGCGGCAACGCCCGCCTCCTCCAACATGCGTTTGGCAAATGCAAAACTATCGCTCGAGAAGCGCGACACGTCGGCGTAGAGATAGAATGCGCCGTCCGCCGGCAAAAACGATGTGAGTCCGGCCTGCGGCAATCCCTCGAGCAGGATGCGCCGGTTCTCCTCGTAGCCGCGGCGCACGTTTTCGAGCTTAGCACGGTCATCGAAGGCGGCCGTGGCGGCGATTTGCGCGAGCGTCGGCACCGAGATCGCCAGGTTTTGCTGCAAACGCTCCACGGCTCGCACCAATGACTCCGGCACGATCATCCAGCCGATCCGCCATCCGGTCATGCAGAAATATTTGGAAAAGGAATTCACGATAATCGCGCGCGACGAGAAGCGCGCTGCACAATCGGCACGGAAGGCATAATCGAGGCCATGATAAATCTCGTCGGAGATCACGATAATTCCCGCATCCTCGGCCCCGCGGATCACATTCTCGAGCACCGCCGCGTCCATCATGGTGCCGGTCGGATTAGCGGGCGAAGCTAATATGACCGCTTTGAGTGGCTGCGCACGGTGCGCTTCGAGCAAAGTTTCGCCGGTAATGGCCCAGCGCGTCGCTGCCGTTGTCGCAATCCCAACCGGTTCGCAACCGAGCGCGCTAAGGATGTGGCGATACGGCGGATAGCCGGGCAGCGCGATCGCCACCCGATCCCCCGCTTCGAACGCCGCTAGAAACGCCAGCATGAAGGCCGCCGAGGAACCGGTCGTGACCACGACACGGTCGGGATCGATATCGAGCCCGTGCCATTCGGCATAGGCGCGCGCAATGCGCTGGCGCAGCGGCGCCATGCCAAGCGTCTCGGTATAGCCCAAGGCGGACGTGGACAGGGCGGCGCGGGCGGCGGCGATAGCGCTCGGAGGCGCCCCGACTGCGGGCTGGCCTACCTCCATGTGGATGATGCGGCGGCCCTGCGTCTCGAGCCGGGCTGCCGCGGCCACGACGTCCATCACCATGAACGGCGGCACATTACCGCGTGCGGATGGTTGGATAAGCTGCCGCGCCCGTTCAAGCATGATCGTACCTAAAGGCAGTACCGATGAGGCGGAACCGCCCCGCTGCTGCCGTATTCGCCATGCGAATGCTAGAATCAAAGACCACTGGCAAGTATATAGTGGTCGTGGAGCTTCGGATTTGACATTCGCTTCTGCAGTTCGCGGCAAAGTTGGTAGCGAATGTCAAATCCGCTCCACAAGCAAGATGCAGGCGAAGAGACCAGTATCGCGCGCCGCGGCGCTTATTACGGCGGCTGCCGTGGCGATCGCCGCCGGGCCGGCGCGCGCGCAGACGGCCGGGATCCCGGTCATCCGCGACGCCGAAATCGAGCAGCTCCTTCGCGAATACACCGCGCCTATTATGCGCGTCGCCGGACTGACGCAGCAAAACATTCACATCGTCATCATCAACGAGAAATCCTTCAACGCGTTTGTCATGGACGCGCACCGGATTTTCGTTAATTCGGGCGCTCTGATGCAGGCGACCGCGCCCAACCAGCTCATCGGCGTCTTCGCCCACGAGACCGGGCACATCGTCGGCGGTCACCTGTCAAAAATGCGCCAAGAGCTCGCTACTGCGCAGACTGCCGCTATCGTCGCCATGCTGCTGGGCGCCGGCGCCTTAGCCGTGGGCGCGAAGTCCGGCAGCTATGACATGGCCAATGTCGGCATGGCGGCCATGAACGCACCGCAATCATACCTGCAGCACACCTTGCTCGCCTATCAGCGGGCACAGGAAGAACAAGCTGACCGCGCCGGCGTCCGCTTTCTGACCATGACTGGTCAATCGGCGAAAGGCATGTACGACACGTTCAAGCGATTCGCCGACGAGATGATGTTCACGTCGGCTTACATCGATCCGTACGTCCAAAACCATCCCATGCCGACCGAACGCATGGCGGCACTCGCCGAATTGGTCAAAACGCCCTATTGGGACAAAAAAGACCCGGCGGAGCTGCAGTTCCGCCATGACATGATGCGCGCCAAGCTCTACGGCTTTACCGAGCGAGCGGACGTTGTTTCGCGGCATTATCCAGCGTCCGACACCAGCCTGCCGGCGCGTTACGCCCACGCAATCACAAGCTACCGCTTCGGCGACGTTCGTTCAGCGCTGACCCAGATTGAAGGCCTCATTCAGGCCAAGCCCAACTATCCTTATTTTTACGAACTCGAAGGCCAGGCCTTGCTGGAGGCCGGGCATCCCGCCGACGCCATCGCGCCGTTGCGCCATGCCGCAGAGCTCGCGCCCAATCCGGCGCTCATCCAGATATTGCTGGCGCAGGCCATGATCGCTACCAACAATCCGAAAACGGCGGAGCAGGCGGTGCCGCTATTGCGGGCCGCCTTGGTCAAAGAACCCGAATCGTCGGACGCCTATGAGCAACTCGCCATGGCCTACGGCCACAATAGCAACTTTGCCGAGGCCGATCTCGCGTCGGCGGAAGCCGCTTTCGCCCGCGGCGACAACAAGACCGCGCGCGAACTCGCCGCGCGGGCAAAAACGCGATTCGCGGTCGGATCGCCCGGTTGGGTAAAGGCCGACGACATCGTCGCTTTCAACAAAGGAAAAAGCCCGCTCCTCTTCGGTCAATAATTCCAAAAAAGGACAATGCTAATGACATCGAGATTTCGCGCCCCGACTTTGCTCGCCGCCGCAATAATGCTGGCGCTGCCGGCCGCCACGCCGACGCGGGCGCAAACGTTTTCCGCCGACCAAAAGCAGGAAATCGAGGGGATCGTCAAAAACTATTTGCTGCAACATCCCGAGGTCATGCAGGACGTCATGGCCGAGCTGGAAAAGCATCAGAAGGCGGCGGAAGCGGAGAAGAACCGCGCCGCGGTGGCTGAAAATAACGCCACCATTTTTAGTTCTCCGCACCAGGTCGTGCTCGGCAATCCGCAAGGCAACGTCACTATGGTCGAGTTCTTCGACTACAATTGCGGGTACTGCAAACACGCGTTGTCTGACATGCTCACGTTGTTGAAGACCGATCCAAATCTGAAATTCGTGCTCAAGGAATTTCCGGTTCTGGGCGAGGGCTCGGTCGAGGCGGCGCACGTCGCGGTAGCCGCGCGCATGCAGGACGCTACTGGAAAAAAATACATTGAATTTCACCAAAAGCTGCTGGGCGGCCGCGGACCGGCCGACAAGGCCCGTGCCCTCGCCGCCGCCAAGGAAGTCGGCTTCGATATGGCTCGGATCGAGAAGGATATGGGCAGCGACGAGGTAAAAAAGACTATCGACGAGAACTTGAAGCTCGCCGATCTCATCGGCGTTAACGGCACGCCCAGCTACGTGGTCGGCGAGGAGGTCGTCGTCGGCGCTGTTGGTCTCGACGCGCTCAAGGAGAAGATCGCGGCCGAGCGGAAATAGCCGGCCCGCGCTCCTCTCCGGTCGGCGCTAGCTGTCTAACCCGGTGTTTCGGCGAGCCGCAGGCTTCCCCTTTGGGGGTCCCTTCCCTATAAACGGGCCGCCGCAGCGAGGAGCCCGGGCGAAGCTCGCGAATGTCGAAGACGATCTATATTCTGAACGGACCGAACTTAAATCTGCTCGGCGCGCGGCAGCCTGAGATTTATGGACGGGCGACGCTTGCCGATGTCGAGAAGCTCTGCCGCGCGGCGGGAGATCAGCACGGCGTGGCCGTCGAGTTTCGCCAGTCCAACCACGAAGGTCAGATCATCGACTGGATCCAGGAAGCGCGCGCTCAGAAAGCGGCCGGGCTGATCATTAACCCCGCCGGCTACACGCACACGTCGGTGGCCATCCTCGACGCTCTTCTCACGCTCGAGGCGCCTATTATCGAGGTCCATATCAGCGACATTCGCACGCGCGAACCGTTTCGGCGCCATTCTTACGTTTCTCAAGCCGCGCGGATGGTGATTTCCGGCGAGGGCATCGACGGCTATACACGCGCCGTCGGCGAGCTCGCGGCAATGATCGGCGCCAAAACCCGTGCAAAGGTGTGATGGTGGCGCGTAGTTCCGGCTCCCCCCCGAAAACACCCGCCATCGACCGCGATGCCATTCGCGAGCTGGCGCGGCTGTTGGACGAAACCGGTCTCACCGAGATCGAGCTGCAACGCGACGGCGTTCTGATCCGCGTGGCCCGAAATCTGACCGCACGAACGCAACCGTCGCCCGTGCCGGGCGCCGCCGTCGTCGACGTCAAAAACCCCTCGCCTATTCCCGTTGAGCCGCATCCGGGACTCATTGTGTCGCCGATGGTCGGTACGGCTTATCTCGGTCCCTCGCCGGGCGCGCGCCCTTTTGTCGACGTTGGAAGCGAAGTGAAAGCCGGCGAAACATTGATGATCATCGAAGCGATGAAAACCATGAACCAGATTCCCGCTCCGCGCCCGGGGAAAGTCATTCAAATCTTGATCGAGGATGGCCAGCCGGTCGAATACAGCGAGCCGCTGATGATCATCGAGTGAGATGTTCGACAAAATCCTGATCGCCAACCGTGGTGAAATCGCGCTGCGCATCCTGCGGGCGTGCAAGGAACTCGGCATTCCAACGGTAGCGGTTCATTCGACGGCGGACGCCGACGCCATGCATGTCCGGCTCGCCGACGAAAGCGTCTGCATCGGCCCGCCGCCCGCGATCGACAGCTACCTCAATATTCCGGCGCTGCTCGCCGCCTGCGAAATAACCGGGGCCGACGCGGTTCATCCGGGCTACGGATTTCTGGCCGAGAACGCCCGCTTCGCGGAAATCCTCGGCGAACACAACGTGCACTTTATCGGCCCGCGTCCCGAACAAATCCGGCTTATGGGCGACAAAGTGGCCGCCAGGCGCGCAGCCAAGGATCTCGGGATTCCGATTGTGCCGGGATCGGACGGAAACGTTGGCTCCGACGCGGAGGTCGAGCGGCTGGCGCGCGAACTGGGATTCCCCCTGCTCTTAAAGGCCGCAGCCGGCGGCGGCGGTCGCGGCATGAAACTGGTTCGCGCGGCAGATGAGCTTCCGATCGCACTGAGCATGACGCGCGCCGAGGCGAAAGCCGCGTTCGGCGATGATGCGCTTTACGTGGAACGCTATCTGGAGAAACCGCGTCACATCGAAGTGCAAATTCTCGGCGACGGCAAAGGCCACGTCATCCATTTGGGCGAGCGCGACTGTTCGCTGCAACGCCGTCACCAAAAAATCTTGGAGGAAGGCCCGTCGCCTGCGCTCAACAGCGCGGCCCGCGATCAGATTTGCGAAACGGCCGCGCGGGCGATGCGCACCATAAAATATCTAGGCGCCGGCACGATCGAGTTCCTCTACGAGGATGGCAAATTCAGTTTTATTGAAATGAACACCCGCATCCAGGTCGAGCATCCGGTCACGGAAATGATCACCGATATCGACCTGGTGGCCGAGCAAATTCGCGTTGCGGCCAATGGCGATCTTTCGCTCAAGCAGAGCGACGTGAAGTTTCACGGTCATGCCATCGAGTGCCGCATCAATGCGGAAAATCCGGTGTCGTTCCGGCCGTCTCCCGGCAAGCTCGTCCACTATCATCCGCCGGGCGGTCTTGGCGTGCGGATCGATTCGGCGGCCTATCAGGGCTACACGATTCCGCCGTATTACGATTCACTGGTCGGAAAACTCATCGTCCACGGCAAGACCCGCGACGAATGCTTGATGCGCCTGCATCGCGCGCTCGACGAGTTCGTGGTCGACGGCATTGAAACGACACTGCCGCTATTCCGCGCGTTGGCGCGCGAAACCGAATTTATTGACGGCGATTACCACATCCATTGGCTGGAAGAGTTTCTGGCCCGCGGCGCTGCCGAGCAATAAGTCAGGCGTGCAGGCGTTGGGTCGCAGCTTTCGCGGCGTCGGCAAGGATACGACCCACCATTTCCGGGGCATAGGGTTTGGCGACGAACACCGCGCCCGGCACCTGCAGGTCCGCATCCAGGGTATCGATGCGGCCCGACGCATAGACCACCGGCAGATCCGGAAACAGCTCGCGGGCGCGATGCGCAAGCGTCAAGCCGTCAACACCGCCGGCCAGATTGATGTCGGTGAACAATACGTCAACGGCTGCGGAGGTGAGTTGCCGCAACGCTTCCGCCGCATTGCTCACCGCGCGAACGGCAAACCCCTGCTCGGCGAGAGACTCGGAGACCCATTCGCTGATCAAAAATTCATCTTCGACCAGCAAGACGCGGAGCGGCGGAAATTCACTTAGGGACGAGTGCATGATCGGCTCCCCCGGCTTCGTACTGCAATGTAACCGGGTCGCGGCACTTGCGTTCAAACTGGCGAAAATTTTAGCAAGTATGTAGTTTATGCTTGTTTAAGATGACCCGGCGTGGCGGCCGGATCGGCCTGTTGTTTTGCAGAATAGAAACCCGCGTGCTGGAAAATGCCGCTCGCTAATAGCTGAACGTCGAAACGTAATGGCCAGCCGCGAGTCCACCCTCGTCGACATCACACCTGAAGTGCTGCTGAAGGCGTATGCGTGCGGCATTTTTCCAATGGCCGAAAACGCCGACGATCCTGCGCTTTATTGGATAGAACCGGAGCGTCGGGGGGTCATCCCGCTGGATCGCTTTCATGTGCCCGATCGCCTCGCCCGAACCGTGCGATCCGACCGCTTTACCGTGGTCGTCGATCGCGACTTCGAGGCGGTGGTGAATGGCTGCTCCGAGCCGGGACCTGGGCGCAGCCGGACGTGGATCAACACCCGCATCCGCAATCTTTATCGGCGTCTCTATGAACGCGGCGATTGCCACACGGTCGAGGTCTATGAGGGAGACCAACTGGCCGGCGGCCTCTATGGCGTCAGCCTTGGCAAGGCGTTTTTCGGCGAGAGCATGTTTCACCGCAGCCGCGACGCCTCCAAGGTAGCGCTTGTACACCTGGTCGCGAGACTCCGGGCCGGTCGTTACCGGCTGCTCGACACCCAATTCGTTACGCCGCACCTGCGCACATTCGGCGCGATGGAAGTTTCACGCCCGGCCTATCATAAGCTCCTCGATGCGGCGCTGGTCGGCGAAGGAAACTTTGCCGCGCTCGCGCTCGATCGGCCGATTCCAGGGCGGATCGCTCTGGCGCGGCTTGAGAGCTCTTAAGGCTAGACTTTTAGTTCGGCTGGACTTGGACGGGCGCGGGGGAACCCGGCGTGTTTTGTTGGCGAGCGCCGCCCTGACGCGTGCGAGACGGTGGGCGCGGCTGCGCGGCGGGAGCGACGTCCGGCACAGGTGGAGTAGCCGGCTGAGCCACCTTCGTCGGCACGGGTGACGCGCAATCCGTGAGCCAAACGTCGTAAATCGGATGCTCGACGGCGTGCAAGCCCGGACTTGCCGCGAACATCCAGCCGGAAAAGACCCGCTTCACTTCGCCTTGCAGCGTCACCTCGTCAACTTCGACGAAAGCGTCGGTATTTGTCGCCTCGGTCGGCGGGCGCGTATAGCAGGCGCGTGTTGTCACCCGCAACGCGCCGAATTGCACCGTTTCTCCGATCCCCGCATCGAAGGAAATGATGCGTCCGGTGATCTTGTCGAGTCCGGAAAAGACCGCGCGCCCATTGTCGATTTTTTGCGTCGGCACCTCGGTCACGACCGTGTCGTCGAGTTGCGGCGAACCCTCCGCCGGTTGTTGTGGCGCGCCGGGCGATGCGGGAGGCAGCGCCGCGGGTTGAACGGCGTCGGGTGGAGCTACGAGCGGCGCATTGGCTGGCGCGATCGCGGCCCCGGGTGGCGGCGCTAGCGGCTGAGTCTGGATGGCGGATGGCGGGGCCGGAGATGGCGCGGGCAGCGGCGCCGGCCCCGGATAATGAACGGGCGGTGGTTGCGGCGGGAATGCACCGCCTGGAACATCAGCAGGCGGGCGCGGCGTCGGATCGTCGAAAATCCAAGCCAACCGCGACTGTGCGGGCGCATGCACGGTTCCCGCCGCAAGCGTTCCGCCAATCAGCGCAATAAGAATCGCGATACGAGGCATGAAACCTGAGCGGTTGGGTTGAATCATCACCGCTGGCCGCCCCGTTAACACAGGGAATACGGCAAAAACAGGGGCCCGGTCGCTTTCAGGCGTTTAGCGTGAATGCCGCCCTTCAGCTCCTACCGCTAAATCCGGCCTAGGGTCTATCCACCAGGCGTCCACGCCTTGTAGTCCCCGGTCGCCTCGGGGCGATGGCCGCTGGCCAAAATCGAGCCGCTCGGCCGCCGGGCATAGGGCGTGCCGGTAGGATTTGGCTGGTACGGCTTTTCCCACGGATACGGCTTTGTCGGGTCAAGCGTCGGCGGCACATCCACGACGTGATGCATCCAGCCGTGCCAGCCCGGGGGAATTTTCGACGCTTCCGCGATGCCCGAATAAACCACCCACCGCCGCTCGATACCGAGTGTCGGATCGATTTTGCCGCCCCGGTTGCGATAGTAGCGGTTGCCGAACTCGTCGACGCCGACGAACTCGCCGTATAACGCAGTCCATACTTGCGTTCCGAAGGTCTGGCTATTCCACCAGGTAAAGACGCGCAGCAAAAAGGTTTTCATGAGCGGAACCGTTGGCGCATTCGCCGTTAAATGCGGCCCGCGGTTGATGCCACTTCATGCCGCCACTGTCCAGGAGGCGGAACCGGGCACGGTCCGGCACGTTTTCGTTGGTTTGATGCTAGTAATTGCGGCATGTGGCAAACCGTTATCGAGCGAATGCAGAGCCGGTTCACCGCCATGCTGCCGGGGGCCTGGGATGCGGCCACGGCCGCAGCTTTGCTTGTCGGCGCCGGCATTATTGCTTTGCTGCTGCACACGGCCATCCTCGCACTGGTGCGGCGCGCGCTCGGAAATCGGCAGCCGTTCTTGCGAACAGCGCTGGGCGCAACCAAGGGACCGACGCGATTAGCATTGCTCCTTGTCGCGCTTGCGATCGCCCTGCCCGCCACGCCGCTTTCCGACGAAACGCAAGCTTATCTCACGCGGCTACTCGCGCTTGCCACCATTTGCCTGCTCGGATGGGCCGCGGCAACCGTGCTGCAAATTGCCGCCGATCTCTACCTGCTGCGCTTTCGCATTGACGTCGCCGACAATCTGCTGGCCCGCAAGCATGTTACTCAGATCCGTGTTCTGGTGCGGGTGCTCGATGTCGTCATCGCGCTCACGACCATCGGCTTTGCGTTGATGACTTTCGACACCGTTCGGCAATTCGGCGTGACTTTATTTGCTTCGGCCGGCGTCGCCGGAATCATCGCCGGCCTGGCAGCGCGGCCGGTTCTCTCCAATTTTATCGCCGGCATTCAAATCGCGGTGTCGCAGCCTATTCGCATCGACGACGCCGTCATCGTCGAAAACGAATGGGGCAACGTCGAGGAGATCACCTTCAGCTATGTGGTAGTGCGGCTGTGGGATTGGCGGCGCATGGTGGTGCCGCTGAGCTATTTTATCGAAAAGCCGTTTCAGAACTGGACCAGAATCGGCGGCGAGTTGATCGGCACGGTTTTTTTATACGTCGACCCCACCGCGCCGGTTCAGGCCATTCGCGAAAAGCTCGCCGAGATCGCCGCTGAATCGAAGCTGTGGAACGGTAAGGTCGTCAACCTTCAAGTCAGCGATTGCACCGAAACGGCCATGCAGTTGCGGGCGCTGGTCAGCGCCAACAGCGCGCCGGCGGTTTGGGATTTGCGCTGTGAAGTGCGCGAGAAGCTCATCGAATTCCTGCAGCGCGAATATCCCTCGGCGCTGCCGCGCCGGCGCTATGAGACCCTCATGGAGTTGGAGTCAGACGTGCCGGAAGCGCCACGAACCAGCGGCTAAGGTTTCACCACCAGCGCGTCGGACTAAATCGGCCGGCGGCTTGTTCAATGACGGCGCCGAGCGCGAACAAGGTTTCTTCCGCGAACGGCCGGCCAATGATTTGCAGGCCGAGCGGCAAGCCGTTCCCATCAAGGCCGCTGGGTACGGACATGCCCGGCAGACCCGCCATGTTCACAGTCACCGTGAAGATGTCGTTCAGATACATCTCGGTTGGGTCGGTCCGGCCTTTTTCACCGACCGCGAAGGCGGCGGATGGCGTAGTCGGCGTCAGGATAGCATCGACGCCGGCGGCGAAGCATGCCTCAAAATCGCGCTTGATCAGCGAGCGCACTTTCTGCGCGCGAAGATAATAAGCGTCGTAATATCCCGCAGACAGCACGTAGGTTCCGATCATGATCCGGCGGCGCACTTCCCTGCCGAATCCGGCCGCGCGTGTGCGCTCGTACATGTCGATGACGTCGGTGCCGGGAACGCGCAGCCCATAGCGCACGCCATCATAGCGCGCGAGATTGGACGAGGCTTCGGCCGGAGCGACGATATAATACGCCGGCAGCGCGTATTTGGTGTGCGGAAGCGAGACTTCGGAAATTACCGCCCCGGCGTCTTGCAGCCAACGGATACCTTGCTGCCAGAGTGCGTCGATTTCGGGGGCCATGCCCGGCGCACGATACTCTTTGGGAATACCGATGCGCATGCCTTTGACCGAAGCGCCGACCGCTTTCTCGTAATCCGGCACCGGTAAGTCGGCACAAGTGGTGTCCCGCGGATCGTGCCCTGCCAACGAACCGAGCAAGATCGCGCAATCGCGAACGGTGCGCCCGAACGGGCCGGCCTGATCGAGCGACGAGGCAAACGCCACGATGCCCCAGCGCGAGCAGCGCCCGTAGGTCGGCTTAATTCCGACTATTCCGCAAAAAGCGGCGGGTTGACGAATCGATCCGCCGGTATCGGTACCGACCGCGCCGACGCATAAATGCGCCGCCACCGCCGCGGCCGATCCTCCCGAAGAGCCGCCGGGCACCAGCTTTGCGTCGGAGTTGCGCCGGCGCCACGGCGACACCGCCGGGCCGAAATGCGACGTTTCATTGGACGAGCCCATGGCAAACTCGTCGTTGTTGAGCTTGCCAAGAAGCACGGCGCCATCGCGCCAGAGATTCGCAGTGACGTTGGACTCGTAGGTCGGAACAAAGTCTTCGAGAATGCGCGAACAGGCCGTAGTACGCACCCCGTCAGTGCAGAACAAATCTTTTACGCCGAGCGGCAAACCCTCGAGCGGCCCGGCGTTCCCTTTTGCCAGACGTGCATCGGACACGCGCGCCATGTCGCGCGCGCGATCGGGGGTTTCCAGCACAAAAGCATTCAGCGCGCGCGCTTGTTCAACAGCAGCAACATGCGCGTCAGTGAGTTCGAGTGCAGAGCAATGTTTCCCGCGCAGCGCGTCGCGCGCCTGCGCGAGCGTGAACGACGTAAGCCCGGTCATCCCGCTTTCGGATCGCCGCCGGAAGTCTTGCTGGGGTCTTCGACGCTCATCGGCGCTTCTTGCACACCGGTTTGCTCGGCGGGGTGCGGCCCACCTGCGTCAGCCAAAAACGGCGGCTGTTCCACCAGATATCCATCTTCGGTGAGCAGACCGCGCCTTTTCAAATAGGCGAGCCACATGCCTTGTTGTTCACAGGCGAGACACATTATTCCACCACCTTCGGCACAACAAAGAAATGATCCTCCCGCTCGGGAGCATTCGCGAGCACGGCGTCGGCGATGCCGCCATCATTCACTTCGTCTTTGCGCATTTTCATGACCATCGGCGTCACTGAGGTCATCGGCTCGACGCCGGTGACATCAATATCGGCAAGCTGCCCGACGAATGCCAGTATGGCATTCAATTCGCGTCCTAAACCTTCGATCTCGTCCTCGGTGACGGCCATTCGCGCGAGGTGGGCAACACGGCGCACAGTTTCGATATCGACGGCCATTAACGTCTCATGGGCAGCTCGTTAAGTGGGGCTATAGCAGACCACGCACAACCCGCCAACCGCGCCTCGCGCCGTTGCCGATGCGGCTTTGCGCGCCTAACTTGATCCCGTGACACACACTCTTTTGCCCGTTCACATCATCGGCGGCGGACTCGCAGGTTCCGAAGCCGCCTGGCAGATCGCAAGCCGCGGTGTGCCAGTTGTGCTGCACGAAATGCGGCCAGGGCGTTCGACCGCCGCACACAAAACCGGGCACTTCGCCGAGCTCGTGTGCTCCAATTCATTCCGTTCCGATGATGCGAATACCAGCGCGATCGGCGTTTTGCACGCCGAGATGCGCCGGCTCGGCTCGCTGGTCATGCGCACAGCCGACGCGCACAAGCTTCCGGCCGGCAGCGCGCTTGCGGTCGACCGCGAGGGCTTTGCCGCCGCGATCACCGCGGCGCTCGAAAGCGAGCCCCTGATCGAAATCCGGCGCGACGAAATCCTCGTGCCGCCGCCGGACTGGGACAACGTCATTATCGCTACCGGACCGCTGACGTCGCCCGCACTCGCCGACGCGATCGGCGCGGTGACGGGCGAAGCCGCGCTTGCTTTCTTCGACGCCATCGCGCCGATTGCCTATCGCGAGTCGATCGATTTCGACATCGCCTGGTTCCAGTCGCGCTACGACAAGGCGGGGCCGGGCGGGTCGGGTGCGGACTACATCAACTGTCCGCTGACGCGCGCGCAGTACGACGACTTCATCGACGCACTCCTGGCGGGGGAAAAGACGGCTTTCCACGACTTCGAAGCCTCGACGCCCTACTTCGAGGGCTGCCTACCGATCGAAGTGATGGCCGAGCGCGGACGGGAAACGTTGCGTCATGGTCCGATGAAGCCTTTCGGCCTGACCGATCCGCGACAGCCATCGACAAAGCCTTATGCCGTCGTGCAGCTGCGTCAGGACAACAAGCTCGGTACGCTGTTCAACTTGGTGGGCTTCCAAACCAAGCTGAAGCACGGCGAGCAGGCGCGTATCCTGCGCACCATTCCCGGGCTCGCCAACGCGGAATTCGCGAGGCTCGGAGGCTTGCACCGCAATACTTTTCTGAATTCGCCGAAACTTCTCGATGCATCGCTGCGGCTCAAGGCGATGCCGCGGCTACGCTTTGCCGGCCAAATCACCGGCTGCGAAGGCTATGTCGAATCCGCCGCCATTGGCCTTTTGGCCGGCCGGTTTGCCGCAGCGGAGCGCCTCGGCGAACAGATGCAAAAACCACCTCCGACCACGGCGCACGGCGCCCTCCTGGCACATATCACCGGAGGACATATCGAAGACTTGGATGCGGGACAGCGCTCGTTTCAGCCGATGAACGTCAATTTCGGATTATTTCCGCCGCTCCCGTCCCGCACGCGCCGCGGCGACAGGAAAAAAGCACTTGCCGAGCGCGCGCTTGCCGATCTCGCACAATGGAGCGGCGCTCCCGTACCGCTGGCGGCGGAATAACGAAATAACCGACCGCGGTTTTGATCGTTCTCACCGCGCAATTCTTTTGGTGTCGCGCGCCGCGCGCCAGATCAGCCATTGCCGCCGCCACAGCGGAATGTCGGCCGGATGAAACGCTGGGCTTTTTTCAAGGCGATTGAGCAAAGGTCCGACGACGGCGAGTGGCAGCAACGCCGGAATGGCAGGCGGAGGAAATTTCGCCATTTGCTCACGAACGCTGACGAGCTGCCGGCGCGCGAACGCGCGCAATTCGCCAAGCGCGGCTTCGAGACCGGGAGACGGTTGCCCGGCGGAAAGGTCGTGGCGATCGACCCCGAATTCCGCCAACAGTGTTGTCGGCAAATAAAATTGACGCCGCGCGACCTGGAGTGGAAGCGACCGCAACAGGTCTGTAATCGTGTAAGCCACCCCTGCCGATGCGCAGATGGCATCGGCTTCGACTTCGGCGAGGATTTGCGCAGCGAGCGCGAACAGCGCCGAGGAAGTTTGCCTTGCGTAAGTCTCGAGCTGGACCAGATCACGCATCGGCTCGTCGTAAAGGTCGAAACGTCGCGCCTCGACCATGCCGATCAACCGCGATGGCGGGAGCTGGTAGCGCTCCATAACGATGATGAGCGCCGCCGCTACCGGATTGGCGCGCGCTTCACCGCCCCGTTCGCCGGCGATCACGTCGCTCCACCATTGCAGGCGAATTTCGCCCGGCAACGCCGCATGCGCGGCCTCGCGTACGCGCGCTATTTCGGCATTGAAAGCGTAAAGCGCGTAGAGCGCGTCACGCTTTTCGGCGGGCGCGAATAACGAGGCAACGAAGCGGTCACGATCCGCTTGCCGAACCAGTTGGGCGCAATAGGCGAATTCATCCACGATGCCGCCTAATGTCCTGATTCCGAAGTTCGTATCATTGTGCGGCGTTCTCGTTTGCGAACTTCGGAATCGAAAGGACACTAACAAATTATCGTTCTCGTGTGGCTTTAGTTCAGAAACCCGCATCGTGCGTTCGCGGCAAAAATGATGCGGGTTTCTGAACCGCCACACCAGCCTAGCATTCAATCGTGAGCGATCAGACCCGCAGCGACCCGCCGGCCCTCCAAAAACATGACGTTGTAGGTGCGCACCGCCGGACCGGTGGCCATAACATCGAAAGAAATGTTGGTCTCGCGAAAGCGCGCGCGCAGCGATGGCGGCGGCATCCAAGGCTCCGATCCGGTGCCGAGCAGGAAGAAATCGAGGTCGGCGGCACGGGCAAAAACGGGCGCCAAGGCCTCCGCCGTTAACGCCGCCGGTGTGGCGACCGGCCAGGCCCAAACACCATCCGGCAAGCAAAGAAGCGAGCCGCGATGCGACATGCCGCCGAACCGGAAGCCGCCTTCGCCGTGAGCGTCAATCACCACCTGCTGGGGCAGATGCGGATCGTCCACTAGCGCATGATCCCGAAAGGCGGAAACCAATTTTCGGATAAATTCATCGCGCTCTAGCGGCGGGCCCGCGCGCGCCGCGACGTTGGCGCGGGCGGCGACGGCGTTGTCGGAGCGGTCGGCGGCGCGATCGGTACCTGCGCCTCGGCCTCCTCCGGCTCGCCCAGCCGGGTACGGCCGACGCCGAGATAGATCAGGATGGGCGAGGCAATGAACACCGACGTATAGGTGCCGACCAGCACGACGCCGAACATCATGGTGGCGGTGAAGCTGCGGATCGCATGCCCGCCGAACAGGAGCAGCGCCAGCAGGGACAGCGACACCGTCAAGTGGGTGACAATCGAGCGCGACAGCGTGGCGTTTATCGACGCATTCAGCAGATCAGGCATCGACATGCGTTTGTAACGGCGCAGCATTTCGCGAATGCGGTCGTAGATCACAACGGTGTCGTTGAGCGAGTAGCCCAGGATGGTCAGCAGCGCGGCGATGCTGGTGAGGTCGAAATCGATGCCGGTCAGCGACATAAATCCGACGGTGAGCACCAGATCGTGCACGTTGGCGATCATGGCGCCGAGCGCGAACTGCCATTCGAAGCGGAACCACAGGTAGATCAGGATGGCGCCAATGGCGAGGACGAGCCCGATGGTGCCGTACGACAGCAGCTCGGTGGAAACGCTCGGGCCCACCACTTCGACCCGGCGGTACTCGACATCGTTGCCGAGCGCCTCGCGCACCTTCTGCACCGCTTGTTGCTGCGCGACGTCGCCGCCCGGCTGTTCGGAAATACGGATCAGCACGTCGTTGGGGGCGCCGAATTGCTGGAGCTGGAAATCGCCGAGATGCAGCCCGCCGATGGTACCGCGCATTTTCGCCAGATCAGCCGGACCGGCCTTGGTCTGCACCTCCATCAGGGTGCCGCCGACGAAATCGATACCGAAATTCAGACCATGGAAGAAATAAAGAAGAATGGCCGCAATCGACAATATCGCCGAAATAGGAAAGCTTATGCGCCGGAAGCGCATAAAGTCGAAACGCGTGTTGTCGGGAACGATGCGAAGAAGGCGCAAGGAAATTCTTTCGTATCAGTTTTTCAGCCGGCGCATCATGCGCTAGATCGGCACAGTTCGCGGCCGGTACAATCGCACCCAATATGCCACGATCAGCCGCGTCAAAGTAAACGCGGTAAACAGGCTGGTGAGGATGCCGATGCCGAGCGTCACGGCGAAGCCGCGCACCGGCCCGGTGCCGATGTAGAACAAGACCGCCGCGGCGATGAAAGTAGTAATGTTGGAGTCGAGGATCGTCGCCAGCGCGCGAGAAAAGCCGGCATCGATCGCATTAATGGCGCTCCGCCCCGCGCGAACCTCCTCGCGAATCCTCTCGTAGATCAGCACGTTCGAATCCACCGCAATGCCGACGGTCAACACGATACCGGCGATCCCCGGCAGCGTCAGCGTGGCGTTGAGCATGGACAACACGCCAAAGATCATGGCGACGTTGATCGCCACCGCGATGTTTGCGAACAGCCCGAACAGGCCGTAGGTCACGAGCATGAACACGACCACGAGGGCAGCGCCGACATAAGCCGCGTGCTCGCCGGCATTGATCGAGTCCTGTCCCAGTCCGGGCCCGACCGTTCGCTCCTCGATGACAGCGAGCGGCGCCGGTAGCGCACCGGCGCGGAGCAGGATGGCGAGATCATTGGCCGATTGGACGGTGAAATTACCCGAAATCTGCCCCGACCCGCCGAGGATGGGTTCGCGGATCACGGGCGCCGAGATCACCTTGTTGTCGAGCACAATCGCGAATGGCCGTCCGACATTTTGCTGCGTCGCCTCGGCGAATTTGCGCGCGCCGGCCGAATTGAAGCGGAAGTTGACCACCGGTTCGCTGGAACGCTGGTCGAAGCCGGGCTGCGCGTCGATGAGGTCGCCGCCGGAAACCAAGGGACGCTTCTCAATGACATATTTCGCTCCCCCCTCCCCGTCGAGAATTTCGGAATCGGCGGGCGCGTGTGTCGCCGTCGCCTGTTCCGGCGTCATCGACTGATCGACCATGCGAAAATCAAGCTTGGCGGTCTTGCCCAAAATCTCCTTCAGCCGCGATGGGTCCTGCAGGCCCGGAACCTGCACGAGAATGCGGAACGCGCCTTCACGCTGAATGGTCGGCTCGACCAATCCGAGTTCGTTGACGCGGCGTTCGATAATTTGGATCGATTGATCAACGGCTTGACGCACGCGTTCCGCCAGCGCCGCATCCGAAGGCGTCAGCGTGATCAAGCCGGCATTCTCGGTGATATCGACGCTGCGCTGCCCCGAAGAGCCGAGTATCCCCGACAGCGGCTGCGACAACTCGCCCAGCTTGGCCATCGCGTTTTCGACATCGGTGTCGCGGGTAATGCGCACCTCGACGCTGTTGCCGTGGATGGCGCGTCCGGTGAAGGGAACGCGCGCGCCCCGAAGAATGCGCAGCACGTCGTCGGCGATGCCCTGGAGCTTCTCTTTGCGTACGGCCGCTGTGTCGACCTCGAGCAGCAGGCTTGACCCGCCTTGCAAGTCCAGGCCGAGCACGATGTGGCGCTGCGCGAATGTCGGCCACGCACGCACCGCACTCTCCGAGAAGAAATTCGGCAAGGCGAACAGACACACGACGAGCGCGGTCAGCAAAATACCCGCCGCCTTCCATCGCGTGAAAAACAACATGCGATTGACCGTCCCTGTTAAAGACCGGCGTGAGCGAAGGGAGCTTTAGCTCGCGCTATCGTCCTTCACCGGCTCGCCTTTGGCGCGCACGTCGGAGACCATGGAGCGCATCTGCCGCACCCGCACGCCGTCGGAAATCTCGACCTCGATCTGGTCGTCATCGACGACCTTGGTGACCTTGCCGACCAACCCGCCGTTGGTCACCACCGTATCGCCGCGGCGCAGCGCCCTGACCATGGCCTGGTGCTGTTTCACCTTCTGCTGCTGCGGGCGCAGAACCAGGAAATACATGATCACGACAATCAGGATCAACGGCAGCAGCGAGGTCACCATGCCGCCGCTGTCGCCGCCGAACAGGCCGCTCAAGGGATTGCTTTGCGCGTATGCGGGCGTAATCAGCATGGTTCCTCCGGAACGTCAGGGACGCGCCGGCCTTACAATGAAGGCCCGATTTTGCGCGGGAAATCGGCGCGGACTATAGCTGCCGTTCGCCCAATTGCAATGTACGGCGGCCCTTTCGGCGCGCTTGCGAGGCCTTCGGCGGCCCGTTACAGCATCACCCGCGGTAGCAAAGCCGGTTCCAAGAGATACCTAAGACGATAATTTGAGCGGTTACGCGAATTCAGCATGGCTAAACCCCCACCACCAAAACGACGTAAAACGCCGCCGAAAAGCGCCGGCGGCCGACCGCAAGTTCGATCGTCGCGCGCCGACGACGAAAAGCTGCTGCAGCGGATCGCCGCCGCGCTTGAGCGCTTGGCACCGCCGCGCGACGAGCAGCCCGACTTTTCCGCTGCCGACGCTTTCGCCTGGTATCCGGAAGGGCGAAAACTGGCCGCGGTCCGCCGCATCAATCGCGTCGAGATGTCACTCCTCAAAGGCATCGATCGGGTGCGCGATTTGCTGGTCGAAAATACCGAACGCTTTGCCCGCGGTTTGCCGGCCAACAACGCGCTCCTTTGGGGCGCGCGCGGCATGGGCAAATCGTCGCTGGTGAAGGCGGCGCATGCCGCGGTGAGCGCCGGCCATCCCGCCGCGGGCTTAAAGCTAGTCGAAATTCATCGCGAAGATATCGAGTCGCTGCCGGAGCTGATGGGTCGGCTGCGGCCGGCACGGCAGCGCTTTATCGTGTTCTGCGACGACCTTTCTTTTGAAGCCGAAGATACCTCGTACAAAGCGCTCAAGACGATGCTCGAAGGCGGCATCGAGGGACGGCCGGAAAACGTGATTTTTTACGCCACGTCGAACCGCCGGCATTTGATGGCGCGCGACATGGTCGACAACGAGCGCGCCACCGCCATCAATCCCGGCGAGGCGGTCGAGGAAAAAGTCTCGCTGTCGGATCGGTTCGGGCTATGGCTTGGTTTTCACCGCTGCAGCCAGGACGAATACCTCGCCATGATCGACGCTTATGTGGCGCGCTATCGCATTCCAATTGATGACGCCGAGTTGCGCCGCGAGGCGCTGGAATGGGCAACGACGCGCGGCGCGCGCTCTGGCCGCGTCGCTTGGCAATATGTGCAGGACCTGGCCGGGCGCTTAGGAATCAAGATCAAGGAGAGCTGAGGACCGACGGCGGATAACTCCGTCGTCGGTTCTAACTCGTCTGATCAAGCCCCGTTGAGATATTGCGCGGGATCGACGGGCGTCGAGCCTTTGCGGATTTCAAAGTGAAGCTGCGGCGCGGTGACACTGCCAGTCTGGCCAGACTTGGCGATGGTCTGGCCGCGCTTGATGACATCGCCCTTCTTCACCAGGATTTCGCTGGCATGCGCATAGGCGGTGACAAATCCGTTGCTGTGCCGCAGCAGCACCAGATTGCCGTAACCCTTAAGTTCGTTGCCAGCGTAAGCGACGACACCGTCTTCCGCCGCCTTGACCG
>Ga0070764_10000125_pt1 | contig 25258 bp, 24 predicted proteins | sample HubBroMetageWRM4_FD_67287 | JGI IMG/M metagenome (GOLD analysis project Ga0070764, IMG submission 67287) | Warmed soil microbial communities from the Hubbard Brook experimental Forest, New Hampshire - Hubbard Brook CCASE Soil Metagenome WRM 4 | ecosystem: Environmental > Terrestrial > Soil >... | reverse complement strand
TTCCTCGGACGAGCCGCCAATTTCGCCGATCATGACAATGGCCTCGGTCGCTTTATCGGCCAGAAACATTTCCAGGATTTCGATGAAATCGGTGCCCTTGACCGGATCGCCGCCGATACCGACGGCCGTCGTTTGACCCAAGCCCTCGGCAGTCGTCTGAAATACGGCCTCGTAAGTCAAAGTGCCGGACCGCGAGACAATGCCGACTTTACCGGGCTTGAAAATATTGCCGGGCATGATGCCGATTTTGCATTCGCCGGCGGTCATGACGCCCGGGCAGTTCGGTCCGATCAGCCGCGACTTCGAACCGCAAAGCGCGCGCTTGACCTTGACCATATCGAGCACCGGAATACCCTCGGTGATGCAGACGATGAGCGGGATTTCGGCGTCGATCGCCTCGCAGATCGCGTCGGCTGCGCCCGGCGGCGGCACGTAAATAACGCTGGCGTCGCAGCCGGTCTTATTGCGCGCCTCCGCCACGGTATCGAACACCGGCAGGCCGAGATGGGTCGAGCCGCCTTTTCCCGGCGAGGTGCCGCCGACCATTTTGGTGCCGTAGGCGATCGCCTGTTCGGAATGGAAGGTGCCGTTCTTGCCGGTAAAACCCTGGCAGATCACTTTAGTGTCGCGGTTGATAAGGATCGCCACGGCTCAATGATTCTTTATTTGATGCAGCAACGTGAGGTAAGCGCCCGGAATCTTCACTGACGAAGCGTCGGCGAGAAACAATTCGTCGTCGCTGTATGTCCACGTCGTCACCCGCTGCGCACCGTCGGCCGACCAAGTTTGCCGAAGCGGCGGGCCAAGATTGAGCGCCTTCACCACTTCCTGCCGCAAATCTTCGCCGTCGATGTCCTCGACGCCGATGCCGCAGGAGTCGAGATCGCCTTTGGCACCGCGCGCCTGAGACGCCACCAGCTCATGCCGGCCGTTGGCAAGCGAGACAACCCATGATTTGACGTGGCCCGATTCGCCGGGCTTGGGCGGCGACACCGAATCCTTGCGGACCGGAAGCGCCATAGCCGTTGCCTTAACCTCAAGTGCGGCGAAGTCCGGCGTGGGAAGACAGAAGCTTTGAAAGGAATGGATCAGCTCCGCGGTGCGCTCGCTTGCGCGGGCGGTCGCGACGCAAACCAGCGATACGGCAACGGCGGACACGCGCATCAGCTCAGGTCCCATCCCTCACCGCCTTCACAATCTTGCGCGCCGCGTCATCGAGATCGTCGGCGGAAATGACATTAAGGCCGGATTTTTGAATGATCTCCTTGCCGAGCGCGACATTGGTGCCTTCGAGCCGCACCACGAGCGGCACGCGCAAGCCGACTTCCTTGACCGCGGCAACAACGCCTTCGGCGATCACGTCGCAGCGCATGATGCCGCCGAAAATATTGATCAAAATGCCTTTCACATGCGGATCGGACGTGATGATTTTGAAGGCGGCCGTCACCTTGTCTTTGCTCGCGCCGCCGCCGACGTCGAGAAAGTTTGCCGGGGTCTCGCCGTAGAGCTTGATGATGTCCATGGTGGCCATGGCAAGGCCGGCGCCGTTCACCATGCAGCCGATCGTGCCATCGAGCGCCACGTAGTTCAGATCATAGCGCGAGGCTTCGATTTCCTTGGCATCCTCCTCGGCTGGATCGCGCAAGGCGGCAATGTCGGGATGACGATAAAGCGCGTTGTCGTCAAAGCCCATTTTCGCGTCGAGACAGAGAAGCTTGCCGTCCTTGGTGACAATGAGCGGATTGATTTCGAGAAGGCTCATGTCTTTGGCGAGGAAGGCGTCATAAAGCTTCGGCAGCGCCGTTTCCGCCTGCTTGCCGACCTCGCGGCTCAAACCGAGCGCCTGCGCTACGGCGTGGCTGTGATGCACCATAAAGCCGGTCGCCGGATCGACCGAGAACGAGAGAATTTTCTCCGGATTGGTGCGCGCGACTTCCTCGATCTCCATGCCGCCTTCAGTTGAGGCGACGAACGAAACGCGCGAAGTCGAGCGATCGACCAGCGCCGAGAGATAATATTCGCGGGCGATGTTCGAACCTTCTTCGATGTAGAGGCGATGCACTTGTTTGCCATGCGGGCCGGTCTGATGCGTCACCAGCGTCGATCCGAGCAACCGCTCCGCCTCGCGTTTCACCTCATCGATCGACTTGACCACTTTGACGCCGCCGGCCTTGCCGCGCCCGCCGGCATGGATTTGCGCTTTGACCACCCAAATAGGACCGCCGAGATCCTTCGCCGCCTTGACGGCTTCATCGACGCTCATGGCTGGAATGCCGCGCGGCACCGGTACGCCGAATTCGCGCAGCACCGCCTTCGCCTGGTATTCGTGGATGTTCATGAAAGCTGCTGGCTTTCCGAGGCGGCGACCGTCGCCTCAGCCACGACAAATAGCTCAATTGCCAAGATTCGGAGCGATCTTTTTGCAGGCCTCGACCAGGCCGTACACGGCTTGCACGGATTTTTCGAACATTCCGCGCTCGCTGCCGTTGAGGTCGATTTCGACCACACGCTCAACTCCCTTGCTGCCGATGACGACCGGTACGCCGACATAGAGATCGTTGATACCGTACTCGCCGTTGAGCCAGGCCGCCGCCGGCAGCACGCGTTTTTTGTCGCGCAGATAGCTCTCCGCCATCGCAATCGCCGAACTCGCCGGCGCATAGAACGCCGAGCCGGTCTTGAGTAGGCTGACGATCTCGCCGCCGCCGTTGCGGGTGCGTTCGACGATCGCATCGAGCCGCGCCGCCGTCGTCCAACCCATTTTGACGAGATCGGGCAGTGGAATCCCGGCCACCGCCGAATACCGGGTCAGTGGCACCATGCTATCGCCGTGGCCGCCGAGCACGAAAGCGGTGACGTCTTCGACCGAGACGTTGAATTCGTCGGCGAGAAAGTAGCGGAAGCGCGCCGAGTCGAGCACGCCGGCCATGCCGACGACCATGTGCTTCGGCAGGCCGCAACACTTTTGCAGCGCCCACACCATGGCGTCGAGCGGGTTGGTGATGCAGATGACGAAGGCGGTCGGCGCATATTTCGCGATGCCGGCGCCGACCTGCTCCATCACCTTCAGATTGATGTCGAGGAGGTCGTCGCGGCTCATTCCCGGTTTGCGCGGCACGCCGGCAGTGACGATGCATACCGAAGCGCCCTGGATCGTCTCGTAGGAATTCGTGCCGGTAAAGCGGGTATCAAAGCCTTCGACTGGCGAGGATTCGATCAGATCGAGCGATTTTCCCTGCGGAATGCCCTCGGCGACGTCAAAGAGAACGACATCGCCGAGCTCCTTGAGGCCGATCAGATGGGCCAGCGTGCCGCCGATTTGCCCGGCACCAATCAATGCGATTTTATTACGCGCCATCGTGGAAAAATCCTTGATGCAAACTCGCCCGGCCGCCGCGGTGATTAACCTTTTCGGGCAGCGCATTCAAGCCGCCGCCGCGCACCGCAGCCATCGCCGGAACCGGATGCAGGGCCCGGACTTTCATCCTCGGGCTGAGGCGGCCTTTCGGCTGCACCGAGTAATGACATGACGAGCCGCCGCTCGCCGCTGATTGCCAAACTGTCACGAGTGCTGGGACCGGGGCTCTTAACCGGCGCGGCCGACGACGATCCAAGCGGAATTGCTACCTATTCGCAGAGCGGCGCCCAGCTTGGCTACACGCTGTGCTGGACCATGTTTCTCACCACGCCGTTCATGGTCGCCATCCAGATCGTGAGCGCGCGCATCGGCTCGGTCACCGGGCGGGGTCTAGCGGCCAATCTGGGCGCCGTGCTGCCGCGCCCGCTGCTATTTGCAATCATTGCGCTGTTGACCGCCGCCAACGTGGTCAACATCGCCGCCGACATCGCGGCCATGGCGGCGGCGATGCAACTTCTCGTCGGCGGCCCGGCGCCCGTCTACGCGCTGTGTTTCGGAATTATCTGCCTCTCGGCACAGATCGCGATCCCCTATCGGCCCTACGCCCAGTACATGAAAATCCTGACGCTGGTCCTGTTCGCTTACGTTGCCACCGCGCTGGTCGTGCATGTGCCCTGGAACGAGGTCCTGCTGGCGACGCTCCTCCCGCATCTGCCGTGGAATCGGGATGCCATCTTGATGCTGGTTGCCGTTCTCGGCACCACGATCAGCCCCTATCTGTTCTTCTGGCAAGCCTCGCTGGAAGTCGAGGAGCGCCGGATCAAGGAAAGACGGAAGGCGGCGCCGCTTAAGAATGACGACGCCTCGGCGCGCCGGCGGTTTGGCCCGATCGTGCTCGACACCTGGGCCGGCATGGTGCTGTCCAACGTCATCGGCTTCTTCATCATCGTCGCCACCGCGGCGACGCTGCATGCGCACGGCACGACGACAATCGATACCGCGGCAGCAGCGGCCGAAGCGCTGCGGCCATTGGCCGGAGAGCTTGCATTCTTGTTGTTCGCAGTCGGCATTATCGGCACCGGCCTCCTGGCGATTCCAGCACTCGCCGGCTCGGCCGCTTATGCCGTCGCCGAAGCTTTCGGGTGGAAGAACAGCTTAGGCCTCGCGCCGTGGCGGGCGCAGGGCTTCTACGTGATCATCGCTGCGGCGACCTTGATCGGCTCTGTCGGTGCGCTTCTCCCGATCAATCCGATCCGGATGCTGGTATGGAGCGCCGTGTTCAACGGCATCGTCGCCGTCCCGCTGATGGCCGGCATGATGGTGGTGGTGACGCGCCGCAAGATCATGGGGAATTTCGCCGCCTCCCGGCTCCTGGCCGCTTTCGGGTGGCTTGCGACGGTATTCATGGGCGCGGTCGTCGCGGCGTTCTTCGTCGCATCGGTTGTCGGTTAGGCGCGATCAGGTTTCGACGATCCCAGTCGACGCGCCTGAAACTTGTCCATGCGCCGCACCGTGCGGCCGGGCCAAATAATCCTGCGAGCGCATCTCGATGAGCCGCGAGGCGGTGCGGTGGAATTCCTGCGCTTCGAAGCCTTCGTCGCCGCGATAGAGGCCGTCGGGCTCAGCTTCGGCCGACGCGATGAGCTTCACATTGAGGTCGTACAGCGTGTCGATGAGGATAATAAAGCGTTTGGCGGCGTTACGGGTCTCCAATGTCATCACCGGAACGTGGTCGAGGATGATGGTGTGATATTCACGCGCGATCCGCAGATAGTCGGCGGCACCAAGCGGTTGTTCGCAAAGGTCGGAAAACGAGAAGCGCGCCACTCCCATGGCGGCGCGCGGCACGTGCACCGACCGTCCTTTGAGCGGCAGCGCTTGCGGCTCGCCGTTGCGTCCTCGGGTCAGCTGGCGCCATGCGCGATCGAGCGCCGCATCGGCCGCCGCATCGGCCGGGACATACCACACGTGCATGCCGGCAAGTTTCTCCAGACGAAAGTCAGCCCGCGAGGAAAGCCGGACCACTTCGGTGTTGTCTTCGAGCATGCGGATGAAGGGCAGAAACAAGGCGCGGTTCAAGCCGTCCTTGTAAAGCTCCGCGGGCTCGACGTTCGAAGTGGCGACCAGCACGACCCCGCGCGCGAATAATTGCGCGAACAACCGGCCGAGGATCATGGCATCGGCGATGTCGGTCACATGAAATTCGTCGAAGCAAAGAAGCCACGCCTCCTTGGCGAGGTCCGCCGCGGCAAGCTCGATCGGATCGGCGCCGGGATGTTCCCCGAGCTTCATTTTCTGGCGAAGCTCGTGAATGCGCTCGTGCACGTCGAGCATGAATTCGTGAAAATGAGCGCGCCGCTTGCGTAGCACCGGGCTCGCCGCAAAGAACAAATCCATGAGCATAGTTTTGCCGCGGCCGACATCGCCGTAGATATAGAGGCCCTTGATTCGCGTCTGCCGTTTTTCGCGGCTGCCGAACATCCATCCAAGCGACGATGATTTCCGCGCCAGGCGGTGTTCGGCAATCTCAACCTCAAGTCTCGCGAGCTTGTCGACGACGGCAAGTTGCGCGGAGTCGGGCTCGATCAGGCCGCCGGCCACGCCGGCGGCGTATCGCGCTTTTATTGAGCTCGCCATGCTGCTGTTAACCGGTGCGGGCAAAACGTGGCAGGAACGCGGTTCTTTAACCGTAGTGCACTAGTGGTCCGATTCTAACATTCGCATCCCGGTTCGGCTGGCTAATCATGCGAATGTTAGAATCAAAGGACCATTAGCGTATATAAGTGCCAGTGGAGCTTTGGATTTGACATTCGCTTCGCGAGTTTGCCGCGCGGTAGGTAGCGAATGTCAAATCCGCTCCACTCGGTGTGCCAACACGTAGTCGCCAAACCGTCAAATACGCCAGTTATTAGGCATGCGCGTACCGAATGCGCCCATGATGCTCAATACTTCGCCTTGTCTAACTTCGGCGACAACCAACATATAGAACAAGTCGCAGCGAACTAGATTCTTGGCGTGCTAAACGACATTCGCCCGGGCTAGCGCTGAGGTGGAGGACGCGGACAAGGGATTTTTCGACGACAACGTCAGGAGACCCTTGGAATGCAGGACCTTCTACCCGCAGGCGGCGTGATCCGTAAATTGTGGATCGGAGAAGCCGACAAATACCGCGACCATTTGTTACGGCTCGATCCGGAAAGCCGGCACAGCCGCTTCGGCGGCGGAGTGGCCGACGATTTCATCCGCAATTACGTCGATCTGACGATCTCGCTTGAGGCGGTCGTTCACGGCTTCTTTGTCGACGGCGTCATGCGCGGCGCCGCTGAGTTGCGGCAACTGGGCAATCATTCTCCGGGTCAAGCCGAGGCGGCCATAAGCGTCGAAAAGCCGTGGCAAAGTCACGGCGTCGGATCGGGACTTTTGCGGCGTACGTTGCTCGCGGCGCGAAACCGCGGCTTCCGCCACCTGCACATGGCTTGCCTGGCAGACAATCGGCGCATGCAGCAACTGGCCCGCAAGTTTGCCGCCGAGCTGTCGTTCGATTTCGGCAGCGTAGTCGGCGAAGTCGAATCGATGCGGGCAAATCCGTTATCGGTGATGCAGGAGTTGATCGCCGATCATCACGGCTTCGCCACCGCGATCCTCGATTTGCAGTCCCGCATGCTGCGCGCGTAGACCCCGACATTATCGAAGACTGTGATGCGTGCTGGCTTTAGTAGCTCGGCGCCAGCCGCAGCTCGGGCGCCGTGAGCGGATAATCGGCCTCGACGACGTAAGGGCCGCCGCCGACCGACGAACGCGACGAGAACAGCACGAACCGCGACACTTGGAACGACGCAGAGCGATAGTGTGCGCGCATTGCCAGATAATCGGCAACGTCGCGGCTCGATGAATCGCGAAGCCGCGCCAACGTGACGTGCGGAATATATTTGCGGCCTTCGGGTTCAAGTCCGATCCGCTGCAACAGCCGCTCGTGTTCGGCTTGCAACTCGAGCAACGGCGCAATCGGTGTTGCTGTCGCGACCACGGCACGAGGCTTTCGCCCCCCGAATGAGGTAAGACCGTCCAGACGCAACTCGAACGGCCGGCGCTGCACACGTCCGAGCAGGCCTGCGATATCGCGCGCGAGCGCATCGTCGATGTCGCCGATGAAGCGCAGTGTCAGATGATAGTTGTCAGGATCGATCCAGCGCGCCCCAGGCATGCCGCCTCGCATGATGGCCAGCGAGTCGCCGACGTGCCGCGGGATTTCCAGAGCCGTGAAAAGACGGGGCATAAAACAACGCTCCCAAATCTAAGAGCGAATCGCGGCGCCGCCACAGCATGCGAGGAACGCGGCATTAGCGCAACCCTCAGGGCGAACCGGATTTCCGCGCTTCGGCGACTAGCGCTTCTACGTCGGGCAAAATGCGGGCGACAATAACGTCAACGCCTGCGGCATTTGGGTGCAGGCCATCATTCTGCAAAAGCTTCGGATCGGCCGCCACGCCGTCAAGAAAGAACGGATAAAGCGCAACGCTGAAGGCGGCGGCAAGTTCGGGGTAAATACCTTCAAAGGATTTTGCATAATCGCCCCCGAGATTCGGCGCCGAACGCATGCCGCAAAGCAGAACGCGGATGTGCCGTTCGGACAAGCGTCGCAAAATCGTCATCAGCGCCTCGCGCGTCACGTGCGGGTTTAATCCGCGCAGCATGTCGTTGGCGCCGAGTTCGAGGATGACGGCGTCCGTGCCGCTCGGTACCGACCAGTCGAGCCGAGCCAGCCCGTCAGAGGCGGTATTCCCGGAAACGCCGGCATTGATGATCTCTGCGGCATCGCCCTTGGCGGCAAGCGCGGCTTGTAAGCGCGGCGCAAATCCCTGGCTGACCGGCAAGCCGAGACCTGCCGTCAGCGAATCCCCGAGCGCCACGATTTTCACCGGCACTGCCGGCCCGGCATGCAGGACGATCATCCATAACGCCAACGCCAGCGTTGCAATCGCGGCCGTCGCGATGTGGCGCAGGCCTCTTTCATACCCATATGAGCGGCGGTTACTCGACGCCGCAGGACGCCGTTCAGCCTCTGACATGAATGACACTTCGGGGCATCCTCTGGTCGGCGACGCCGTCGCGCTTTCCGCGGTTAATCTCTCGCTCGGCAGCGGCGCCAATCGCGTTCATATCCTCAAAGATATCGCCCTGAATATAGGCCGCGGCGAAGCGGTGAGCCTGCTCGGCCCATCGGGCTCCGGCAAATCAACGCTACTCATGGTTATGGCGGGACTAGAGCGGCCCGATAATGGCTCGGTCCTGGTTGCCGGAGCAGACCTCGGCCGACTCAACGAAGACGCACTTGCGCGCTTTCGCGGCGCCAATATCGGCATCGTGTTCCAGGCCTTCCATCTCATTCCGACCATGACGGCGCTGGAGAATGTCGCGGTGCCGCTCGAACTGTCCGGCACTCGCGATGCTTTCTCACGCGCCGAACGCGAGCTCGCGGCGGTGGGATTGAGCGATCGAGTCGATCATTATCCGGCGCAATTGTCCGGCGGCGAGCAGCAGCGCGTCGCCATCGCGCGTGCGCTCGCACCCAATCCGGCGATTCTCGTCGCCGACGAGCCGACCGGCAATCTCGACGAAACGACCGGTCAGCACATCATCGAGCTTCTGTTCCGCGGCAAAGAGCAGCACCGCACCACGCTCGTGCTGGTCACTCACGACGCCGCATTGGCCACCCGCTGCGACCGGGTGCTGCACATGCATTCCGGACGACTCGCCGCTTCGCCGCCACAGGCTCGCGCCGAACAAACAACGAAGCACATATGACGACGGTCGCAGCGCGCTTTGCCTGGCGGGAGGTCCGCGGCGGTTTGCGCGGCTTCGGTGTGTTCATCGCCTGCATTGCGCTCGGCGTCTTGGCGATTGCCGGGGTGGGTTCGTTGTCAGCGGCTCTCTCCGACGGACTAGCGCAATCAGGCGCCTTACTGCTCGGCGGCGATGTCGCGTTTACGCTTCCGCTGCGTGAAGCCGATAATCCCGAGCGCGCTTTCCTCGCCGCCCATGGCACGGTGTCAGAGATCGCCGTGCTTCCGACCATGGCGCATGCCGGCGACGGCAAGTCGGCGCTGATCGAGGCCAAGGCCGTAGATGGCGCCTATCCGCTGGTTGGGACGGTCAAGACCGACCCGGACATGACGCCTTCCGCGCTGTTCGCGCGCAACGGTGACGTTTTCGGCGCCGCCGCCGATCCGTCGCTCTTGGCGCGGCTGCAACTCAAAGTCGGCGACCGGATCGGTATCGGCAACGCTACGCTTGAGCTCCGCGCAGCGTTGATCGGCGAACCTGACAAGCTCGGTGGCGGCATCGGCTTTGGACCGCGCGTTCTAATCAGCGAAGAAGCGTTGCGCGCAAGCGGGCTTATCCAACCCGGAAGCCTGGTGCGCTGGCGCTATCGATTGCGTTTGCCGGCCGGCCACGCCGACGACGGCGCGCTCGCCGCAATCGAGAAGCAGGCGGTCGGGGAATTCCCGAATGCCGGCTGGGACATTCGCACGCGCAAAAATGTCTCGCCGCAGCTCGAACGCAACGTCGAACGTTTCAGCCAATTTCTGGCGCTCATCGGCTTCGCCGTCCTCTTGGTCGGCGGCATCGGCGTCGCCAACGCGGTCGCAGCGCATCTCGCGCGCAAGCGCCAGACGATTGCGACAATGAAAACGCTCGGCGCATCCGGTAGCACCGTGGTCGCCGTCTATTCCTGGCAGATCATGCTCATTGCGCTATTCGCAGCTTGCATCGGCGCGGCGTTTGGCGCGGCTTTGCCCTTCATCGCCGTTTGGCTGTTCGGCGCATTGCTGCCCTTCCCGGTAGCGCCAGTGGTTCACCTCGATGTGCTGGCGCTGTCGGTTGCCTACGGCCTTCTGATCGCCTTTGCGTTCGCGCTGTGGCCGTTGGGACGGGCGCACGATACCCCGGTGTCGACGCTATTCCGCGGTGCGATCGGCCTCGAACCGTCATGGCCGCGGCGCCGTTATCTGATCGCCGCCACGCTCGCCGTCGCGGCGGTCGTGGGGCTCGCGATTTGCTTCGGCTACGACCGGCGCGTGACCACGATTTTCGCGGTGTCGGCTGCGGGTCTGTTTGTAATTTTGCGGCTTGTCGCCGGAGCGATCATGGCGGGCGCCCGGCGCATGCCGCGTTTGCATTCGATGCTGCTGCGGCTCGCGGTCGCCAACATCCATCGTCCCGGCGCCGTGACCGCGAGCATCGTGGTTTCGCTCGGCATCGGTTTCTCTTTGCTGGTGACGGTTGTCGAAATCGAAGGCAATTTGCATCGCGCGCTCACCGCGGCGCTGCCGGAGCACGCACCGTCGTTTTTCTTCGTCGATATTCCATCAGCAGAAGTTCAACGCTTCGACGCCGTGGTGCACCAACAAGCGCCGAACGCCACCCTCGACCGGGCGCCGATGCTGCGGGGGCGGATCGTCGAAGCCCGCGGCGTCAACGCCGAAGATCTTAAACCCGGAGAGAACTCGGCTTGGGTGCTGCGCGGCGACCGAGGCATCACCTACGCTGGCGCGCTGCCGGCGGGCTCGCGGTTGGTGGCCGGAAGCTGGTGGCAGGCGGATTATTCCGGCGCGCCACTTGTTTCGATCGAAGAGAAAACCGCGAAGGATTTGGGCTTAAAGCTTGGCGATACGATCACCGTCAACGTGCTAGGCCGTAACGTGATGGCGCGCATCGCCAACCTTCGGGCGGTCGATTGGGAAAGCCTGGGGATCAATTTCGTTCTAGTCTTCTCACCCGGGACGTTTGCCGGGGCGCCGCACACCGATATCGCCACACTCACATTCGCCGACGGCGGCTCGCCGCCAGAGGAAGCCGCCGTCGTCAAGGCGGTCGCGGATGCATTTCCCGCGGTGTCCGCCGTGAGCGTCAAAGACGCGCTCGATGCGGTGGATCGGATCGTCGGCAATTTGGCTTCGGGCCTGCGCGGCGCCAGCTTGTTGACGCTTGTTGCCGCCGCCTTGGTGCTGGGTGGCGCACTGGCCGCGAGCCACCGCTCTAGGCTCTACGACGCTGTGGTGCTGCGGACATTGGGCGCGACACGCGGGCAGCTTCTCGCCGCCTACGCCATGGAGTTTCTGCTCGTCGGGCTGGCTTCAGTATTGTTCGGCCTGGCAGCGGGCTCGCTCACCGCGGGCCTTGTTGTGTCCAGACTATTCGACTTTCCATTCTTGTTTTTGGCGGGGCGAGCCGTGCTCGCGGCGTGCGCAGCGCTCATCGTGGTGGTCGGTCTAGGGTTGTTCGGAACGGTACAGGTACTTGGCCGCAAGCCCATGGAGGTACTTAGGAATTTGTAACATCCCGATATTTATGAAAGATCTGTAACGCGCCGCAATTAACGCGGCCATCCTCTAGCGCGCATCCGTCTTTGCCATTAGATTCCTTTCAACTTCGCGTCCGGCTTTTCCGGACGCCACCGGCCCGGCACTGCCGGGACAACGCACAGGGGTAACTTCCATGTCGGACTTCGACCGGAATATCGCGACCGCCCGGACGGGCTATCGCACCGATCAGGTTGCGATCGATGCGGGTCTGCGCGCGTATATGATCCGGGTCTACAATTACATGACTGCGGGCGTTGCGCTGACCGGAGTGGTCGCGTGGTTCGCCTACCAAGCCGCTGGCGGCGATTCGATCCATATTGCCGGCCATTCGATCACCGGCTTGACCGCCTTCGGCCAAGCGATCTTCGGCAGCCCGCTGATGTGGCTGTTCGTTCTCGCGCCGCTCGGTCTCGTCATGCTGCTCAGCTTTGGCATCAACCGGCTGTCGGCCGGCACCGCGCTCACGCTGTTCTTCGTCTATGCGGGCTTGCTCGGCTTGTCGCTTGCTTCGATATTCCTGGTTTATACCGGAGCGTCGATCACGCGAGTGTTTTTCATCTCGGCGGCGACGTTCGGGGCGATGAGCCTCTACGGTTACACGACCAAGCGCGACCTGACCGCCATCGGCTCGTTCTTGTTCATGGGTTTGATCGGCATAGTCATCGCAAGCCTGGTGAACATCTTCCTGCAATCGAGCGGACTCTACTGGGTTATCTCGGTGCTCGGCGTGATCATCTTCGTCGGCTTGACCGCCTACGACACCCAAAGCATCAAAGAGATGTATAGCCCGATGGATGACGGCACCATCGCCGGCCGCAAGGCGGTGATGGGAGCGCTCCGGCTTTATCTCGACTTCATCAACCTGTTCCTCATGTTGCTGCGCCTGTTCGGCGACCGCCGCTAAGGAACACGAATGAGCATGGCGCCCCGGAGCGATTTTCCGGGGCGCTTTGTTTTTGTCGGCCGCTAGCGATGAACGAGCCTCGTATCAGGCCGTCGGTTCCTGGGGACATCGCCGCCATCACCCGTATCTACGGCGATGCCGTGCGGGAAGGCACCGCAACCTTCGAAATCGAACCGCCGGATGAGGCCGAAATGGCGCGGCGCCACGGCGCGCTGCTGGCTGACGGCTTTCCCTATCTCGTCGTCGAGCACGCGAGCGCGATCGCGGGCTATGCCCATGCCGGCCATTACCACGTCCGGCCCGCCTACCATTGGACGTTGGAGAATTCGATTTATGTGGCGCCGCAATTTCAGCGGCTTGGATTGGGCCGGTTGTTGATGCGCCGGCTTCTCGCCGAGGCCGAGACGCGCGGCTTCCGCCAGATGCTGGCCATCATCGGCGATCAAACAAACATTGCGTCCATCGCTTTGCATGCGTCGTTCGGCTTCCGCCGCATCGGCACGCTGCAATCGGTCGGTTTCAAGCATGGCCGCTGGCTCGATGTCGTACTGATGCAGCGCCCGCTTGGCGACGCTAATTCAATTCCGCCCTGAACCTTGGGTGTCGGCTTCGCGCTGTTGTACCGGCGCTGCGCGCAACAACAACAGCGCGGCGAACGCCGCGAGACAAAGCGCTGACGATACGGCAATCACCGCCGGCCCGATCGCGTTCAGCATCAGTCCGAAGAGCAGCGGGGCCAGCGCTTGCGCGGCCCGCGATGGCGCACCGAGCAAACCGGTGCGTTCGCCGTAACCGTGCGGACCGAACACGGCGAGCGGCACCGTGCCGCGCGCGATGGTCATGAGCCCATTGCCGGCACCATAGAGGATCGTGAAGGGAAGGACGGCGGCGGGACCGAACACGGCGAAAATTGCCGCTCCGAGCGGATGCAGCAGCGCGGCGACCCGTGCCGAAACCAGCGGGTGTACGTTGCGCAGCAAGACGAACTCGACCAGGCGCGCCGCCACCTGCGCCGGTCCGACCAGCGCTGCCGCGGCAATTGCCTCGACGTGGCTGGCGCCGGCACGCTCCAATAATCCGGGCAGATGCGCGGCCATCGATCCGGTAACAAACCATGCGGCGGCAAACACGAACGCGAGCAGAAACATTTCCCGGTAAGGCTTCCAGCCGATCGATCGCGCGGCGGCGTGAATGTGGTGGACCGCGCGCACGGTCTTCGGCAACAGCGCGTTGAGCGGCAAGCCGAGCAAGAGATTAAGCGCCGCCCACACCAGCAGCGTTTCCCGCCAGCCCAGCGCGTCATTAAGCACCGTCGTCACCGGCCAGCTTACGGTCGAGGCGAATCCGGCAATCAGCGTAATACCTGTTATCGGGCCGCGCGCGTTGTGACCGTAGATGGCCGCCAACGCCGCGAAACCGGCGTCGTAGAGGCCGAGCGCCATGCCGATGCCGAGAACCGCCCAGCCGATCGCAAGCAATGCCACGCCATTGGCGACCGCAAGCAAAACTAAGCCCGTCGCCAGCACGACATTCGAGAGCATCAACACCCCGCGTCCGCCGCGACGGTCGATCACTCGCCCGACCGCCGGGCCGGCGAAGGCAGTGATCAGCAGCGCGCCGGAAAACGCGGCGAAAACCCAGGAGCTCGGAACCCCAATAGCCGAGCCGATCGAACTGGCGAGTATCGCGGGTAAATAATAGCTCGACGCCCAGGCCAGGGTCTGCGTGATGCCAAGTGTGACGACCACGACGCGGCGCGAAGACGTTACGGGTGTGATCTCACTATGCTGGGGCAAGTGCCCTCGTCTTTATCGTGCGCGGCACTGCGGCGCCGTCGGCCCGCCTGACATATGGACCGGAAGCCGTCCCGAGCAAAAAAGCCCTAGCCCGCAACCACGTGTAACGAACGGTCGAGCGCAGCCAACACGCGGTCGAGTTCGCGGCCACGCCTAAGGATATGGCCGGTCGCAGAAATGACGCTGTAGGCGCCCTGCTTACGCTCCAGACGCGGATTTTTCTCGATACGGTAGAGGGGGAATTCACTGGCGCGGCGGAAAACCGAAAACACCGCGCGATCGCGTAAGAAATCGATGGAGTAATCCCGCCACTCGCCAGCGGCGACCTTGCGGCCATAGAGGCCGAGAATGCGATTTAGCTCACGGCGGCTGAAAGTGACCACGCTCGCGGGGACCGGTGAACGCACCTCGCCCCCGCGCCACGCGCTGGGCTCTATCTCGCCGAAGTCCATACGGCGCCTCCCTGGCAAACTAAGCTTCACGGAGACTTCATGATCGCGCCGGGCGCGGGTCTCGGCAAGGCCCTGCCAGGATTATCTCGGGCGGCCCCAACCGCGGCCGACCATCGAGAAAGAGTCAGCGATCGAGCGTAAGTCCGCGTGGGTGCGACACTTTTGACCAGCCGAATCACGGTTTCGTTAGTCGGATCATAATGCAGCCCCATTTCCGTCAATCAGGCGCCAAGCTGGATTGCGATGTCTGTCGCGTTGCCTCAAGGCCCGGTCTGGACTGCATTTCGGATTCCTCAGCCCCCCAGCCCCCCGGGGTGCGGACCGACCGGGCCAGAGGTCAACACTGAATATCAGTTTGTAGCGTTTTCAGTTTGTAGTTGTTGCGTGGGCCGGCCGATCGCCGGCCTTTTTTATTGCGTCGGCTATAGCGTTAAGCGCACCGGGCGACGAACACCGAATCAATCGGCGTAAAGCTGCACGATGACAAAGGCTTCCCCGCTCGTTTTGGGATCAATGCGCTTCGACGGCTGACGCCAACGGCGCGAGCGGCGCCAACGCAGCGCCGAGAATGGGACCCGGCTTTTCGCGCGTTCCTTGCTGCACCAGAACCACGGCTTCATCGCTATCGTCGGCAACGATTTCAGAAAGCGGCACGCTCCAGGTCAAATCGGCTCCGCTGAAATCGCCAAGCTTGAGCCAGTGACGCACAACGTTGTGGTAGGTGATGGTACGCCCGTGGTTCTCGCCACGGCCGATCTCGACCGCCACCGACTTTTCCAGCGGACAGAGCCAGACCTCGCCGCCGGTATGGTCTTTGCCGCCGGCGATTTTGACGTCCAAATTCTGGCCGCCGAGCGACAGCAAAACCGGGACCGACATAATCGCCGAATTACGGTCGGTCTGCACAATGGCGCGCTCGATAGCCGCATGGTCGCTGCCGACCACATGCGTTGCGCCGTTGACGACAATTTGCGGCGTGTAGACTTGCCGATCGCCGCGGACGCGCGCATAGGCGCGCTGCCGGGCCGAGTGCGACGGATCCGCCAAAGTGTCCTTCCAGCCCAAATAATCCCAGTAATCGATCGGGACGCTCAGCACGACGAGGGAAGGATCGGCCGCCAATTCACCCAAAAGCTTGTCGGCCGCGGGACACGACGAGCAACCTTGGCTGGTGAACAACTCAAGCAACCCGCGGGGTCCGCCGGCGCTCGCCGAAGCGCAGCCTGCGAGCACCATGACCGTGACAAGAGATGCCGACGTGAAGCGGCAACGCACCATTCTACCCTCGACGCTTTTGCCTTCACTGCCCCGCAGGCCCTAACCTCTTGATATCGGCCGCCGCCCTCACCTGCTACTCAATTCGCAGTGACTGCGGTCACGCAATCGTTTTGGAACTTCTCCGTCCGGCGCCGGCGCATCAAGCGGCAAGATGCCGGAGGACGTACCGCAAGATGCCGCCGTTGCGGTAGTATTCGAGCTCGTCCACGGTATCAATCCGGCAGATCAGCGGTACGCGCTTAAGGCCGCCGTCGGCGGCGACAATCTCGGCGATGAGCCGCTGACGGGGTTTCAGGTCGCTGTGCAAGCCGCGGAGGGTAACTTGCTCGTCGCCCTTGAGCCCGAGTGTCTGCCATGACGTGCCTTCCTCGAATACCAGCGGCACCACGCCCATGCCGATCAGATTCGAGCGATGAATGCGTTCGAACGACTGTGCGATCACCGCGTGCACGCCGAGCAGGATGGTGCCCTTGGCGGCCCAATCGCGGGATGAGCCGGTGCCGTACTCTTTGCCGGCGAATATCACCAGCGGCACGCGGTCGGTTTTGTAACGCATCGCCGCGTCGTAAATGGTCATGCGCTCGCGCGAGGGATAGTGAATGGTGTAGCCACCTTCGATCCCCGGGACCATTTGGTTCTTGAGCCGAATATTGGCGAAGGTCCCGCGCATCATCACCTCGTGATTGCCGCGGCGGGTGCCATATTGATTGAAATCGACCGGCTTGACCTTGTGGTCGATCAGGTATTTGCCGGCGGGCGAGTCCGCTTTGATCGATCCCGCGGGCGAGATGTGGTCGGTGGTGATTGAATCGAGGAATAGCCCGAGGACGCGCGCATCGATGATGTCGCTCGGCGCGTCAGCGCGGCGCGGCATGCCGGCAAAGTACGGCGGATTTTGCACGTAGGTCGATTTGGGATCCCAGGGGAAGGTCAGCGCACCTTGCACGCTGATCTTGCGCCAATGCGCGTCGCCTTTGAAGACGTCGCCATATTTGCGCGTGAACATCGCTTTGTTGATGTTCTTGCGGACAAAGGACTCGATCTCGCGGCTCGATGGCCAGATGTCGCGCAGGTAAACCTTGCGGCCCTTCTGATCGGTGCCGAGCGGCGCCTTGGCGATATCGACTTGCATGGAGCCGGCAATCGCGTAAGCGACCACCAGCGGCGGCGACGCGAGATAATTAGCGCGCACGTCGGCGTTGACGCGGCCTTCGAAATTGCGGTTACCGGACAACACCGCCGCGGCGACGAGATCGTTGTCGTTGATGGCTTTTGAAATTTCCGGCGGCAGCGGGCCCGAATTGCCGATGCAGGTGGTGCAGCCGAACCCGACGAGGTTGAAGCCGAGCTTGTCCAGATCCTTCTGCAAGCCGGATTTATTCAAATACTCGCCGACCACCTGCGAGCCCGGCGCCAGCGAGGTTTTTACCCACGGCTTAACGTTGAGGCCGCGCGCGATCGCTTTGCGGGCCAAAAGTCCGGCCGCGATCATCACGCTCGGATTCGAGGTGTTGGTGCATGACGTGATCGCGGCAATCACCACGTCGCCATGACCGAGTGTTTCCTTGCGGCCCTCGACCGCGACGCGTTTGTCGATTTCAGAAGCCTTGCCGAATTCGGTATCCATGGACTTGGCGAAACCGGTTTTGACCTCTTTTAGTGGCACGCGGTCTTGCGGACGCTTCGGTCCGGCAAGCGAGGGTTCGACCGAGCCAAGTTCGAGCTTCAAAACCTCGGTGAAGACCGGATCGGCCGTCGTTTTGGTGTGGTACATGCCCTGGGCTTTGGCATAAGCGAGCACCAGCGCGACGGTGTCCGGACGCCGTCCGGTTTCGCGCAAATAGCGGATGGTGTCGTCATCGATCGGAAAGAAACCGCAGGTGGCGCCGTATTCCGGCGACATGTTGCCGAGTGTCGCCCGGTCAGCGATGGAAAGGCTCGCCAGACCAGGACCGAAATACTCCACGAATTTGCCGACCACGCCGCGCTTGCGCAGCATTTGCGTGACGGTGAGCACCAGATCGGTCGCAGTCACGCCTTCCTTGAGCTTGCCGTTAAAGCGCACCCCGATCACTTCCGGCAGCACCATCGAATAAGGTTGGCCGAGCATCGCGGCTTCGGCTTCGATGCCGCCGACGCCCCAACCGAGCACGGAAAGTCCATTCACCATGGTGGTGTGTGAATCGGTGCCGACCAGCGTATCCGGATAGGCGAGCTCGCTGGCCACGGTCTTGTCGGCGAATTTGATCTTGGCCTTGCTGGTCCAAACGGTTTGCGAGAGGTATTCAAGATTGACTTGGTGGCAGATGCCGGTGCCAGGCGGCACCACGCGGAAGTCCTCAAACGATCGCTGCGCCCATTTGAGAAACCGGTAGCGTTCCTGATTTTGTTTGTATTCCTCGTCGACGTTCTTTTTGAAAGCGCCGTTGCTGCCGAAGAAATTCACCACCACCGAATGATCGATGACCAGGTCGACGGGCACCAGCGGATTGATTTTCTTCGGATCGCCGCCCAGCATTTTCATGGCGTCGCGCATGGCGGCGAGATCGACGACGGCGGGCACGCCGGTGAAATCCTGCATCAGCACGCGCGCCGGGCGAAACGCCAGTTCGCGCTCGGAGGTTTTGGTTTTGAGCCACTGCGCGACGGCCTGGATGTCTTCCTTGGTGACCGAACGGCCGTCCTCGTTGCGCAGCAAATTCTCCAGCAGCACTTTGAGCGAAAAGGGCAGCCGGGAAATTCCCTTCAACCCATTCTTTTCCGCCGCTGGCAGGCTGTAATAGGCATAGGTCCTGGAGCCGACTTTAAGCGGCCGCAGGCATTTGAAACTGTCGAGGGAGGCCATGACTATTTTCCCATCCCGCCGGGGCGCCCGCCGGGCAATGTGCGGGTCAATTCTTGCTGAAAACGCGTCTGAAGACCGCTGGCGGGTGAGACAAGGCGTCAACAATTCGTCGTAGTTCGTCTCGCGGTTTATAAGGTCTTTTTTAGAATAGTACCAGTGTCCCGAACCGCCACCCCAGACCGGTAACGCGATGCGGATATGCCAAAAAGACGAGATTGTCGGTGGCCGGCTAGGCCACCGGGGAACACCGCAGCCGAACCCGCAACTGGACCGAAGCGATGCGCCTTTCCGGCACTGATCTGACCTGCCGGCGCGGCGGTCGCGAGATTTTCGCGGGCCTCAATTTTGCGGTCTCGGCCGGCGAAGCCTTGATGGTCAGCGGCCGCAACGGTGCGGGAAAGTCATCGCTGTTGAGGATGTTGGCCGGGCTGCTCCATGTCACCCACGGCAAGCTCGATTTAGCCGACGGCGACCCCGATTTGGCCATTGGTGAACAGGCCCACTATTTGGGCCATCAGGACGCGCTAAAGCCATCACTGTCGGTCGCCGAAAACCTCGAGTTCTGGGTAGGCTTTCTCGGTCCGGCCATAGCGAGCCGAGGGGACGCGCTGGCGGCCGTCGGCCTGGACACCATTGCCGATCTGCCCGCCGGCTATCTGTCCGCCGGCCAAAGACGCCGCCTGTCTTTGGCGAGATTATTGGCGGTGAAACGTCCGATATGGCTGCTCGATGAGCCAGCCAGCACGCTCGATGCGGCAGGACAGCGCCGTCTGCGCGATTTCATGCGGGCGCATCTCGTCGCCGGCGGCCTTATCGTCGCAGCGACGCACGCGTCGCTCGGCATCGACGGCGCACAAGAACTGCTGCTCGATCAGCTATCGCCGGCTTTTGCCCAAGCTACGGGGTCGTTCGGCGATGGCGAGGCTTTGGGACCGGTATGACGGCGCTCTCCGCCATATTCATTCGCGACATGCGTCTTGCCATCCGCGTCGGTGGCGGCGCGTTGATGGGCGTTCTCTTCTTCCTGGTGGTCATCACGCTCGTGCCCTTTGCGATCGGGCCGGACTTGGCGCTGCTCAATCGCATCGGCCCCGCAATCCTCTGGATTGCAGCGCTGCTGGCAAGTCTGCTCACGCTTGATCGTTTGTTCGCCACCGATCACGAGGACGGGTCGCTCGACTTGATTCTCACGAGCCGCGCGCCGCTCGAGCTCGTGGTATTGGCCAAAGGATGCGCCCATTGGGTGACGACCGCACTGCCGCTCGTTGTCGTCGCGCCGTTCGTCGGCATTTTCCTCAATCTCGGCGGCCGCGCCGGCGCGGCTACCGTGCTGACGCTTCTGGTCGGCACTCCGGCGCTGACCTTCATCGGCATCATCGGCGCGGCTATCTCAGTGACTTTGCGGCGCGGTGGACTCTTACTGGCCGTGCTGGTTTTGCCGCTGACGGTGCCGATCCTCATTTTTGGTGTCGCCGCCGCCAACGCCGCAGTGAGCGGGCCGATACCGTTCGGAACGCCATTTATGACGCTATGCGGATTGTCGCTAGCGAGCCTTGTGGTGGGACCCTTCGCCGCGGCCGCGGCGCTGCGACTGGAAATGGAGTAGCAACCGGATGGATGCGAGATTGATCCGTGTTGTGAGTGCGATGGTCTCATGGCGGCGAAAACCGGCGCGCGGCGCCAAGCCGAATTGAAGAAAGGTCGAGGACAAGATTGCGATGGCGATTGTTGATCTGGCCAACCCGTCGCGGTTTCTGAAAATCGTCAATCCCGCCATTCCATGGCTGGGCGGGTTGACGGTCGTTGCTTTCGCCATCGGCATCACCCTGGCTGTCCTCGCGCCGGACGATTATCAGCAAGGCGCGACGGTCAAGATCATGTTTCTGCACGTGCCCGGAGCGTGGCTCGGCATGTTGGCGTGGGGGATCATGACGATTGCCGCGCTCGGCACGCTGGTGTGGCGTCATCCGCTTGCCGACGTCACCGCCAAGGCCGCCGCGCCGATCGGCGCCGCCTTTACCTTCATGTGCCTCGTCACCGGATCGCTGTGGGGCCGCCCGATGTGGGGGACCTATTGGGTTTGGGATGCGCGTCTGACCTCCGTGCTTGTTCTTTTTCTGCTTTATCTCGGCGTGATTGCCGTCTGGCGCACGGTCGAGGAGCCGTCGCGCGCCGCACGTGCGGTAGCAATCCTTACGCTGGTCGGCGCCGTCGATCTGCCGATCATCAAATTCTCGGTCGAGTGGTGGAATACGCTGCACCAGAGTGCCTCGGTGTTTCGCATGGACGGTCCGACCATCGATCCCTCCATTCTTGTTCCGCTTCTGGTCATGACGGGCGCGTTCACGCTGTTGTTCATCACCCTTTTGCTCGCGGCCATGCGCAATGAAATCCTACGCCGCCGGGTGCGCACCCTTCGGCTGATGCAAGCAAGCGTCGCGGGCTGAACATGGAAGACCCAAACCACCTTGCGTTCATTGTCGCCGCCTACGGCGCCGCATGCGGCGTGGTCGCCGCGCTGATCGCCTGGGTGGTGCTGGATTACCGGACACAATCGGCAAAGCTTGCGCAATTCGAGAGCAAAGGCGTTGTTCGTGGCAACGCCGGTCGCGTGGCGGCAATTCAGGAAGCCAGCAGAGACCCATGAGCGCGCCAACAGGAGAGGATAAGAGCGTCGGCCGCCGCCGCTTGCTGCTGGTCGTGCCGCTGATTGCGTTTCTCGGTCTATTCGCGCTCTTTCTGCTCCGCCTTTTTGCCGGCGATCCCTCGCGGATTCCCTCGGCATTGATCGGTCAGCCGGCGCCGCAAACCGCCCTGCCCGGCATTGCCGGCCTCGACCGCGACGGCAAACCGTTGTCCGGTATCGATCCCGCGAGCTTCAAAGGGGCGGTGACGGTTTTAAATGTCTGGGCGTCATGGTGCGTGCCGTGTCGTGACGAGGCGCCGCTATTGGTGCAGCTATCGCAGGATCCGCGCGTGCGAGTCGTCGGCCTTAATTACAAAGATGATGCGGAAAACGCTCGGCGCTTTCTCGGCCGCTATGGCAATCCATTTGCCGCCGCGGGCGCCGACCGCGACGGGCGCGCCTCGATCGAATGGGGAGTTTACGGCGTACCGGAGACGTTCGTCATCGGCCGCAACGGCCGCATCGCCTATAAGCTCGTCGGGCCGATCACCCCGGATAATTTTGTCAGCGACCTCAAGCCGGAAATCGAAAAGGCGCTGAACGCCGGATCTTAGCCCTCGTTATTGCGAGTAGTGAAACGACGAGTTATGCGGTTCACTCTTCCGCGGTCGCCGGCGTGGCCGCGTATTTTTGCAGCAGTGGATATTGCAGCGCCCCGAACACCAGAGTGAGCGGCATAACGCCGAACACTTTGAAATCCACCCAGATATTCGTCGAGGTGTTGCGCCAAACGATCTCGTTGAGCACCGCGAGCACCAAAAAGAACAAAGCCCAGCGCACGGTCAGCTTGCGCCAGCCTTCCGCGGTAAGGTGAAACAGCGAGTCGAATACGATGCCGAGCAGCGGCTTGCCGACGGCAAGTCCGCCAAGCAGCACCGCGCCGAACAACGCGTAAATGATGGTCGGCTTGATTTTGATGAACGTGTCGTTGTGCAGAATAAGCGTCAAGCCGCCGAAGATCAGCACAATGATCGCGGTCACCACCGGCATGATCGGCAGCCGCCGCGTCAGCACATAGGAAGCCGCCAGCGCCGCTAGCACGGCGACCATAAAGGTCGCGGTCGCGGTAAAAATCCCGAACCGAGAATTGGCAACGAAGAACAGAACCAGTGGCCCTAGGTCCAGGGCGATCTTCACGATCGGATTGAGCTGTGGCTTTTCGCTTGCAGTCATGTGCGCCGGTCTCTGATGGTCGATACTAACACGATCAAACGTCTGTTCCGGAAACGGCACGGGCGAAGTCACGCGCCGAAAACGGCGCCAGATCGTCAACGCCCTCGCCGACACCGATAAAATGTACCGGTACCGCGAACTTGCCGGCGATAGCCACGAGGATGCCGCCGCGCGCCGTGCCGTCGAGCTTGGTCATGGCAAGTCCGGTCACGCCCACGACCTTGCGGAAAATCTCGACCTGTGAGAGCGCGTTCTGTCCGACAGTAGCGTCGAGCACGAGCAAAACGGCGTGCGGCGCCGACGGATCGGCCTTCTTGATGACGCGGACAATTTTTTGCAGTTCGTCCATCAATTCGCTGCGGTTTTGCAAGCGGCCGGCGGTATCGACCAGCAGCACATCGACGTTGCGCTCCTTCGCCGCACGCAACGCGTCGAAGACAAGGCCGGCGGCGTCGGCGCCGGCTTCTTTGGCGACGAACGCCGACCCGGTGCGATCGCTCCAGATTTTCAGCTGATCGATGGCAGCAGCGCGGAAGGTGTCGCCCGCCGCCATCATCACCGAGCGGCCCTCGGCGCGTAACCGCGCCGCGAGCTTGCCGATGGTCGTGGTTTTGCCGGAGCCGTTAACGCCGGCGACCAGAATGACGAATGGCTTGTATGCCGCGTCGATCACGAGCGGCTGCGCGACCGGCGCGAGAACTTTCTCAATTTCCGCCGCGACCACGGCTTTCACCTCGGCCGGCGAAATGTCCGCGCCGTGGCGGCCCTCGCCGAGCGCAACCGCAATACGGTGCGCGGCGTCGAGCCCGAGATCGGCGCGAATAAGCACGTCCTCGATCTCGCCAATGGTCACGGCATCGAGCTTGCGCTTGGTGAGAAGGTCGGAAATAGCGCTGCCAAGCGCTGCGGACGTGCGCTTAAGCCCGCCATTCAGCCGCCGCCACCAACTGCCTTCGCTGCTGTCGTTCATCGCTTGCTCGTGATAGCCGTTTCGGCCAAGTAGGCAAACATGACCCCAGAAGAGATGGTGTCGCGGCTCCTCTACCGCGACGGGCTGATGCTCGTAATCGACAAGCCGGCGGGCATGGCGGTGCATGCCGGGCCGCCGAATTCGCGCAATCAAAACGAAAGCGTTGAAGACCACTTCGACGCGCTACGTTTCGGCTTGCCGCGGCCGCCGTCACTTGCGCACCGGCTCGACAAGGACACCACCGGTTGCCTGATCCTTGGCCGTCACCGCAAGGCGTTGGCGCAGCTCGGCAAGCTGTTCAAGTCGCGCGCCATCGACAAACTTTATTGGGCCGTGGTCGAAGGCCGTCCGGCCACCGAGGAGGGCGTGATCGAGTTTCCGCTGGGACGCCTCGATGACACCATCGGGTGGTGGATGAAGCACGATCCTAACGGTCAGCCTGCGGTGACGAAGTGGAAGGTTTTAGGACGAGCCTTTGCCGCGCTGCGGACGGGAGAGGCCAGCGAACGAAGCGACGAGCGTAAGGACTTCACCTGGCTTGCGCTGGAGCCGCTGACCGGCCGTACGCATCAACTGCGCGTCCACTGCGCGGAAATGGGCTGGCCCATTGTCGGTGACGGCATCTACGGCAACGCGCCGCGACAAGGCGGTCCGATCCTGCATTTGCATGCGCGTGAGATCGTCGTCCCGCTCTACAAGAATCGTCCGCCGATTCGAGTCACCGCGCCGGTGCCGGCGCATATGCGTGAAGCGTTGAATGCGTGCGGTTGGCGGGAAGAGGCCTTAGCCGCAGAGTAGCGTCTCACGTCGCGAGCAACCGTTCGCCGTCGTGACTACCGATTTTCACATTGACGATCGCGCCCGGCGCGACCGAGTGCGAAAATCTCACTGGAAGGTACTGTTCGGTGCGGCCCTGCGCCTCGGATTCCGCAAGGACCCGCCGCCTTTCGCCTACTTCCGCGTCGAGATGCCGGCGCAACGCCAGCGCGCCATGAGCGCGGAGCCTTTGCGCACGCTCTTTGACGGTGCGCCGATCAAGCTGCGGCATGCGCGCCGCCGGCGTTCCCGGCCGCGGTGAGAATGGAAACACGTGAAGCTGCGTCAGTCCGCATTCATCGACCAGTTCGAGCGAGCGCGAAAACATCTGCTCAGTCTCGGTCGGAAAGCCGGCGATGATGTCGGCGCCAAACACAATGTCGGGACGGATGCTGCGCAACAGCCGGCAGAAGGCGATAGCGTCGTTGCGCGCGTGCCGCCGCTTCATGCGCTTGAGAATGAGATTGTCGCCAGCCTGCAGCGACAAATGCAAATGCGGCATCAGACGATCGTGCTCCGCGAAAGCATCGATCAGGTCACGATCGGCCTCGATTGAATCGATGGAGGAAAGGCGCAGCCGCTTGAGCGCAGGCACGTGGCGCAGGATCTGCTTG